>Ga0099817_1172414_pt1 | contig 45269 bp, 22 predicted proteins | sample SidCnscriptome_2_FD_81136 | JGI IMG/M metagenome (GOLD analysis project Ga0099817, IMG submission 81136) | Coral microbial communities from Puerto Morelos, Mexico - Siderastrea C B metatranscriptome (Eukaryote Community Metatranscriptome) | ecosystem: Host-associated > Invertebrates > Cnidaria >...
AGAGGAAAGAGACGGATGGGAGGGACTGGTAATCACTGGTCAATCCTTAAGTCATGAAAGGTGAATCAGTGTTCAATCTTATGTCTTGGGACCAGTGTAACACCTTAAATTCCTTACAAATGATACAATTAATATTATTTTCCTAATGTAATCTCTGGTATTCGTCTGTTGGATTTTACTTGGTGCTTGCCATGCCAATTATCAATTATATTTTCCTTTGTTAATAACTTACGATTGGCAAGCACCCAACAGACGAATCCCATAAATAATATAATTGTATCTTTGTGGGTGTGTAAGGGGCCTTGTGGAGTGACTTAATAGGCCCCAACACACCTACAAAGAATGAAAATGATAACAGATGTAAGGCAAGGAGAAGTCTTCCCACCTGACTCACCTCTCGTTCAATCGTCTCACCAAAGACCCCACAATCCATATAAAATTCTTTTATTTGTCTTTATTGGGGTCTTTGTGCATACGCGCCACCGCGGATGTGGCCTAGCGGCAGCCTATTTGCCTTAAGGAAGGAGAATGCAACCTACATAAGCGGTTATAGGACAAGATTAACCTGTAATGCCCAAGAGCCTCCACTAAGGAACCAAAAGAAGGAAAAGAATTCTTAATGGATTTGGTTGATAAAGATAATATTAGAAGATAATAATAATCCTATTGGGGCTCGCGATAGCGGCCACTATAATAATAAAACCTATAATAATAAAGAAAAACATTAATTTTGAATGGTTATTAACTGGACCACATAGAATGGAAAAGATGACACAGAAAATCACAAAATAATCACAAAATAACCATTCAATAATTAAAATAATAGTAATTTTATAGGAATCATTCAGTTACAGCAATAAAAATCATAACTTTGTAACTCCAGCAACAGACCACCGGCAAGCATATCATGTTCATTCACCTCTAAGAAATATAATTGATATTTTTTAATCTTTTAATTGGCTGGTCTTCATTCTAGTCTTGTGGCCCTCTCTCTCTCCTTTCCAGCACTTACCCCGGGTTCTTTGGACCTTTCTTGACCCACATAAGCCGTCTAAATTCTCAGGTTTCTTGATCTTATTGTGTGGTTTACTTGCGCTTGCGACGACGCCAAAAGGCACAACAAAATAAATTAAATTGTAATTTTAAGGGATTTTGGCCGGGCCTTTTGGGCCAAGAACATTCAATTTATTTCTATGGTATCTTTGCTGTCGACAGAATCTCGGGGTCCCAGACAGGTTAAGGAAGATAATATCAGAAAATAATAATAAAAGAAGAAGAAAATAATATAGTTTTCAATCATAATAGGCGGTCTTACTCTCCTTCATCCTAGTTTTGGCATCGGTTAACCCTTGATTTGTGGCTCGCCAAGGATAACAGGTTCTTGAATCCTAAGAGCTCCTACAAAAGGATTCTGATGGCACCTTCATGTCGGTTCATCCCAAAAAGCCCCACAAAATCTCTTAAAATTAACATTTTATTTGCATTTTGTGGCTTTTTGGCCCATTCCCCCCACGTCCAAGCCCAAGAAAATAAAATAAATTTTTTTTTCTTATGTGGCTTGGGCTAGGGGAATGGTGGGAAGGGAGCAAGGAAGTAGGAAGTGGACAAGGATCCCCAGCATATTATTTCCTGATAATTTTGGTATCTGTCTTCATGCTCCCGATATCATATTATGCCTTTCATGACTATAAGACACTAAAATACCTTTAAAATAAGATAATATTCTTAGGAAATGCTTGGTAACTGACATAATAAAAATGAAAGTTACAATTTAATCTAGTTCATGAATGTAGGACCAACAAGTTCTCTCAGCCTGGCGGGTTACCAGTGGTTAGTATGTGAGGATGGGACCAGTAAACTCTAATAATAATCCCTAATAATACAAATAAATTTACAGTTATAATTTGTGGACTTTAATCTTAACTTCCGACATTCCCCGGTTCCTTAGGCGAGATGGATTCCCAGCTTTAACAAAGAAAAATGAAGATTCACTTAATAATAAAGCAAGAAACTATAAAGAATTCTATGTTATCAGATATAAACCTTTTGGTGCAGGACGGAAGAAGTAATCCCTAGTAAGCCCGTCAATATCAAGCATAAAGACAATTAAAACACAATAAATTCATGAAAATCCTGGCATTTTAGTAACCGCTGCACCAACCAAATGTAATTATTAAGTGGATTCACGGTAGAACGCTGAGAGGCCAACCACACTAACTCCTTAAAAGATATGATAAAAGCTGTAACCTACATTAATAAAGAACTATAATAAATAGAATTAAGATAAGATAATAAGCGTCTAAAGAGACAATGCAAAGATATAAGTAATAATAAATACAATAAAAGACCAAATAATAAGAATAAGACAGCCAAATGTAACATTAAAATACAAAAATAACATGAAAGAAATATTAATTGATAGAAAGATAGATGCAAAGAAACCTAAAAGATAACATTAAAATCATTAATTATATGAGAGAAAGATGCTGAAGAACATAACATAAGATCTTGAAGATAGAGAAAGCGATGCAAATAATGAAGGTTTTACACTTACGATTGGTCAAGAAAGGAGAAGAATGCAAAGATATGACAAAAACCTTAATAAATGCTGAAGACAAAGATGCGTCTAGGCACAAAGAACCTGAGAATGGAGGCAGAACTAAGCCAAAGAACGCAATAAACTCATGCAAAATACCTGAATAGAAGACATTGTAAGAGCTGATAATAAACCTTAGAATCATATCATGTGAGGCAAGGAGTGTTGTCCCTGCACCGGCTATCCAAAAGTCTTTCAACCGACTGTCAACCTTCCTTAATCCCTTATAGGACCCTAAGAATCCTTCATTATTAATCCCGGGAACACTGAATCCTTGACACTAGACCCTACAAATACCTTACAAATTCCATTTATTTCTTGGCTTTAAAGGTTTATATTATTAGGAAGTGCCTTAAAGAATGCAAATATTAGAAGATATTAAGAAAGCTCCACAACAGGACTATTAACAAAGATAACAAAGAAATAATAATATTTGCATTTTAAGAGAGTAATGCCAACAAGAAAGTCATGACAGTAAGGCCAAGAGTAAAGAATAGAAATAAATGAGAAAGATATGCTAGGGAATGTAGGAAGATTCCAAAAGTAACATAAAATATAATAAATTATTAATAGAAACCAGCCAATAAGAATGAAAAACCTGCATTGTAAGCATTAATAAAGAGGGATAGTAAAAGCAAATAGAATGGAATAAAGGAAGGTAAAACTAAGAAAATTAAAGATTAAGAATGCAAAATTCCTGAAATTATCAATTAAAATCCAATAATATTATTGAATCGAGTGAATGCAGCGGTTGTAACAAGAGAATTAAGTTGTGACTTTAGGACAAGAGACTAAGGAAATAATATGATGAATAAGTGGTGAACGCTGGTAACTATAAGAGATTTTAGGGGTCTACACTCTAGATTTACGAGGGCTTCTATGACCCAAATCAACCATACAGCCGCTTAAAGTCTCAATAATATGCCGTGTAACCCATTCTCACATCCAAGTTCTCGCGGGATTAGTGCTTCCTTCCTCACTTCCTACGCTTGCGACAACCACCAAAAAACCAAAGAAAATTATAATTTTAAGTGATTTTATGAAGGTTTTTTGGGCATAAGAAGCGTACAGAATCCCTAAGAAATGATACATTTTATGGTTGTTTCTGGTGGTTTTTGGTCTCTGCTGGTACCTTCCACTCCTTTCCGGCTCTTGACCATTCCCTAATAATTCAGGAAATTTATGTCATTTGTAAGGGCCATAAGGAATAGAATCGTGTACTTGGGCTGAAGACAGTAAGTTTGCTAGTTACAGCGGTTCTGTTGGTCCTAAGCCTAGAGGCGGCAATGATGATTGAAGGACTTCTAGCGAATGGACTGGTGAACGGGGGTATAGCACCTATAAGACACGAAGGAAGCCTCACTCACGAAGAAATCTTGGCATTGGATACGGCTGATTGGTCACTCAAGGAAGGTGTAGCGGGATATGTGAGGGAAAGCTGGTGGTGGAGGGTAGGATAGGACAGGGATAAGGCGAGAACTGGCATTGGACACAAGAATATTAACTGTAGAATCCCATCCAAGTAATCACCAATAATGAACAAAATATGAATTTTAATGGCTTTTATGCTACTTTCCAGGGATTATTCACCCACAAGAGACGGAAATGAGGCAGTTGTGGCCCGAGAATGAGACACTGCTTCCTTCGTATTTGGGGGAAGAGACTCAAAGACTGAAGCTGTAGAAACTGGTAAAGGAAAAAGTCAACCAATGAATCCCAGAAATGAAGATTATTGACATTTTAATGAATTATATGGTTGGTTTAGTGACGAAGAATCCCTCAGAATTAGAGCTGGGAATCGTAAATGTAGATTGTAAACCAACCAATGAACACCAGTAAATAGAAAGATTAAGAGAGGTAAGTAGTGTCCAAAAGACTGAAGAAGTGAACCTTAGAAGATATAATAGATGCATTTTACGAAATGAAAAGATGACAACAAAACTAAGAATCATTCACGAAGAAAGTCACGTGAGAAGACGAGACCCCGATAGAATAACTTGTGAATAGAGGTAGATGTAGGACCAACCTTCCGTCTGTAAGCCTTAGGATCAAAGAAAACCAGAGAATAATATTGAGATAGAAAGAAGAAAGATGTAGCACAAAGAAAGAAAGAAAGTAGAAAATATTAGAAAATAATAATTTCTGAGTGTATTTTACAGGATTTATATGAATGGTTAACCGTCTATTGGTCACTAACTCAACCTAAGATTCACAAAGATAACAACTTCTTCTATCGCGGAAAGACTGACAAGAACCTCTAAAATATATGAATTACTTGGTTTATGAGAGGTAAGAAGCTGAATGACAACAATATGATGCCAAGATAGACCCTGTACGCCAGCTGGAAGGCATTATAAGAGCTTCTAGTAAGGGAAAGTTATGCCAAAGATTAAGAATAACATCATTAATAATGCCTTCCACAAGATGAAAACTATAAAGTGTTATCGCGGGCTTAGCAAGTTATGATTGAGACACTTCCCGCCTAATGTGCATGAACTAGATTAACCGATCCCAGCCAATTAGAAACTGTACCACCTTCAATAATAATAGGAAATCCACCAAGATCCACTTAATAATTAATGACTTTTATGCGGCCGTAAGGCGTGAGAGAACCTGATGTAGCAAACAATAAGATGCCTAAAAGCTAGAGAAAAGTCCCGGAAATGACAATATTATGACAATAAAATAGAATAATAACAGAGAATCCATCACGCCAAAAGGCTTCTAAAAAGCCAATTATATTTCATTTATTGGGATTATTGCTAGGATATCCACCTCCAGTTATGGGATCTAGCGCACGGATAACACGCTTACCGGGACCATAAAGTAGAAAAAGATAGGATTGGCCATGAATCAAGAGCCTATTGTGGACGAGTAATTACCTGGCTTACTTAGGATGAACTCCTCCAAAGATTATTAACAGTCCTTAGGACCAAAGAACACCAGAAAATACTAAAATAGAAAGATTATTGACATTGTAAGCCAAGAGGAAGATACTAAAAGAAGCATATAATCAAAGAATCCAATCAATTTAATGACTTGTTAACCGGCTTAAGTGCCAATAAGAAACTAATAAATAATAAGATCCAAGACATAGAAGCAAATAAATATAGAATTTTAACCTTTAAAGGAAGAAGTAAACCCTATAAATAAAGAAGATTTTACAAATTATGGAAATGGAAGATATTGGAAGATATTATAACCCCTTAAGAGAGTAAAAAAGAAGATTACAAATATAATATCAGATAATTAATCCTTGATGTAGAAAGTAATAACTGGAACTATATTAATAGAGCGTAAAGAAGCATTACAAAAGATACAAATAATTCAATAATATTATGAGAGGGAAGAGTGTAACCCAGACAAGCCTAGTGAATGGACCTTAGACAGAAGAATATTGACGAATGATAATGCATTATAAGAGAGAAATGTGCAAGGAAACCAAGAAAATAGAAGTGTAAAACCTTAATAAATGCATTATTATGACCAAGATCAACCAGAATGTGCCCTAAGATAGAGAGATGACGATAGAAGAAGATGTAGGATTAAGAGAAAAATCCTGTAAACTATAACATTAATAATCCAGCCTGCGGAAGGAACCCTCAAGATAGAATCGCAAGGATATGAGAAGATCCCAAGAGACAATAAGAGAGAAACTGTACCAAAAGACACTAAATATTAAGGAAATTAGAATTAACATAGCATCCCATAAGAGAAAACTATAAGTTATGACCATAAGCCAAGATGCAGCGGTTACTAAGATAAGAAAATAGAAGTGTATTATTAGCAAAGAGCCAAGTAAACAAATAATTAATATAAAATCCTGGGAATGTAGGTAGCTGAAAGGAAGAAGCAAAGAAGAAGATAACCAGAAAATATCAATTATAAGAGATGTAGAAAGGAAATTAGAAATGAAATATAATAGAAATGTTAACTCCAGCAAAGATAGAAAGCAATAATGTAAATTAAATAGTTGATACACAGATAGAATAATAAAGCAAAAGAGCTATAGAAATGGTATTATTAAGAATCATTCATGGAAGTGACCCAAAGGTAACGCAGAAAGCCTAAAAAGATATAAAAAATATAAAAAATATAGATTTTATTGAGTGTTTTACAGATTAAGGATATAGGAACTAGCGAATAGAAAGATAGGATGTAGACCCAATAAGATCACATTATAAGTCCTTAAGGCAATGAGAGACCAGAAAGTATTAATGAATTAGAAGATATAATATTGGTGTTTACTCTCCCGGGCGGGCTATAAGGGCTCCCAAAAGTCACTTCACACAAGCCCGCACAGAGCCCGCCCTAGGACACACGAAGGTAACGCAGGTTCCCGGATCTTGATGGGTGATCCCGGGTTATTAGTGTCCTAGCGCCAGCCGCATACAGCCACATCCTCCTCCACTAGTCCCAACCAATGATCACGAGTCCTGAACCCAGTCTTTGGAAGCAGTTAACAAATGAAATCTAGTTCTTGGCCTTATGCCTCTCTTCTAATATCTTCAATCTTTTGGTGTTATCTTCTTCTTTATGGGTCTTTATCAGATTAAATCTTTAATTTTCTTTGCTTTATAGTGCCTTAAGGATTCAAGATTAATGATTCACTTCCTAATGATCCCTACCAAAGATTTCCAAATTCTATCTTTGATTGACTTAATTCTGAGGTTTAATGTCATGACTTTCGGTTGATCTTTGTCTTAGTTTATGCTAGTTTTCTAATATCTTTGGTATCTATCTCATGAGTTTCCCATCCTACAGGGACTATTCTCCTTGCATATTATCAGCTCCTAACTTTTTCATCTTTTATGCGGGTTCATTAGGCTCTAAGGCACAGAGAACCCGCCCATAGGACCCAAACACCTGTTAACGTGTTCTCAGGGCCTAACCGGCGGTAGAAATCTCCAAAAATGATATTATTCTTAATATTTTGGCATATCTTTGCTATCTTTTGTTTATGGGATTCTCTGTTATCTTCATTCTATTGTATCGGGTATCCTCTTCCTTTAAAGGTTACAGCTTTCCATTTCCGCCTCCAGGAGTGGGTCCAAGAAGTGAGTAAGCATTCAATTTTATATTTGTAATCTCATGTTAATTCTATTCCTTACACATTACTTCTTATATGCTTCTATCTTTGGCATAAGATTCTAATTCTCTTGTTTCTTTGGTTCAGTGTTCACTTCCTATAACATTAATATTCTCTTATAAATCTCTTCATTTTTCATTCATATTATTATCATTTCCTATATCTTTCTATAGTGTTCTATCTTAATAGGTGACAGGGAATTCTCTTAATCCTACATTTATAATCTCTAATATTTATGGGTTTCTTGGTTCATTTGTTGATGAAAGCTCCTAAAAATTACATTTCTTTTAGTTTCTTGGGACTTCTTTGGTAACGGTCCCCGGGCAAGGAACTTGTGGATTCCTCAGCCTTTATTCGTCATCTTATCTGATTTCCCGAGATCTTTGTCATCCAAATGCAGGATCAACCTCTAATTATGAATGAATTTATAGTTTTCTTCTTTATTCTATTATTTACAGGTAATTTGTATCTTTCTAGGCTTATTTCCTCCTATCTTTATCATCTGTTATTAGTCTCCTGTCGTAACTTGGCCTAAGAATCTCTTATAGTTTCTTTCTGGTGACTTACAATCACAATATTATCTTCTTTGGACTCTATTGTTGAGTTTATATTAATAATTTCAGGAATTTTATGTTATTTATGGGTATCTTTGCTAAGGTGTTAAGGATCCTCAGCTTCTATCCCCAAGCCTGTCAGCCATTCTGTTGGTCCAAAGGGCCCCCTAAAGTCAATAATTTTATTGTATTCTTCTTAATAATTTAGTTCTTTCTTTGTAATCTCTGGAGCCAATCATATGTTGACTTTCATTTTTACAGTGTTTCCCTTTCTACAGCTACTAAGATTGTATCCTTGATGCCTTTCACAAAAGGAATTATTAAGTCATATTATGTGTGAGGAGGACAGTGTAAGCCTCTTAGAAGTGGATATGATTGCAAGGTTTACTCGCGATTCTTGCTTTAGGAGGCAATTATAGGTTTAGGATTCTCTTCTTAGACGAAAGGATTAAGGCAGAAAGGCTAGGGAAAGGATGGAAGCCACCAGACAAGCATAAGAGGTGATTGAACCTAACTTTATTATTATGTGAGACGATCAAAGAAGATGCCATGCAAATATACCATTAGAAAGTATTATTAAGTGTTATAAAGTCACATTAAAAGAATAAAATAAATGAATTTATAGTGACCAAACCAACCAGATATAAAAATATGAATCAATAATAACTGATATAAAAGTGAAGAATTCTATAGAAAGCATAAGAAAGCAAATAATATGCATTTATTAAGGGTTTTGGTAACAGAATTAAGGTTGAACCTACATGAACCTAATAAGAAATCTATAAAATATAACTTTTTAATGAGATGATCCCCAAGTTATAACTGAGGAAGCAATAATAATGTGAAAGGAGAATTAATCTCAGTTATAGATCCAGATACAAAGAATTCACAATAAATATGAAAATGAAAGTTATTTCTAAGGGATCTTGTCACGAATAAAGCCTAAGGAACCTTCCTAAACAGAGAAGGCAATCCACCTACAATAAGATAGCAAAAATAATTGCTTTTATTAATAATGCCTGGTAAGAGACCAAAAGGTTTCTAAGTGGTTAACCGGCTGTGAGTAAGAGAGGAAGATGGTACCCGGTACAAAGGATGAAGGAAGACAGTAAACCTTAGAATCTTATCAGCTTCTTTGCTATCTCATGCCCAATCCCTCGTATAATATGCTATTTGCAGGAACTTGTTTGTGTCATTGGGGGTCATCTCAGGGAATTTTAGTCATTACTTACGCTAGGCTGGCCCACATTATTCTCTTCTTTTGTGCTTCTTTTGTTAGGCCAGCCCCAATAAGTGAGTCATATAATCCTATAATAATCCTAGGAAATGCAACCTTCCAAGTCTTCTATCTGGTGCTTTCCATCATTTCTTGTGACTTTATTATTAATGATCCTTGGGAATTAGTGTCATGCCTTCCGTCTCTTATGCCTCCCGAAGGTTACAATCTTAATATGTTTCTATTTTAAAGTGTCTTTCTCTTAGAAACCATTCAATAAAACTATTGGATTTAAGGATTTACACTCTTATTTTACCTATTAATCTTGATAATGCAGGTTTCTTTAATATCCTAAATTCTATAACTTATAATTACTTCTTTCTTTCATCTACTTGGGTTTCCTTAAGGACTCTTAGTATCTTCTCCGCAAGTTTTCTATCTTCATTAGTGTTCTATCTTAGAGGTTTCTATGCTAAGTTTTCTATCTGGATTCACCTTTCCTTCAGTTACAGGATTAATAATCTTATTGTGTTTCAACTTATTTTGTTATGGTTTATATTATCCGGTTACTTTGGTTCAATAATTCAACTTTATAGATCCCGGTAACTCCTTGGATTCAAGTACAAATTACCTGGCTGGCACCTTGGAAGTCAACATATTATAAGCGTTTCTATTACGTAATCTCTGTACCAAGTCAGTTAATCTTGTGTGAATCTTGGTAATCTTGCTAAGAACCATACAAAATAATACAGTTTCTTGGATTTCTTTATAATATTGTCAGTGTTCCATCTTCCTCTCTTACTATTAACCGGTCAACCTTTCTGTCTTCAGCTTTCATTCGGGGGTCTAGTCCTCACGTAGGAAGCAAGGAATATTATTGTCTTATTAGGGGCTCCTACAAGCATGAAAGACGAGTGAAGGAAGGAGTGAGTAGGAGCCCCCATGCCAAAGAATTCCTTAAAAGTTAATATTATTCTTGGGGATTGGGGCAAAGATTCACGAAAGACTTGCATTTTTAAGGAATTATTAATAGAATCTTGCCCCAATATAATTCTCTTCTTACTTGGACATTACTTGGAAGCGGTATATCCTTGAGTCACAAGCCAACTGTAAGGCAAGAACTTCTTCAACTTGGATGATTACCAGGTGACAAGGATCCTCTAAAATCCAGATAACTTTGGTACACGGTCAAGTTCTCCAGGTATAATCTCTTCCTTCATTCCCTTACAAATCCAATAAAATAACTTTAAAATGCAAAGATTTTTAATGATTCACTCACTATAATCTCGTCTAATGGTCCCTCACGGGCCTTAGAAAGTAGAATGTAGACGAGATTATACCTGGCATGCGTCTCTTAGGGCCTTCGGCAGGCATTTTGGTGGATGGTTGGGGTAGGAGAGACGAGGGTAACAGCCAAGAAGATATCATAGTTATCGCGGTCTTAGGACTCCCCACCTTACCACACCTTCAATCTCATGCTTTATTCACAAGGTAACAACTATATAATCTTGTGTGTATGGGTGTAGAAAGGCAAGATAATCCCAGATGCAGGACGAAATAATCCATGATAACTGACCAAAGATCCTTGAAAATTTTCTGAGGTTACCCGGCCCCACTGTCTTCCATTCTCCTTTCTCTCATCCGTCTGGACGCTCTCACGTAGGTAGCGCAGGAAAGAAGCTTATGGATCTTGGAACCTTCGCAAGCGGGGTAAGGACCAGTTAAGCCTTCATTTCACTCATCCAAGATCTCGGGAATGTGGCGGTTACTAAGAAAGCCTCATAAAATCCCTAAAAAATGATAATTTTTGGAATTTTATTTGCTTTCTTGCCCCATCTACCATCCATTATTTCCTTCTTTCTTCTTCCTTTATCAACTTCTATTTTCATTTCTACTTCTGTTGTTACACGGTCAATCAATGAAAAATCAATATTATTTGCTCCTATTATCCCGGCTTACTAAGTGATTCTTGGACTTATGCTTTTATGATATCTTTGTATTCATCTTTCTTTAATGGAGTTTTCTTAGGATTTCTTCATTATAATATGCTTTTCTTAAGTGTTCTACCTTTATTATTACTTCCTAAAAACTATATAATTCTTTGTAATCTCATGTTCATTTCCAATATTATTATGGCTTTCATGGAGTTAGTGAGGTGGTTGGGACCTAAGGATGGAGGAGTGTCCAAGAACCAGAGAAAGCAGAAAGAAAATGAATTTTTACTTGATTCTTGGCCTTCATCATTCCATCCCGCATGCACTCCCTACGTTAACCGCTTTATTCCCTTGTGCACCAGTCATGCGGTTCCTTCCCAGTCCTGTCGTGGCTTAACATTCTAGTTTCCTTGCCTCTAAGGCCCTTAAGAATTACATTTGTTTTCTTTGATTCACTTAATCATACAACTTCATTTATTTCATTCTATTTATCTTTATTATTTCTGCATATTATTAATATTTCTTTGTATTCATCTTATGTAAACTCTCTTAATAATTCTATCTTAATGTCCCTTTCAAGGAACTTTCTATCTTCATATAATCATAACATTCGCGAGGAACGAGGGAATGGTCAATAACTGACTAGGAACCTAAGAAATACCATTAATTTAAATATTTACATTTATTTTATTAGGTATTAGTAAGGCAAGAAGGTGTATCCCAGTGAATCGTTCTATTAAGCGGTTATTGTGTTCCAAGATTAATAAACTGCCAAGATTCTTAGTAACTGCCGGGCGTAAACCTCTTCATTTATGGGTCTTGGGTTCACACTTCCACTTGGATTATGCTAGTTATGGGGGCTCCTCGCGCCTGGCGCAGGCTCATGCGCCCCCAAGAAGTTACTAATTATATAGTTGTGTCTTGAGTTATAAATGAAGAATTCTTTGTTTTCTATTGCCATAACTGTATCTTTGCATCCTTCTGTTGGCTTCCTTCCTCGTGAATAATCTTGTGTCTTGCATTCTCTTTGTCATTATCAGGCTCTTGTCTTCACTTTTAATATCTTGGGTCTCGTCTTACACGGTTAATCTTATTGTATTCAGCCTTGTTGGCTTCTGTCCTGACGATATCATCCATTCCTTTTCTGGGAGATAATTGTAGGTGGATAATGCCAAGCAACTAAGAAAATACTAATAATTTTATATATTTTATGATTATTATGCTTGCTTGGCCACCTACAATGCATTCTAATGATGAATTCTCTGGTGAACAAGTTATTGATAATGCAGGATATTGAAGGTATGACAGGTAATTAAAGGTAGAAACTTGCTGTGGACAGAAGGTAACAAGGAAATTTAATTGATATTTTAAGGACTTTTGTTGATATCCTCCTACACTTTCCTCTTCCACTTTCTACTTTCTGGGACTTGTTGTCATCCTCACGGCCTTATGGAGCTTGCATTGTCTTCTAATCAAGCGAGCGGACGTAATAATCAATAATAATAACTTTCATTTTTTGAGTGTCTTTCCGCTCGCTCGTGAAGGTTACTTGGCTTCTGTAGCTGGGATAAGGCCGTGAGTATGACCCAGATAACCAGCTTATTCCCTCGAGATCTAGGTCAGGACTATACCAGCTACCAAAGTTTTCAATCATAATACTTGGATTTTTAGTCCTTACACATTACTCTCTTATGGCCCAAAAGGCTTTGCCAAGGACCTACAACATCAAAATAAATATGAATTTTTTAGTGAATTTACGTGGGCAAAGCCTTTTGGATGACATTATTATTATCTTCTTCAGGATTCGTCTGTTGGAATTTATTAAGTTATATCTTTTAGGGGTTACTTGGGACCAACAGACGAATCCTGAAGGTTACATATTAATAATGGAGTGTATAGGGGCCATCCAAAAATAAATATTAATTTTTATTGTTACTTACGCCGGGAGGATGGCCCCCTTATTCCCTTCACCAATATGCTGCCGCCAGGCCCCCGTGAGTGTAAAGATATGACCCAAGACCCGTCAGTGAAGGAGCGGCAAGCGGGATGTGGACGGGGCACACAAGCAAATAAAAAGTAAATTTTAATTGTATTTTTATTGGCTTGTGTGGGTGGTGTGTTCCCTCTTCTTCCTTCAACTCTCTCATGCCCACGCCACGCGTGGGAGGGAACACACCACCTATAATCCCTTCCAAAAGTCACAATAAAATAAAAAAAAATACAATTTTTATGGATTTTATAAGGACTTTTGGGCAAAGAAACAATTAAATTTATATTTTTAGGGAAAGCCAGCTAAAAAGCTGTAAAAATATAAAATTTAATGTTTTCTTTGCTAAGGGATGAAGGAAGGCAAAATATTGGATTTTATTTGATGATTATTGGTGATTATTAATGAAGAAAGACACAAAATACCTTAGAAAATCCAATATTTTACCTTCCGCACGCTTCTTGTCCCCCGAAAACACCAATAAAATTATTGATTTTATAGTGTTTTTCTATGGCCATAACAGCTATTATTAATCTCCAAAATTAATTGGTTTTTTATGCATGCCGGGAACCCCAGGGGGGAATTTTGGAGATTAATGAAAGTAAATAGCTGTTATGGGCCAAGAAGCCAATATTATTAAGAATTTTATTTATATTATTAACTTTTAATGCATTATATTGGCTTCTTGGCATATTATTTGCTTCTTAAGGGCCCCTCCTTCCTCGGGGAAAGGCCACGCAAGCGTGCTGCGGAGGAGGGGCCCATGCAAGTAGCAAATAATATTATTGGTGATTATAGGCCCGTCCACAAGCCACCAATCATGCATTATATTGGGTTTTTATTAATAATTCTTGGTTTTTGCATTCATGATTGGTGGACGGGCCTTAAGGAAGGATAGGATGAACGCTGTAAGGCCACTCAATAATAATAAATTTAATGGATTTTTGCAAGCCTTTGGGCGCCTATTCCCCAAAAATCTCATAAAATTATTATTATTGGCACAAAGAATTAGCAAAAACCCTTAATAATTTATAGTTTTTGCATTCTTTGTGATGGACAAGATTTCCTTGATTATATGCTGGTGGGTGGTTACGCCCAATGCCAAGAGACCCAAAATATTATTGAAAATCAAGGAAATTCTAAATAAAATCATTGCATTGGGCGTTACCACCCACCATAAAGAAGAATAATGTGCCAAAAGACTGCCAAAATCCCTATAAAATTTATATTTATTTTGGCGGTCTTTTGGAGGGAATAATCGGTTGAATCCTCTCTCATAACCTGACTAGGACAAGGTCTTACCTTACACTCATCCAAGAAACTCCTAAAATCCCTAATAAAATCAATAAAAATTATAGATTTTATGGATTTTATGATTGTTTCTTGGGCCCGCCATGCCCACTCCCACTCGCTCACTTCCTAACCTTCCACATAGATCCCGGGGAATAATCTTGGGTATCGCGGGTTCCCTGTCCTCTCCTCCAGTCTAGTGGTTACCCTCATCACAATATGAATCCAAGTAGAAGACTTCCTTATTGGCCAAGATCCAAGAGCTGGAAACATAAGGGCGTAACCTACAGAAATGAAAATTATTGGACTTTTATTGACTCATATCCAGCTCTTGGGCGTACAAAACCCTCAAAAAGCAAAATAAAATGAAAAAATATAAGATTTTAGAATTTTATTGAGGCTTTTTGGCATAGAATCGTTCATGAAGGTTTCAATCATATTATGGGTTCTTGTCAGTCTATCTGGGTCCATTGCAAGGTTTTATTTCCTGGAATTCATATTATGTTTATGGGGTTTAGTGGTTGATCTTGGGTAAGGAAATGAGGATGAGCGAGGCAATCGTAAGTGAGTAATAATCCCCAATAAGAATCTTTGCCTCGCATTATTATCTTATCCGGGGCTCGTCCGCAAGCTGCATTTGTGAGACTATTTGGCCAGCAAACGAGCCCCATAAGGACGAAAGGAGGAAGAGGATACCCGAGAGCCTTGCATGTGACTTGATAACCAGGTAATAATCCAAGTAGAAGTCCTTCAATCATAACTTGTGGATTCACGGTCCTACCTTCCAGTGGCTTAAAGTCCTAAGATAATCCCAGCTTCAGCATTCAATGTCTTGCCTCACATTATCCCTCTTTATTAAGTGTCTCTTGGCATAACTTTTCTATCTTAATGGTTTCTCTGTCCATAAAGCCAATTATATTTCCTTCTAAGAGGCTCCTCGTCCTTAGGGGCGGCCACAGGCCCGTTACTTCAGTTTTTATATCTGTAAAATCCCCTATAACTTTCATTTTTATTACTTTCTTTCTCTTATTGGTTCTTATGGGCCTATACACTCTATTTTTAATATTTTCATGAATCTTTGATTGACTTTTTCCTTCTTTATAGGCCCATAAGCATTAATAATATCTTTATAATTCTCTTTTAATATCTTCAATATCTTTCTCTTTTGTAAGGTAACCAATGTAAACTCATAAGTTTCAAGGACTTTCCTCGTGCCTTAAGGTAACATAGAATTCATAATAAATCTAGGAAATTCTTAGTAATGGGTGGTCCAAAAGATGGATGAAAGGCAATTAAAATACAATAAAATAACTTTAAAATGAGAATATACCCAATAATATTAATAAATTAAGCCATTAAATGTACAAAATAACCAAGTAAATCCCATAAAAATAATAATAACAGATAATAAAATCCTGATAATTGAGACGAGTGTAAGCCAAAGAGATGACACACAGACCCAACCCTAAGATCGAGAGCCTGATGATGGAGGATTGGCAAAGTAATAACCAAAAGATTCAAGATTAATGATCACAGAAACCCTAATTAATAGAGCGTATAAACCCAGAAACGACAGGATTAAACCTAAGATTGATAACAGAGAAGCATATAATCATAGAAAATATCAATTAATATATAATTTTCTTTATTAGAGAGAGATATACTCAAGAACATAAATAATAGATTTAATATGAGATCTAGATACTAAAATAAGAGAGATTTAATCCATAAAATACTTAATAATAAGAGACTTGTAATGACCAATCAATAAATATTATAAGAGAACCATAAGACATGAAGATAGAGAAAGGAAGATAAAAGAAGATTATATATGAAGATAGAACCATAAGATAGGATCAGAAACTAGAATGTAAATGCAAATAGATTTATTCCTGGCATTAAAGAAGAGAATGCGACGGTAGGATGGCCAAGAGGGAGACCCTTAAAGCCTTAACTCCTTAGAAAATAATAATAACTTTATAGTGACATAATAACACCTAACAAATAATATGAATGTATATGAGAATGAAAGACTCTTGAATGGCCCTTAGAAGACAAAGATTAAGATGAATCCAGCCAAATAGACGGTTAACACAGATAACAACTGAGAAACCATAAAGAAAGACATTAAAAATAGAGAATTCATTAATAAAGCGGTTGACCAAAAGGAATGATAATGTGAATTAAAGATTAATAATAAAGAAAATCATAAAAAAGGCAATAAACATAGAATTAAAATAGAAAGTTATACTAATAATATTAACTCCTGGGAATGTACCTGAGAATAAAGAAAGGATTGGAAACAGACAATAAACCTCCAAGAACAAGATAATAGAAATGAAATTAGAAAGACTATTAATAAAGAGAATTCAGGTAGAAAGCTGCAAAGGAAACATTAATATTAAGAGAGCGTAATTACCAAAAGGATTCATACAAAGAATGCAAAGAATTAGAACTTTATTAATAAGGGATAATAGAAGACAAGATAATAAATATCAGATATAATCCTATAAGATCCTGCAAAGAGACAACTAAAAGAAGATAATACTAATAATATAGCATATAAAAAGAGAAAGATATTAATAATTGATTTTATGGCCAATTAAGCCAAATAAACCATCCAGTAGAAACAAATAAGTAAAAATACTAAAAAATATTAATCTTTAAGGGGCTTTGCCCACCAATATTAACCCAGAAAGCTCATAATATGATTGAATCCATATAGAAAGCTTGCTACAGATAATAAAAATAATGATATTAATAAAAGCATAAACTACATAATATATATAAAATATGAGGACTTATTAGGCCGTCCAGGTAACAAGATTATCCCAGATTATAAATCAAGGAAGTAGTGTTCACGCCTAACGAAGGAAGCAATGAAATCTAGATTGTAAACTGATGAAGTAACTAATAAAAAGATAGAATTAATGTAGATGGAAAGCATCAATAAAAATAGAATGTTAATGAAAGACAAGAGACTTAGAATGTGAAGATAGGAAATAGAAAGGCAAATATTATTGATTTTATGACCAAGATACAATCATAATAAAGTAAAACACAACATAAGAAATATAAAAGAATAAGAAATGCATTTATAAAATCAATAATATTATATAGTTGGCATGTGACATAAGATCTAGGAAGTGATAATAGAGGTAGAAACTCTTAGAAATGAGAATTAATAAGCTGCTTAAGGGTCAGGACTCATGATGGAAGCGGTAGGTTGACGGAAGGAACGACAGGATGGACGGATGAAAGCCTTTGTAACTCTTAGAATCTTATCTGGTGACTTCCTTCCGGCGGTAGAAATGACAAGATTTCCATGAATTTAGAATAGTTTCTGATGGGTAATCCCTAGTATAAACCCGTGAATGAAGCTTGTGGGATATCCTCAAGACCCAACCAGTTAATAGTCCTGTCGTAACCTCGTCCCCTACACTATCCTCCATTCACGGTCAATCATTAAGGGTTCTCGTGTTCTAAGACAGCCCAAGTAATCCCATAACTGACGGGCTATCACAGTGTCACCCACTTGTCTCTCGGAGGCTGTGCTAAGGCCAAGGAACGCTGCTACCTTCATTTTCTTATTCCTTTCAATGAATTATTCTGGTGTTACAATCTTCTTCTCTGGGTGTATTCTCAGGTTAATAATCTCTTATGGGGGTCCCTTAGCAAGACTTTCAATTATCTTTTCAATCATATTATCTTGTTGGTCTACATCAGTTATTTCATTTCTAATTATCTTTCTAATTCTTTGTATCTTTCTCTTGCATATATCTCTCTAATCCTTAATGCTGTTACCAATAATCTCAATAACTGGTTCAATAATAGATGTTGATGGTCCAAGGAACTAACCAAATAGATGAAAGGAAAAAGATGCAACCGATCAAAAAAGATAGGAAATGCATTAACAAAGAAGCATATAAAAGTAATTTTAATATCAATAATAAATGAAATAATTGTAGGTGAATGTGTGAATGGAACTAGAAAGTGATATCAAAAATATGATAAAATATAATAATTTTAAGGTATTTTACGAGGCTCTATGCCAAGTGTCAAGGATTTTACAGAATAATAATAGCATAAAGCCAAAGGAAAATAAAATAGAAGAAGATATAATTGGTAATGGCAAGAAGAATTCATCCAAAGAAATCTCAATAATCATCCAATATTAAGAATCATTCCTGGGGATGGCACATAAAAGACGAATAAACTCACGAATGACACACTTACCCCTTCCATCTAGTGCTTATACCGCCTACTGGAGGCCAAGGAAGTCCTGTTACCCGTCCACAATGGAGAATGTAGGTGTGAGTAGGTTCCAAGAGCCTTGTATGTGACATTAGAAGATATAATCAGAATAAAAGATTATAAATTAGTAACCAAAAGATGTAGAATGATCCACGGAAAGAAGCTTATGTCCAAGAAGAATGCATGACATTAAAGATATGATAATTAGAAATTGATGTGAATATAAGTCCAAGAAACTACAAAGAATGCAATAAAATAGAAGAATATTAATCTTTAGAGGTGATCCCCAAGGAAACAAGAATAATATGGGATAATAGAGGTAGATGAAAGAAATGAGTGTTTACACGCGCCTAGAGACGGCAATAATTAAGAGATTTCCACACCAGATTTTATTCTTGAGGATCCATAAGGTTGATTTCCTTCCAATAATGAAAATTCTGTGATCTTTGTCAACTTACGACCGCTACTTGGTTCCTTCCACCGGCTTACTTCCTCCAGAGAATGAGACACGGATAAGGCCTGACATAGCCCGGTAAAGGCAAGAATAGAATTAGAAAGATAATTGATAATAAGAGAAGCATATAGAAGCAAATAATAGCAATAAAAGATAGAATAATAATAATAGAGCATTAGAAAGGTAAAATAAGACAAATATAATATCTGATATTTATTGGGCATTGGGTATCTGGACGAGAGGTTACTAAGTTGTTAAGGGTCTTACCTTCCTACAACTGCCTAAGAACTCGTGAATCTAAGACTAAACCACCAGCCAGGCACTAAAACTCCAGGATTTCTTCATCTTTATGGGACTCGTCTGGGGGCCAACAAGAATCTCTTAAGCGAGTGGCCCCCAACAGACGAGTCTATGAAGGCACAAGGAAATACAAATAGAATTCTTGTCATTTAATTGGCCTTCCTTCACTAACTTGTGATCACGGGTTACCAGAAGAGGCAATGCTTCCTACAAATGATGCACTTACAACTTTCATTCCTAAAGATTTCTATCTTATTATTACTTAGTAACTCCTATATCTTATAATCTTAGTATCTTATGCCACATTAATCCCTTTCAAGGATTAATAATCTTCTTTTATGATATCCTCAGCCGCTACGTTTAAAATCCTTAAATATTTTATGATATTATTTGTTATCTGGTTATTGAGCCACCATAAGGCTGTAAGTGTAAAATCTTCTATTATATTTTCTGGATTTCTTTGTATTTCCTAGATTTAATTCTTTTATTTGGATGTTTCTGCATAATATTTGTCTTATTTTATGCTATCTTAGTGGCCCTTATCAGGATCTTTTATTAGGTATAATCTTGTCATTTTATGATTATTTCTTTGTTTTTATGTCATTAAATGTATTATTTCTGGGATTCTATGTCCACTGCTCCAGCGTTAACCTTGACAGCCGATGGCCGGGATCTTGACGGTCTAGAAAGCACTAAATTATAAGGATTTCTATGCTATTTTATCCAGGATTTAATTCATTATATTTGGGTTTTTATGTGACCCTATCCTACCCACATGACACCTGGAACGTGAATCCTAAAGCCTGTAGAAACGTCATTAAGTTGTAATAATATAGGTTGTTGGGGCTCCTTTGGGACGAGAATCCTTTGTGTGGAGCCCCATTAATAATAAAGGTGTAAGCCCGTCAGCCCTAGATCTAGGATTGTGACTCACATTTCCTTCACTTATGCCTTCAATCACCTGTCATGGATCTCGTGTTACTCGGTTAATCATAGAATTCACTATTAATATTGGTGTTTAATTCTCTTCTTTAATGCATTTATCAGGATTTATTATTAGTTGTATCAGATATTTTATTTGTCTTTATTATTACTTGCTATATTATCTGGTGTAAGAAGCTGGGGATCGTGTATCTGGGTTATTCCCGTGTCCTAAAGAAGCATACAATGTCTTCTCACGCCCATAAGCAGCGGTAGGTCGTAACTGGTGAATATGCTTGTGATGGACGGTCCAAGTAATCCACATAAAAGTCTTAATAAAATCCTCTAAATTTATAGTTTTTATATTATTTATTGAGTTTATATCTGTAAAATTCTCGTTTCCTATAGAAATCTCTTAGGATTATTATCTTCTTTTATGCTATTTTTGCATCGTTTTCTCTTCTTAGGTGTTACTAAGCCAAAAGGCCGGATTAAATCTCATATTTCTTATCTTATGTTCTATCTAGGTTTAATTCATTCATATTTTGTGCTTTTCTTGTCATTACTTTCTTATAATATTCTCTGTTATCAGATTTAATCTTGAATTCATATTGTGATTGAATCTTTAATTGACTTTATGGTCACTCATTATTATTGATATCTTTTAATCTTTGCTCTTTACAGAAGTTATTATTATTTCTTAATTCAGTTTATATAGTTTTCATCTTATTATCCGCTATCGCGATCTTCTCAATAATAAAAGGTTACAGATTATATCTTATAATTTCCTATATTATTATGCTTATTCCCGGGAGAAAACTCTATTATTTTTATCTTTTAATGTCTCTTTCTACATCTATAACTTATTATTTTATCTTTTAAGGGATCTTTTGGTCTCGTGTTACATGGTCAATCATTAAGGTTTCTTCAGAATCTTTTCTAATCTTATGTTAATTCTAATCTCATGTTCAATCTTCTTATGCATCTTTCTTTGGTTTCTATCTCACTTATCTTTGGTATCTGTGCTTAGATGCAGTTATCATATTGTGTTCATCTTAGGGGCTTACTCGGGTATCTTCCTCTCGCTTTAGGGGTCATCCTCACTCCATTAATGAAGGTTAACATCCTAGATTTATTGGTGAAAGGCGGGTAATCCCTCATGTCCCTCTTTATTAATGCATTTTACAGGAATTTTATGTCCTAAAGAAGCATATTATAGTTTTCATCTCTTATTTTTGGATAGTTTCTTTGATTTCCTGTCTTTCTTGGTGATATTTCCTTGGGTTTATGCCAATATGCTTCAATAATATGCTAAAGTTAATAGATTTCTTGGCCAGTTTAAGGACTTTTGAATAGATCTTGGGGTAGAAACTCAATAATCTTTGTTGGACCTTACCTTAGAGGCTTGTACCGGATACTAAGAATGAATGATGCATGACCTAGACCGTCTATTGAAGAAGATATCAAGAAATAATATGAATTTATATGCTTCTATTACCTTGCACTCGTCTCATTCACCCTGCATTTATTAAGGTTTTTGTGCTTATTGGTTCCTTAGGCGAGACGAGTGCTAGGAAGTGATAATAGAAGCATATTAATGAAGCAAGATACAAATAATGAAAAATATGAAGTTTTAATAGTTTCTTAGTAACGTCCAAAAGACGAGAATGCGACGGTAGGACCAGAAGATGAGATCCAAAAACAAGATTAAATCTGAGGGATCATTAAGTCCCAAGAAGGCTTACAAAGTCGATAATTTTCCAGTTTTAATGTCTTCTATGCGGCTGTGATGGTCAATCTTGCCTTTTCCTCGTGTACGCAAGCTTCCTTAATAATAACAATATAATTTCATTCTTTCTTTGAGGGAAGCTTGCTAAGAAGATAAGATTGCTTTCATCCGGCGCTCGGACGCTAGCCTCGCGAGCGTACCATATGCTTGTATCCAGCCACAACTTGCGGAGAAGGACTTACAATATCCTGTTCTGGTCAATGAATCTAGGCTTAATGGTCCCTTTCCCTCGTATAAATCCCTTAAAAGATAAAAATAATGTGTGAAGGGACCATTAAACCCCAATTATATCTTCTAATATCTTTTATGCTGTGGTAACCCTTGTAATCCCATATGCTATCTTCAATCTCAGGTTTAATCTTCTTATTGGGGTGGCGGCGGGCAGGGACTATGGGAGGTGAATATGCGTCGCTAGACCCCACGCGGCCAATAAGTCTCTTATGCGTCCCATCCACCCTAGTCCCGACGAGCGGGCAAAGAGAGCGAGGGAAGGGGTGGATGGGTTAGTGGACATGCCTTCAAAGACAGGAAAACAAAAGTAAATTGTGGACTCTTGGCAGTGTGTAAGGACTTACAATATCCTCCAAGAAGAAGAAAATCATATTATGGTTGAAGGTAGACACTGCATCTTAGTCACTTCATAAACCTGCATAGGGCCAACAAAGTCCTGACACTAAGCCCGAGAATCAAGCAAAGATTCATTTTGGACGAGATTATCCCTGCCACCGGCTTGCGCGAGATTAATAATCCTGCATACTTTGTATCTTTAATATCTTTCAGGGATTTTATTCTTGTGTATTTCTCTCTTATAAGCCTTGCTACCTTCACTCATCAACATTTATCTTCTTATATGCTGCCAAGGAACCAACAATATAATTCTTTGTATTAATATTAACCAGTAATGTCCATGAAAGATAGAATGCTTCTTGGATGATTTGTTCCTTGGCAGTTAATGGTCAATAATTCTTTGTAATAGACGGTTATCTGTAAAATCCTTAACTCTTGATATTATAAATAAGAAAACTTCATTTTTATTATTGAATCCTATCCTTTTCTAATCCTATACACTTACAATATCATATTTTATTAATATTCTTTACTGGTGATGTCCTAGCAAATGAGGCAAGACTGCTTCTAATCCCATGAAATCCATTAAAACTTTAATATTTTTATAGTTTTCTATGGTTGGTTTCTCCGCTACATTCTGGATGGTATTTGCTAGGTCCATTAAAACCCAATATAAATCTCTAGAATTAATAGGTTTATTATGTGTCTTTACACTCACCACCAATTCTATGCCATTAAGCGTTAACAAAGTAAGTTGATAAAGTTGTAATTCACCGGTTACTCCAGTTATCCTATTGGCCACATCAGGTTCTCTCAGAAATTATTTATTTAATTTATTTTATGGAAGTGTATTGTAGGTGTGAGAGGGTTGGGGCTGGTAAGCCAAGCATGAGATTACATTGTTAACTTCTGTATGGGCCAAGAGGCTTCTAAGGGCCTAAGATACACTCCCACATCCATCATGAAGCCTCTTGGCGGTACACACTGTGGCTGGGCCCTAGGGCCAATTATTATAGTTTTCTATTATTTTTTAGTATTTTTACATCTTTCTCTAATAATTCAGTTACATTCATTCTCATATTTCATCATTTTATTTATGGGTTTTAGAGTCACAACTTGGGTTCTTGGTGATCTTATCTTCTTTCTAATGCATTATTCATTCACAATTTCATTATTATTGGTTACATACAATATCTTTCTATATGGGTTTATACTAAGAATTAAATCTCTTTTATTAGGTGTTATTATTGCTTTCTTTGCAGGTATATTGTCATTTCTATAGCTCTTATGCTTCCTTTTGGGTACCGCTTCATGAATGATTATTGGTGATCTTCATCATTTATTAGGGCTTCTGTTGCCTCATTTCTTCTATCTATCTATTAATATTGTGTGTATCTTGTCTTTACACTTCTTTCTTCATCTCTTTCATCTACATTCAATGTCTTTCATTTACTTACAATTTCCTATTGATTCTGTCACCAAGAAGAATTCCTGTAAAACCTTCAATTATATCTTCTAATTCATTATTATTATGCATATTTCTCTTGTTTTTGATATTAATTCATTATTCTATTATATTTTAATTGTTTCTTTAATATCTTTCTCTATTAATATTATCTTAACCAGTTATTTACATTTCTTAATTATTGGTCTTTCTTGGTTATCATATCCTTGGTATCTACTCACGGGTTCACTCTATCTTTATTCCCTAAGAACCATTCAGTTTCTAATCTGTCAGTCTTGTTCTCAAGCATAATCTGTGGGCAACTTTCCTAACCTATTCACCAATAATGTAAGCTTCTGTATGATTGAGCGGCTAGGCGGATACACACTGGCGGTAGGAAGCTTACTTGGTTTCTAAGTCATGAGAACAGTCCAGCGGCAGTAAGGCTGAAGGGGATACCAGAGATTTAATTGGTCCAAGAGTCACAACTAAGTTGATTCACAATGAAAACAGAAGTTGGTACAGATACAAAAGTTATAATTAATTGATTTTATGGTGACCAACAGACCAACAAAGCAAGGCAATGAGACCCAGATAAGAAATATAATAACTGATGAAGAGCCTCTTATAAGAGATTATTAAGATAAATATCATTAAAACTGAATTATTTTGTGAGGATACAATAGGCTTAGAGGGACTGGTAACGGAAGGTCTAACACTAAGAGCCAGAAAGAAAGCCAAAAATAATGAATTATAAGAGAGTAATAACATAAATTAGAAGAAATATTAAATATGAAGATATCAGAAAACCAGTAAATATAAATATGAAAATATAATGAATTTATTGTGATTGTATGTCAAGAACCTGCAAAGAGCAAGATTAACAATATAATGCGAAAGGTAAATTAAGATAGACAAATAATGAAATCCTAGATTCATAGGCCCAGATAGATCCAAAAGATAGAAGCATATAATCATATAGGAAGATAGAACATAAAACCTGAATTAATATAAAATGTGAATGAATAAAACTATAAAATTAACATATTAATCCTTAAAGGTGAAAGAACTTAGTAATCTTAGAAATCGAGGATTTTACAGTAATTATTAATGGAGAAAGCGTCAGCCGTGGACACCCGAGAGTATTAACACAGCATAAACTCAATAAAAACATGAAATTCATAATATTTTGAGGATTTAGTGACTTCTTTGCAGGCTTTTGTAAGTCTTGCTAGGCACTATCCCGGGTAAGGAGAGTAGACCCTCAGAATCCAATCAATCCCCAAGATTTCTCTCACTTTAAGCGTCTACCGGCACCTTCAAGGATTAATGCTTCCTTCACACATGCCCCTTGGGCCCCTAAGCGTTCACTCGCCATGCGCCCTGCGCATTGGCCATATAAGCACATAAGATTTCATATTTTTTATATTTTATGGTATTTTCTTGTGTTAATCCTAAGTTTACAATCTGTATCTTGGACGTTATCAACCTTAATTTCTTTCTGATTTCATATTAATGTCATCTTTTCAGCTATTTTGCTCTATTAATAACTTCTTTAATTCATTATTTGGTTTACATGTGATCTTTGGGTTATCTTAGGCCCCTGTAAGGCACTATATTCTCATGTTAATTCTATTCTCTGGCTCTTGAGGTTTAGTTTCTGCTATATCTTTAATCTTATTTTCTTATATCTTCTTATTAATGCACATTATAAAGTTATTATTTTTGCTTTCTTTGCTATAACTCTCTTAAAAGTTGTTATTATTCTTATATTTTAATAGTTTCTTTAATATTATTTGTTAATTTCTTCATTATCTTTGGGTTTTAATGTCATTCTTTATGGATTAAGTGTTATTTTTGTATTTTAATATGCTATTTTAAGGAATTCTATCGTCTATTGGGTATTCCAGGACTTCTATGCAGGTTATTGGACTTTAGCATATTATCCGGTCAAAGAATCTCATATTTTATGTTATTCTTAATGAATTATTAGTGAGTTTATGGACGTTATCGCGAGTAGACGCGGGGAGTGCTAAGAGGCTTATAGCGTCCAATCCTTGATCTTGAGGAAGTGTTAAGCCTGTGAGTGCAGGACGGGACCCATAAGAGGCTCTTGTTCACTCGTTTCTGGAGGTTTACATTAGGTTCTTTGCCAGTCTTCTTTGCTATCGTCAATCTCATGACTTTATTAACCAGCTTAGGGACTTCTCTGTGGGTGAACGGTTCTACCTTCTTGTCCTTCCACCGGCCCAAAGGGACGGGCCTATGATGAGTGACTCTTGTACCTGGATCTATAACTGAGAAGCGTCCATTGTGTGACCTTAAACCCAGAGAACAGAATTATTGACGAGTTTACACCTTTCTGGCTCTCTTAGGCTGTGTAAAGGCCCTTAAGATTATTATTTTCTGTCTTTCTTTGTCATCTGTTAACCATTTATTTGTATTATTAGTGGGTCTAGCACGAAGGCCCGGCCACAGGGCCCCTATCAAGGATTATTTCATTCATAATATTATTTGCTAGTATCTTTGCATCTATTATGACTTCATCTTTTTCATTTATAGTTCTGGTATCTGCACTAGCCTCTTCTCCTTAGCCAAAACGCTTGTAAAATCCTCTATTAAAATCAATAATTCTTGATCTTATAGTCTTCTATTTTATATCTTTTAATTGTTTTTATTGCTCTTATACACTCACTAGACCCCATATAGAAAGCTGGGAAGGTTGGTCATGAGCCTATCATAATTCTATTGTAATTCTTATTAGCTGTCTTACTCTCATAAACCTTCATTTTGTTATCCTATGCCAATTAATTCTCAATTATATGTCTCTTACCAAGACTTTCAATCATATACGCTGGGGCTCCGAGTGACGAAAGAGTGACGAGAGAGTGAAGGAGCCCCACCTACCCCAGTTATCTCTCTTATTGGGATCATATGCGTCTACACCAGCGGTTAACGTCGGGAGTGAGTATCCGCCTCTATCCTATCGTTCGTGAGCCGGTTTACTCCTGACAAAGGCCAAGAATTCACTCGCTTCCAAGGATTTACACGATTCTATGGTTGATTTCGCCCTTAGACCGTGTGCTAGAGACGCTTCTACACCCATAAGATTTCATTTGTTGAGATTAGTCCTAGAAAGACCCCTAAAAGATACAAAAGTTATGAATTTTAATGCCAAAAAGCCCAAAAAGAGATCATAAAATCTATAATTTTTTTATTTCTTTATGCTTTTTGGAGGAGCTTACATTAGGTTGAATACTGTAGGATATTAAAATTCCTGTCATTTTATTTGTGTTTTTAGGTAACTTCTTGGATAATAGGAGCTCATAGGATTGGATCTAGGTAAGGGTCTACACAGAGAATTCCATATAAAAATTGAGGATTAATTCGTCATTTGTAGGTCTAGGAGGGACACAAGGCCTGGTAACTGTGGAAGCAAGTCAATAAATCTATTGTAATTTTAGTTTATAGAAGCCTTTCTACCATCCTCAATTCTAAGATTTCTTGATTTTCTTTGTGATTACAGGATTAAGTCATCCCTCGGGACTAATAATGAAGGGTTAATGGGCAAGCGCAAGCGTACGCGAGTTCACTTTCTTTGATATCCAGGATTAATAATCTTATTTACGCTGCTTGGGTTCTATCTCCAGAGACGAATCTAGGCTGAATGTTTACTCGCGATAGCGCGTTATCCGTACCAAATGCTCCAATAAAATGATTGGTTTTAGGAAGTCTTTCGTCAGGATAAGAGACCCAGAAACCTTTAGGAATGAAAGACTTAGGATTATATTATTAGGAATTACTTAGTTGGTACAGAGATTATTAATGTCCAGAGACCACAATAAATGACAAAGATTCATGTAAAACCCAAGAAAACTAATTAAATTTCCAGAATTCCTTAAATGAGACAGATAATGATAGAAATGAGATTGTAACTCCAGAAACTATAATGTAGAACCAAAAAGATAAATGCATATGAATATAAATATAAGATTAACTCCAATAAAATAATTATAAGAGAGTATTAAGATAGAAAGTGAACTACATTAATTCTATGACAGGAACCTCTAAGATAAAACACTAAAATATGCAAGAATATTAATAAAGTGAGATAGCAAATATGAAGCAGAAGACAATAAAAATGAATTCTTAATAGAGGATTTTACAGGTAGCAAGTCTTCTGGTGGGACGTTACTAAATAGAAAGGTTATGGATTAGAAAGCCAATCAAAAATACGCATAGCATTAATAATTTGTGTCATTACTCCCGCCAAATAACTCAGTTTACAGGATTTTTAGAAGATTTTAGGGATTTCTTTGGTCACTCCCGGCTTTCTCTCACTAAAATTCCCTACAGAATCCCTAATAAAGAGAGAAAGCCGGGCCAAAAGACCAATAAAATACCTATAAATAATAAAAACAAAGAAATAAGCATAATAAAGCAAAGATTATTAGATGGAAGAAGTGAGTGCAGATACCAAAAGATTCATTAAAAACTCATGTAAATACAAATAATATAAGATTATAAACTCATGATAATAATAGGAGATGAAAATGAAAGATTAATGGGCATAAGATATAGGAAGTGAGAATGCAAGGTATAATCTCATGTAGAAAGACACCAAAGAAGATAATAAAAGAAGTAGAAATCCTTAATAAATACTCAAGAAAATATCAACTTTATAGATCGGTTGAATCATACAAAGATACAATTAAATCAAAATAAATATGAAATCTGAGGGTCTATCCGCCTTATCCCTGGCCCTTGACGATAGGATATGATTGATAATAGAGGTAGAGCGTGGACCAACAAACCATCCTATTGCCTACAGAAGCTGAAACACTGTTAACTGGCGAAGTAACCCATAAAAGATATAGATGTAGCGGTTACGTCCACAAGATAGAACGATTCTATGACGGGACCAAGATACAAGAGTAACCGCCCATGCTGCCTAGCCACCCAAGCGTATAAACACATAAGAAATGATATTATTTGTAATGACCAATAGACTGAGGAAAGAGGAAGAGGAAACCTAAAAAGATGAAATATTAATGGTATACACCCAGAGAAAGAAATGTAATTCTGAGGGATGGTTAGGGCACGAGAAGGTTAACCGATGCCAACTATAAACTCGTCCAAAATTCTATGCTAATTATCTGAGAGAACTTGTCGTGTCTAGTGGGGACTATTAAAACCTTATAAAATTCTTTGTTAATTTTGGTGTTACAGTTATTTTATTACATAGAATTACTTCTTTTATTACATGTCATTCATTCTTGGCGGTTAATCTTTGTTTCCTAAAGGTGCCATAAAACTAAGAAATTATTATATTTGTATTATTATCTGGTATTCTTCTTATTCTCTTCATAAATTCACTTAAGATTACTATTTTTATATTGTTATTATTGTGTTTTAATTTAGTTTTTACAGGTATTTTGCTATCTTATCTTCACTTGCCTTCTTTCTTCATCCATATCCTGTACAAGAACCTTTAAATTCACATATTATATTTATTGGCATATTTGCAATCTTATTATTTTATCTGTGTAATTCTCTTCTTTCTTGATTATATTCATTGCATTTTCTGGATTTCTTGTGCATATCTGCCTCCAATTATTGGTCTTGATACGCTTCTTTAATATCTTTTGTGGATTCATTGTCTATTTCTATAGTTTCTGGTTAATAATTTCATTAATTCTATGCTGTTTTTTTTATATCAATAAGATTCCATTAGAAACTTCTCTAATAATATCTTCCTTTACCAAATCTATAACTTCTTTATTCCTTATGGTTCAGTTATTATTGTTTCTGTTGGTACCTTCTAGGACTTCTATCTTCATTTTCTAAGTGAATCTTATGTTTACTATCTTCATTCCTCATTCCTTTCATAAAACTATATTATTCTTATTATTACTTCTTTGATTCGTCTTTTGGATTCTCTTGTTAACCCTTCAGTAACTAATAATCTTAGATTCTTGGGTCTCTTTGCTTGAGTTCAGTCTTAATGGTTGATTCCCTTCTTATAAGCCAAGCGGCCGTAATAATCATCAAAAATAATTGAATTTATAATAGATTTAATGCTGAATTTACCTGTCATGGCCGCTTGGGCGAAGGAAGTGCTAGATCTTGGACATTACTAACGCCTGATGCACTGGATCTAGATACACGATTACAAAGAAATAAAACTATTAAATTTACAACTTCTGTAGGGACTTTAAGGGACTGGATATGATCATAAAGAAACTCATGTAACCTTCAAGGAAACAATAATAGGATTGCCAAAGGAAGTAGGAACCAAATAATCCCATAAAAACTATAATAATATTAATATAATGACAAGAATCCATTCAAAGAAAGAAGGAAATATTAATAGAAAGAGAAATAGATTGGTATAAGAAATTAATGTAAATGAACATATAAACCCATAAATATTAAAGATTAAATCCCTTAAATGTAGCATTAGAAGATAAGATTATAGAAATAACCATAACATGTACAAAAACCCTTAAAAGATAATAATATGGCCAAGTAAGCCAAAAACTATAATAAAACACCAATAATATGACATAAATTCATTAATTGTATCCTGCTTTAGGAAACGAAGTAAGCGAATGAACGCTGCTGCCAAGACACTCTCATAAAAGAAGTAATTATTAGGGGTTATAGAAGCCAATGGACTGGATTATAAGAGAGAAGAGAAACCAAAAGACTAACAAAATAACTATAAAGTGTTAATTATTAGAAAGGAATGAAGGAAGACCACAAAATCAATAGGCTTTCTAATTGAGAATTTTACAGTTGTGATTGGTTATAGAAGAGGTTCCAAGTAAGAAAATAATAGTAATTCTAAGTGAAAGATATGTGAAAATAAGATTAGATTCATTGCTAGGGAGAAGTAACCTCAAGAACTAGAATGTGGAAATCCTTGGAATCTTCTTGGGGACAGACGGTAGACACTAGAAACTAAAATAAGAGATAGAAAATATGAAGCTATTATAATGTCAATAATCCTGGGAATCAAAGGTATAATCACAAAGAAACTAGCAAATACTAAAATAAAAAGATATTATATTCACGGATTAAGAGGGATAGCCAATAGAAACAAAGATGAAGATATGACCATAAGAGAGAACAAGATATTAATGTGGCCCGTGGGCTACAGCCGCTGCGTAAACACTAATAAAAATATTAGATTTTATGATTTTCTTGGTTATTTGTCTTAATTATTTCTTATGTGTGTTTCCCTGGCCCTTGGGCACTTGCCATGCATTATTCATTGATTTTTGATTGACAAAGCTCCAAGGAAGAGAGACAAGTGCCCAAGGAAACACACAAGATAAATTATTAAGAGTTTTTATGATATTATTTGGTAGGTGCTTCGCCCCAGCACGCGGGACGCGTGGGCAGGGAAGGAGATGGAAGTGCCCCAATAATCCTAAGTGAATCGTATGTTAATGTGTGATCCTAAGGCACTATCCACCTCTAATGATTGGCCGTGACTTACCATTCTCTCCTTACTTGGCCAAAGAAGTCTTGCCTTATGATCAGCTCCATTTCTAATATCTTTGTATTCATCCGGGCAACCAGTGTATCTGGAGGTTTATTGTGGGATTCTGTGTCCTAAAGTCACCCAATGAATCTAGAATGTTATCTTCTTGGACATTATGCGTCAACCGTAAGTTAGGAAGTCTTCTTGGGTATCTTCCCCGTCTATTTGGTATATGCTGTAGATGAAATCTTCTTAAAATCCATAAAATTCTTCACTTTTGGACACTTCTTTGTCTTCTAATTAATATAACTTTCTATCTTATATCTCTGTAAAATCCTTAATAATTATTGACTTTCTTCTTCACATTCTGTAGCATCTTCCTCTTGCCCATAACAGGGATTTTATCTTCTAAGATTCTTTTATTTGCATCTTTCTCTTATTTTAGTTTAGTTTGTATGATTTCTTCTATATCTTTATCTTTGTAAGCATCTCTTATAAGCCATTATAATTCTCTTTTTACATGTCTTTTATTACATTTATTGTCATTTCCATATTATTTTCTTATCTATTTCTCTGGTTTTTATTACTTTTAGTATCTTCTGGGTCTATTTTCTTACTTATAATATCTTCTTTTACATATCTTTTCCTATTGTATTCTTCAGGATTTATTATCTGGTGACCAATTTCCCCTAGAAATTACAATTGTTTTCTTGGATGCTTGCCAATCCTTGGAGGTTCCTTCGTCCATAAGCAGGGAAGGCTGGTAAAGTGACTTAAGATAATAAAATTGAGTGACTTATGGCCATAGAACACCTGCTAAGAGACCCAAGAAGTCTTTCAATCAAATGTAAACTCATTAATAATTCAATCATAATTTATGGTTTTTGGTACACATTGCGTCTGGTGTACACGGCCATCCCTCGTATCCTCCGCTCGCTTCTCTCGCTTGGGCGTAGCAGACGCTTACAAAGAAGATAATAATCCTGTGAACCCAAGTAATTACTAGAGGAGAAGATTCACCAGAAAGTATTATTAAGAGAGGTAACTATAGGATTAATAGAATTATAATAACTATAAAGAAATATTAATAAAATGACAATAGAATTAATTATATGGTTGGTCCCTTACAAAGAACTTAATAAAAGCATAAAGACCAATAACTGAAGGTGAAGAAAGGCATGTTAAAGATAGCAAAGATAATAGAATAAGAAGATTCCTGTCATAGAAAACTATAATAAATTCCATAAAAATGAGAGATAAGAGCAATAAAAACTCAATTATAACATATGATCCAAGTAATGAACCATTCAGCCGCAGCGTATAAAAAGATAGAAATCTTGGAAGTTATTGTAGGGGACTCTTAACCCGTTACCTGGATGATATGATCCTGAGGTTACAACTGTAAAATCTTCTTCACCTAAAGGTTACAACTTAATAATTTCATTTATTCTATGCTATTTTCATTTGGCTTTACAGGACTTTATAGTGTTCACTTTCTTTGATTGCCTTGCTGCCTTCACCCTTCTGTCGTGCTTTCTAATTGGTGAATCAACTTATTTGCTTCTTTGGTGTATCTTCCCCATTAATGAAGTCTTCTATCTCACGTAGGAAGCATGGAAGTTGTGACCCTTATTGACCAGCCGTGACCAATGATCATGAGTTTAGGCCTAACAGATTCTAACCTTCTATCTAGCTCCAGATACCATAAAATACCAATAGATTTATTGATTTTATGCATTAATATCCTGTCCAAGACCCACAATGGAAGGTTTTATTAATGGGTTTACAGCTGACGATATCCTCCTCCAATTATTGACTTGCTTCCACGGTTAAGGGCGGTAGGGCGTACTAAGACTCTCTCACGACTTTATCCTCTTGTATGACTTCCCGCCTACACTAACTTCCAATATCCTAAATAAACCATGCAATGTTAACGTGTGAGAGGCTTGTGGATCTAGATGGGTGATTACCGGGTGAACTCCTCATAAAAGATATTAAAGTTATAATTTTATTATTGGTATTTTCTAGTATCTTCAACAGTCTTTAGGTCCAAAGAATTCTCTATATTTAATTTATTTTATCTTATTTTATCATATCTTTTTAGTATTTTGCTCTCTTAATATTATTGTTTACATGAAGGTTTCTAGGTTTACTGTAGGCTTCTTCTCTCTCATAATTAGTGTTCATCAGTTACTAAGCATCAAGGATTATTAATCTTGCTATCTCATTTGTTAAGGATCTATTATAATGGTTTTTCCTATCTTTTGCTCCAGTTATTGAGTCAATTCTAAGGTTTATTGTCTCGCTTTACCCACTTACGCTGGATTCTGCATCAGATTTAATCTAGTTTTCAGGGATTTTATGCTTTATTCCGGCCTATTAACACAGTTACAACTTTATGATGCTAACTTCCAGCGGTGATCGTGAGTCTAGTTACGAGGCTGCTACCGTCGTGAGTCCACATATTATGATTGAAACCTTCATGAACAGAATCTTATTGGACCTTTAGAGCCTATTGTCTGGCTCCATTCCTTTCCTAACCATTCAGTCCCAATAATCTGATGTAACCTTCCAGGCACTTTGGTGGACTTCTTGCGTCTACATCTTGGGTTAAGGCAGAAGTGTACATGAGGTTGCAATGATTTCCTTTCGTCTATCTACCTGGGAATGAATCTTATGCTTGATATTGAGCGTGAACAGTGGACATTATTATTAACTTTTGTATAGTATTTCTTGGACTTATCTCTTTCTTTATTCATCATTTCTTAGGATTGTTATCATATCTTGTTCATATCAGGAATTTTATTATTGCTTTTTACATGAATCTATTAAGTTATATCTTTTCTATCTTCTAATAATCAAGGAAATTCTTGTCTCTCTTTCTCTATTATTTATGGGTTTCTATGGTAGGTTTACTTCTTGGATTTCATTCTGATGGTTCATATCTTGTGTCACCAGCCGCTATAATCCTATAATAATTTCTTGATTTTATATCCTTAATTCTGAGGGTTACAACCTTCTATTATGGCCATTACAACTTCTTTTCTTATATTATTTTAATAGTATTTTATAGTTGTAACCTTCAGTAACGGTCATAAAAGTCATGAAATCTTGATTGATTATATGGTTTATGGGGTCTTCTCGCGATTAGTCCCATCAAAATTCCTTAATAATCCCTGCACATTGGACGCGAGAACACTATTAATAAAGGTAGAAATCTTATGGCCATAACCTACTGTAACCCTCCATCCAGATAATTTCCTTGTGTCCAAAGGCTTGCTAAGGACCATCCACACGTTCATCTCTCTCTAAAATCAATAAATCTTGAATGTTTACTCGCGTTATCGGTGGTCAGTTTTTCTTTATTCTATCTTCTAAGCCTCTTGTACGTTCCCTCGCTTGTGGGGTCTCTTACGCGAGGGCCAATTAACATAAAATAAGACAAAATAAATACAAAAAATATTAATTGTTAATTTTATATCTTTATTTAGTTTCTTGGAGGTTCTGTTGACTCCTTGCGTCTATTGGATGACTTTCTACTGGCAATGTGAATCCTAAGACTTCTATATGGCCAAGAGTCACTGTAAAATCCTTTAAACTTATCTTTTTATATCTCTATTATCTTCTATTATGCTATTCTTCTTTGGTCACTTCATTATTAATATTGTATTTTTATATAGTTTTTATTCTCTTATATTATCTTGTTTCTCTTATTTTATGTATCTGGTGTTCTTCCTCTTGCGCAAGCGGCTTAAGAAGTTAATATTATTGGGTTTATAACTGAGGGGCGTCCACATGACAGGAATAATCTTTGCTTTTTTATTAATATTTTTACATATTATATGCTTCTTTCCGTCGGTAAACGTGAATTCCAAGAGTGATAAGGCCCTAAGAAGTTAATATTATTAGAGCTTCCACAGTTTATGCTTGAGGGACTTCCCAGGTGCCTTCATCCTTGCTTACTTGCCGCTACCACCATTCTCCTTGCCGAAGGCCCACAATATGCTTCAATAATATGCTAGCGCCAGCGTGACCCCGCGTCCCTTGTCGGGCGGCCATAAGGATTAAACCTACTGTAAGCGTCTCGTGACCAATGATCTCCTCCCAAAGTTCACGGCTGATTATTGTCTTCTTCTCTCATATCTTTATGATTGTTTCTTTAGTTTCATTCTTTATATGCAGTTATTATTAATGCATTCTTGTTGGATTCATTGGTTTCTTTGCTAAGGATCTTTATAAAGTTACTATTATTTTCTATCTTAGAAGCTTCTTGTATTCTCATGTCTTATATGCAGGTATAATTCTATTTTAAAGTATTTTTACAGGAATCTTTGTATTCTATTATCTTAGTTCCCTTAAGGGCCAATAATATGCTATGTTAATAATCTTTGCTTTTCTTAGGTGTTACTCTCGGGTGACTTGCTACCTTCATGAAGGATTACATTGCTTGCCTTTTGATTGCTAGTTTCTCAGCTTCTATCTTCTATCTCAGGATTTTTCTCTCTTAATGGGTCATCTTGGTTGATTTTCTTCTTAATAATGCATTAATAATGAGGGAGAAGGCGAGTGAACGAGCGGGATACTTGGGGATGAGTCTTAATAGAGGGAGATAAGGGGTGAGGAGTGTTGACCCACGGCTGGTGAACGAGAATGTGAGGAGGTTAGGCCCTTAGAATTCACTTATGATTCACTTCCTAGGACTGGAGGCGTGTTAAGGTCACAGGATTATTATCTGGTGTACGCAAGGTCCTAAGAAAGGCTGGGAATGCATGATCTTGTGAGCCTATACGCTGGTTCATTCTCCCTCGCGAGCCCCCATTATCCCTCACACTTGGCTCCCGAAGGTTATTATTATTGGTTATTTGGTGTATAGGGTGGTGTCCGGCGGCATCCATTCCCGGAGGCTGGTGTGGCCGTCTAGCCGCCTATTGGACACCACCCATAAACCAAATAATATAATTGTATTCTTGTGGCCGTGTGAATGAACCTAATGTAGCTGCATATAATAGAAAATTTCATTAAAACTTCATTAATAATATGGCACATGCAGCTACATCCATTCACACTGCCACCCCAATAATAAACTGTCAAGGAATTTTAGACATTACATTGACTTCCTACCGACGGTTACCAGTGTTCACACGATTCTATCCTCAATGTCTGGCTGTGAAGGAGTGTTCACTCGTCTTCTTTGGACATGCATTCACACTCCTTTCGTCAGTTTACACGGTTAATCTTATATTATTAAGGGATTTAAGGGCTTAATGGGTCATCAGAGATTACGATAGACCGAGAATGAGAGATAGATGGCCCCAAAGGAAGGTAGAAGTAAACCTTCATGGCCACGCGTGAAGCGCGTGCAGGATACAATTAAAGGTTTAAACCCACCAGAACTTGAATGAAATGATAGGGAAGGAGTCTCCACGCCAGTTCTTTCTCTTATGTGTCTAGGATTATATCTTCTGGTACAAATAACTTCCTAGATTTCCAGGTTATTCCACTTACAACTTTCATTTCCTTCTTTATTCGCCCTTATGGCTTACTACATCCTCTGTTTCCAATCTACATCTTTCTCTTTTATTGTTTACTTGCTTCCTTAGGGCGAATAAACTCATGTAAAATTCACTTTATATTAATTCTATTATGCTTTATTAGTATTTTTGTCTTCATTTCTCTCTTAGAAAGCCTTCTATCTTATAATTCTCTTAATAATCCTTAGTGAATGCTTCTGTCTCTCATTATAAAGTCATATTATGCATCTCTTATAATTGCCTTTTCATTTAGTATTTTAGGGTTTTCTGTTACCAGCCATTCAGTTTCTACGTGAGAAGTCCACAAAACCTATAATAATTCCTTTCGTGTGTAGGCCAAGCACCCGCCGTAGGGCCACATAAGCACATAAAATTACATTTTTATTCTGTTCATTCGGGTGCTTGGATGCTATTATTAAAGGTTTATGTCAGGAGGAAGTCTCCCTCAGATTCATTCTAAAGTTGAATCACAAGTCCCTAGGCTGGTCAATAAATCTCTTGGCTTACACGTTACCAGCGCTTCCCACGTCCCTTGAACGAAAGGATGACTGGCAATAAGAGAATTATATGGGCTCTTGGCAGTTAATAAGCCTCTTACCCCTACCATAACTCAAGACCCAACCCTCATCAAGATCCAAAATTGGAAGCAGTTATAGGGCCAAATAACCAAAGAAATAAAATAGTTTTTACTTTTATGGTCCCTTGGTGGGTTATTTGGCCAAGACACAAGCATAATATCTGGAGAATAAAAGTCATAACCTTACCATCTTCTCCCGTCACCAAAGAAGTCCAGATAGAAAACTTCCTAGAAATGGCAAAGAGAATCCAAGAAACCTACATAAAATAGAATAATTCTTGATAATAATAATATGAATTACATGGATTTCCAAGTTACCTAATGCCCAAGAAGAGTGAACGAGTAGACGAAAGAAGTGGATTTCTTAGGATTATTGGGGATCATTAAGCATAAATTCAATAAAATATATTATTTGCTTGGTACATTAGGTTCATCTTTTTGGCTTAATGATCCCCTATAATCCACATAATAATTCTATTGTGTTTACTGACTCGTCTGTGGGCGGGCTTAATGGGCCATCATAAGTCTCTTGGTGTAGGCCCGCCCACGTGGCAGACGAGTCCCATAAACACATTAAAATAGAATTATTATTGTTCCTGGAGCCTTGTGGACGTCTCACATAAGAGATTATTGTTGTCCTTGGCCAGTTATTCCTCTTCCACAAGGCTCCATAACAGATAATTAAGTCATGAGATTGATGGTGTACGAAAGGAAAAGGAAAGGTTAACCGCTTCTATCCTCTGGTGTCTGGGTCTTGTCGTGCCTCCTAGCCCCTCCACCAGGCTGCCACCACCCAAGCCTCCTATATTCTCTTCCTTAAGGCACTTCATTCATAATAGGTGAAACGATGTAAGCTGATTGGGTCCTAAAGATACAAATTAATCCTGATAAGAGCCTTCAGAAACTGAGAAACCTTCATTAATAAAGTGAGTGACAGTAAATAATAGAATAGAATATTTTACAGGTTTTGTGAGTGTACACACGGCGGCTGAATGGGTTACACCTTCCATAGAATGCATTATTATTGAGTGATTCCCCGTCCCTCGGCAGCCAGTCGATTGCCGGAATGAAGGCTTCATGGTTGGTGTCCTCAGGTTCTATCTGGGAATTACCAGTCATTCTTGGGTTCATGCTTCATGGATTAAGGCTTCTGGTACGGGAAAAGTCCCCAAAAGACAAAAATAATTGATTTTTTAGAGACTTTTTAGGGACTTTTCAGCCATTATGGGCGAGGAAGCTTAGAAGGAGTGAGCAAGATCCTGTAGCGGGACATTAGCAGCTGTGGACCAGTGGACAAGAGGCTTACAGTATGCTCCAAATAAGATAATAACTGTAAAAATCCTAATAAATGAAATAAATTCCTGGAATTATTAATGAAAACAGAACCCAAGTAGAAGGGGATAGGAAGACAATGTTAACTTCTGTAGGTGGACAAGACTCTGATGCGGAAGGTAAGACGAGTGTTAACCAGCCAATATAATCACAAAAGATATAAATTATTAAGTTTATTGGTGCTTTTGGTAACTAAGATAAGAAAATTAATATAAATTTAATAGTTATTGAAGGTAAAGGCAAAGAGAATGAACAAAAGCACCAAGAAACATTAATAATAGATGATAAAGTCATGAAATCTGAGGTAACTTTAGGATTCTAAGTCCTGGAAACAAGCATGAGACACTTAACCCCTGATCCATAAGGACGAAGGAGAGGCGGATAAGGCCCAGAAAGTGGTAACAGAATCATATTGGCTTATAAGAGAGGTAAGCACTGGTAACAAGGAAATATAAATGAGTTTATGGTGGCTTACGCCCAAAGGAACACTAATAAGAAGATAGCATAAAGAAGAAACTATAAGAAATGTAAATTAATAGAAATATAATAGGAAATGCAAATAGTATTAATAATAGAGAAAAATCCTGGAGAAGACACTAAGATAGCAAAGAATATTAATAAAATGAACCATTATAAGAGAGTATTAACAAGATAGAATTAATGAAATGGCAAGTTAGTATTAACAAAGAATCCAAATAGAAGAAGATGGTACCCGCCAGTTAATAAGATCAAGAATTATTGATTTTAAGGAAGCATAAGAGAGTAATAATCCTGTAAACAAGAGAATAGAGGCAGATAAAGATAGAAAAGTTATTAATAGAGAATGGTAAAGAAGGAAATAAGAGAGTAAAACCTAAGATAATAATAATAGCATAAAGAAGAATCCCAGAGAATATTCACCAAAAGATACTATAGAAAGCATAAAGATATAGAAGATTTAATCCTTGATATAGAACCAAAAGAACTAAGAAAGTATTATTAATGAAATGTCCAAGAACTAGAATAACTATAAAGAAAGACAGAAAATAGAAATCTTATTGATAGGGACCAAAGGTTAAGGATATGATAACAAAAATAACACAGAATCCCTTACAAGAGACGACAGAAGTGCGAAGGAAATCTCATTAACACAGATAACAAATAAGAATTCCTGCAAAGATACACATAAACCCAAATAAATAACATGAAAACTATAATAGATTCATGAGAGAGAACCTGTTATCCTTGCTTCCGTCATGATGCGTCTTTGGGAGCAGTTACTAAGAAAGACCGACAACAACCTGCCTTCATCCACGCGTTTACTCGCGCTAGCGTACCAGAAGCAACTAATAATAATTGGTGAGACGTGTACATGAGATTGATAATAGAAGAAGTTGTGACACCTAGACTGGAGAATGAAAGTAGGAACTAGATTATAAGCCAAGACAAGACACAAATGAACAATAGAATGGAATAAATGAGATATAATTGCAAAGTTATTAATAAAGCATAATATGATAACAGAATTAATATGAACCAACCAAAAGAAACAAGATTAATGATTAGAGAGATAATTGGCAAAGAGTCATCACAAAAGATATCAGAAATTATTATTGATAACATTCCAGATTTAATATGTGCCCTTAGAAGATATCATTAGCATAGAAACAAATAAGAAAAAGATGCAGCGGTTGATGTGAGACACTGTGTCCCAGCTCCATAAAGTTGTTATCCTTGTCATTCCCGTCCTTTCCAGCGGTTTACTTGGGTCTCCTTCTCCACTTACTAAGGCTGCACTGTCCAAGAAGAATGCAAGCTTATCACTGTTCCCGGATCTTAGTGGACTTCCCTCCTTACCAGCCTTCATGGCCCCCTCTCGCGACGGAAGGATGAAGGAGCGGAGGAAAGGGGCACAGAAGGCAAGGTAAGACCCAACCTGACCAGATCCATTGGAAAGGTCCAACATTCCTGTAATAATAGGGCCCAATAAGCCAAAATTCCTTAAAAATCCCATTAAATTTTGGCTTCTTGGGGCTTTTAAGAGACTTTATGGTGGTGGAAGGCAGCATATTATGATTGAAAATTAATTGAATTTATGCTTAATGCTGCCTTCCCCCACCTTCATCCACCAAGCAAGGCTTGGGGCCCCGGCCTGCGGCAGCATATTCCTCACTTACACTCACCCCCGGGGACCCCAATAAGGATGAAAAAGTTGAAGCTGTATGGTAATGTGAGAGGTAAGACCCAGCCAAAGATAGGATAATAGAAGAGAATATAATAAGAAAGGAAAACCAAATAATAACAAGATACACAGATTAGAAATGGATAAAGGAAGAAGTAATTATTAGAAGTTATAGATTTAATCCTAAAGATACTAAAGAAACAAATAAATTATAAAGTGTTATTTACCTGAAAGGAATATTAATAGAGAGATATACCCAAGATAATAAACCACAAGATCTAGCATAATAAAACACCAGAATAAACCTAAGAGATGACACTAAATAAGAGAATCCTAGACAAGATAAGATTGAATCCCTTGTGAATAAAGCATTAATAAAAGACAAATAAAATAATAAATTCCTATATTTTTAGGACACGAGAACCAAGAAGATGACACGATAGAAGCGATAACCGCTGGTCACAAATGATGGATGGACGAGAGTAGTGGGAGAACCTGAGGGGCTTAGAAGGGCAAACCAGCCTGTGGATCAAAGAAAGATGAACCGGATAATGGAAGTAGAAATCACAAGGCACCTAACAAATAAGAAAAAGATGCACCGGATATCCCAGAACTTTAAAATAGCAAGATTATTAACTCCTGAGAATGGTCCATTAAGGAAGAATTAAGCCAAAGAATGCAGGAAATGAAGGTTAACACAAGATAGAAGCATATTAGGCGAAAGGAATGCCAATAAGATACATTTAATGAAAGAAATAAGTAATAATAAGAGCAAAAACTAGAAACTAATTAATAAATAATGAAGAACTTTAACATTATAATGGCCAAGTGGCCCCAGATAAGAGACTTTAAGATACACCAAAATACCATTAGAAGATAGAAAAGATAATGAAGAAATCTATAAAATTTAATGATTTCCATCATTTTAGGGGATTTTACAAGAGTTTTAACTTCTGGAGACACAAGGGCCAGATACTGTAGGAGCAAATAATATAGATTTTATAGTTATTGGTGGAAGGAACCACAGCATATGATAACTGGAATCTTGGAAGAACTGGATGGTAGCAGCTGACAAGGTTCCCGCCTAACAAATGCAATCTCAGCTTCTATCGCCTTATCTGGGACAAGATAACCCCTGACAATAGGATTAGAATGATAACCAGCCAATAGAAAACTGAAGATATTATAAATTCATATTTAATAGAAGATTGCAAAGAAGCAAAGAAATAAAGAAATGAAGAAGTTAACATTAGAATGCAAAGATATCCAAAAATAAGATAATTATCAGATAAATATAATGTGAAAGGAATATTAATGTAGAAAGAGAATTATAAATGAAGGTTTAATACAAAAGATATAAGAAAATAATATTAATAAAGAAAGACAAAAATCCTCTAAAACTATAATAATAATATGCGCGATAGCGCCACAAGAACTCATAAAATGAATGGTTATGGGAGGAGGTTAGTGGTGGAAGTGGCACAATGAACATTCAATGGACGGTTGTGGCTAGAGAAGATGACCCCAAAAGTCTTGAATCTAGAGCTTACACTGCCACATCCATGCACTCTTCTTACCTTCCGCTACCTACCACGTCCATATCCTTCCCCACTTAGTAAGCTTCTGTATGGCGGAGAGAAGGATATTATTGGGTCTGGTTAATACTCTCCTCCACTGACCCGGTTATCGATTTCCAGATCTTATGTATGTGGCTGGGACTAATAATCTCTTCTTCTAAGGTGCCATGCAGGTTTCACTTATTGGATTTCCTGTCACACATTATCATTTCTTAGGTCTCATCTCATGAGTTTATTATGTGTTGTGGCCCATTAAACCCTCATAGAATTACCAAAAGTCACTTTATAATCCCTTACACTGGGCCACATTACTCTCTTCCTTCCGTCAATATGCGTCGCTAGACCGGGGAGCGGCAATGAGCGCGGAATGGAGGATAGGTGGGATGACTTCTCGGTTCTAATTCTCAGGTTTATTTTGTTCTTTAAGGGATTTTATGGTGGTGTGATTCTCTTGTTAATAGTCTTCCCTCTTGGCCGAAGGCTCCCACCACCATAAAACCCCATAATAATACGCTTGCGACGGCATCCAAGAAACAATCAATAAAAAATATAAAGAATTTATGATTTTTATTGGAGTTTCTTGGGACCCGTGAGTAACAGCCTGGCCGCCTTACCCCTGTTAACCCACATCCCCGATCCCGAGGCTCATGTTCATTCACCTCTAGATCTAGGATGTGATTCTAAGGTTAACATTGTAAGTCTATTGGGTCCAACCACCGATGGCCACAAAGAAGTCATGATGGGAGATAAGGGTGGTTGGACGTGAATATTAGTCTTACCTTTGTCACCAGATAATACACTTGTAACCTTCTCTCCGCCCAAATAGCCAAAAACCTGCATAAAATCAATAAATATTATGGATTTTATAGGGTTTTGTCGGGCTATTTGGCCATAACAGAGAATTAAATCCTAGATTTGTAAGTGAATAATAGTGTTACCTTAAGGCCAAATAACAAAGAAATCCAAATAAAATATTAAGTTTTATTAATTTCTTTGGTTATTTGGTGGTGGGCCCTAAGGAACTCTCTTACGCCCACCCGTACACACGCGCCACCGCGTTTGGGGGCTGCGCCAGCCTATTCACATATAATAAAAGAAGCGTGTGAAGGACAAGAATTCCCTGTAATCAAGAGTGAAGACAGAAGTTGTAACACAGATAACCCGCCAGTTAGTAACTCAAGATATAGAAGATGGTACCTGTAGGAAAGGAAATCAGAGATTAAAAAATACCATTAAATTCACAAATAACTTTAGAAATATAAGAAATATTAATGTTATAGCGGCTGGCCCACCATAAGAAACAAAATAATAAAATGCGAGATTAATGGGCCAGCCTAATGAAAGAAGTAAGTAATGTGTATTATTAGAAGATAAAGTCAGGACAGAAGACGTAAGCTGTAAGGGGCCTAGAAGGTGAAACAGATGATGCAGTTACCGCTGGCGTGTACACAAGACTCATAAACCCTGATATACCTTAATAAATCTCCAAGAGAAAGAAGTAATGACAATGAGAGAAAGAGATGTAACCTTGGAACACCATAAGATATAATCTGTAAGCAATCAACATGACATAGAAACCAGAAAGTATTCGCAAGGAAAGGCAACAATGAATCCAAGATGACGGGTTACCAAAGCCTTTAATGACCAAGAACGCAAGATAATAAAGATAGGATTAGCAAAGACTATTAACAAAGAACACTAAATAAGAGAAGTAGAAACCCTTATAGAAGACGATAGAAGCAGTTAATAAGAGCAAGATAATAAAGAAAATCACAATAGAATGAATGGCCAGTACAAATAAATGATGAATTCAGAGATTTATGAAGTGATTTACACCAGATAAAAACTCATTAAGTTGTAACAGATAATAAAAGAAATATAATTGCCAATAGAATAAGAGAATTAACATTTAATATCAAAAAATAATGATATTATTTGGGGATTTTACAGCTATTAATATTGAAAATTAACAGAATTTATATTTCTTTATTTAGTTTATGGAAGGTGCCAAGCACATAATAAGAATGAAACACTTAAAAATTGATATTTTATTGAAGGAAATGTAGGGTCTAAACGGTTAGGAAGAAAGCCACCAGAAATGCAAGAACTAAGTTATTTTTGATTGGCTTTATAGGCGCTTACGCGAGGATTCTTAGTCTTGGGGTTAGTGGAGGAACCTTGGCACATACACACGCCTAATAATCCAA
>Ga0099817_1165250_pt1 | contig 23620 bp, 12 predicted proteins | sample SidCnscriptome_2_FD_81136 | JGI IMG/M metagenome (GOLD analysis project Ga0099817, IMG submission 81136) | Coral microbial communities from Puerto Morelos, Mexico - Siderastrea C B metatranscriptome (Eukaryote Community Metatranscriptome) | ecosystem: Host-associated > Invertebrates > Cnidaria >...
CCCTCGCGATAAATTTCCTCGACTTGTGACTTTCTCTTCTTTCTTCGTCGGCACACCACGATTATTATTATGAGGAGGAAGAAGACAAACAGGAATGATGACACGGTGATGACTACTATTTCTGTTGGGGTAAGGCCTTCTTTTTCTTCGACGTCGGTATCATTAGGACACTTGGGGAAGCCGTCGTATGTCCCGTAAAGCTTGCACTCCGGGATGTTGAGCACCTTCTGGCAATAGAAACCAAACAAACTCACTGAAAGCTTGTAGTGTGCAGGGCTTGCGAAATCAGCGATATCGGCGAGGCAAGATTCGTAGTAAAACAGAGCTTGAGATACTAGGGTGGTACTGCAAAGCTCCTGGAGCACTCCTTCGAAGAACTGCTTGTAACACAGGTTCAAAGCCAGCTCTTCAAGAGTTGCGTTTCTGAATGCCAAGCTGTAGTTTGCCAAGGGTGTCATACGGACTCCTGACGGGGCCCACCCTGGAGAGTCACCGGAATGGACCAAGAACTGAACAGTGGTGACATTAACGGATGGGCTCTCCTGAAGGGGACTGGCCGCGTCAACAGGGAGAAGGGTGTAAAAGCGGCCCGCAGTTGTTAGTCCCATTCCTTCATCAAAGGGTAGGTTTAGCACCAGTCCTTCACGGTAATCATCGAACTTGATGGTCACGGAGGCGTTAAGTTGTTCCAGTGTCTTCGCATACTGCCACACCTTAAACTCATCCAAAGCTCCACGTATGTCGTACTCGCTGTCCATCATGTATCCTCTGATGTACCGTCCGAGAATCAACAACCCTTCGAAAGAGAACTGCTTTCCCGTTTTCACGCCAAACGTCGTTGACTGGTGATGTTCGCCTTGTGCGTAGGCAAACACTTGCATCCGTCCATCGACTCTTCTCCAGGTCACCGCTAAATGAGTCCAAACACCTTCATGAATATTAATACCGCTTACAAATATCTTCTCATCCCAGTCTACTTGTATTCCGTCTTTACAGATGACAGCAAAGTTCCCACTACTTGTTGCAGACGAGAAGATGGCATGAGTTCCTACAATTCGTTCTGGCGAGGGTTCCTGTCTCGATGTGCAAAGGTGGGCGACGCTCGAGCCCTTGTTGACTAAACATATCCAGATTTCAATAGTAAACTCGTCGAGAATGGGTAAGCTAGTGTTACTAGCGAACATGACAGCAGTGTTGCTGGAAGAGAACTCCAACATGTATCCTGCGCCGGAAAAGCTACGCCAGGCATTCTTTGTTGTCAAGAAGTTGTCCTCTTCATTTATTTTAAACTGCGTGCTGAGCTTTTGATCAAGCGTCTCTTGATTCAGTGCACGCTGGTTTCTTGTTTCATTGGAAGCGTTTGCGGCAGGGTCTCGAGAGGGATCAGTTAAATGTAGCGCAAGGCTCCTGTTGTTGTGTTCCTGTATCCATTTACTCTCTTTCGCTCCGCAGATGCCATCTGTGTCGGCCCTCATTGACTCTGGCATTTGTATTGCTGTTCCCAGAGTACCGCTGTAGGTCAGAATATTAAACTGAACTTTGTCGTACTCTACAAAAGCAACTTCCAAAATGGTACTTCTGAGCCAGCGGTACTTGATATCAGCAACCGCTACCCATTCATCGGAATCGCCAAGCTTGGACGATTCATTAGTTGCTTGGTTAAGTGTCCCACTTTCAAGTGTCTCAAGATCATTGTAACGAACAAACAGCAACACTTGTGAGGTCCGCAGAGCGACTTCACTGATTCGCCGACAGCTCATTCTGTTATTGCACGGAACTATCAACACTTGCGCCACCACTGCAGATGCGTTGATGAGTAGATATGCTCCGGGCGCTTCAAAGTGGAAGTTCACGCCTGTTACACTGGTAAAATGAGGATCTCCAAAGTTTATCGCCATTTGTGTCTCAGAGGACTCCACTACAGAGGATTCGTCGGCGATCGCACAGTCCGTGCCCGTCCAACCATCCGTGCACTTACTGCAAGGTAATGCTGCCTTATCGCCAACAGACAGATTGGTAACATTGCCTCGCCAGTGTGGCTCACACTCACACGTACCGTTGGTTACACTGCAAACACCATGTCCGTTACATGTTCTCTTAAGTCCACCAGGGCAAAGGTTTGAACAATCCTTTCCCCAGTAGCTTGGCTGACACTTGCAGGAGACACCATCTGTTGCGTTCACGTCAGGGATGGAATAGCCAAAGACACACCGTGTATTGCAGCGCGAACCGATCCAGTATGGAAATCGTTGAAGTACGAAATGATGACACAGTTCCTTTGCCGGCCACTCAGTTAGTTTCAGAGCGCTCTGGCAATAGTCGGCGAATGTAACGACTGCATAGACAGCCGAGTGTAAATTCAGTGACAGCGAAATGTCGTGTAGGCAAACTCTGTAGTAGAACTGAGCCACTTGAAGGGTAAGCGCCTCGCATCTCAGGTACAAGGTTCCGCTGAGAATAAGTTTGAAACAGAACCTCTCTGCATCTTGTCGTAGTTTCAAGTTAACGAAAACAGTGTCTTTCGCTTTCAGGCGAGGAATGTCTGCATCTGAGAACGACCTAAGAGGCTCATGAAACTTGATCATAAACAGGTCACTGTTCCCACGTAAGTCTCGAATAACTCTGCCTTCGGCCTGGTTGAACTTCCAAAGGTGCAACAAGTCTGGGTAGATGTCAACTTGTACATTCAGTTTCCAGTTAACTTTCACAAGGTCTGGGTTGGTTCGCCTTTTCCAGATACGCATTTCGTCAATCTCACCAATAAAGCTCGATTCAGGAAGGAGGTTGTCAGAACTAGGTGACGGCTGCCATTGCCCTAGAGCCAGGACCCCACCGTTGTTAAATACGTAACTGTCGAGCTTGAATACGCGCACTTTGACTTCTCCCGAAGAGGTGAAGAAGTAGAAGTGAAGGATCCCAACAAGCTGTTTATAAACCAGGGTGATTTGATTCCAGTAGCCGATCTCAAGTTTAAAACCAGTGTGATACACTGACCCACTGTAAATGATTGTCAGTGTCACATTGTCCACCACAGCAAAAATATTCTGACTTAAGTACGAAAGGATAACTCCTCCTGATTTGTGCGCCTTAATGAGCAGTTCAACTGTCAAGACATCGACAGTAGGGAAATAGATAGCACCCGAACGAACTGAGTGATCTGAGAAGAACAAGTTGAATCCGGCGCCAGTGGGTACGCGATGCTCCAAGTAGTGAATGAACTTGTAGATGAATAAGGTCTGGGAGACATCAACTGCGGAACTGGTTTTCAGAGCGCTGATGTATAATTCGAGACTATTGGAGCCGTTAAACGAATGGTCTTTGCACGCCCCAAGTAGACCTGTGGAGTTATAACAGTATATGGCTGGCGTGTGAATCGTAACAGAAAGGCTATTCCCGACAGTCAATACGAATTTAATTCCGTCTGGACCATAGATGTGAAAGGTGACTGTGGAAATGCGTACCATGACGAAATGCAAGGATAGTTGGGTTCTGTGATCAACTTGAACCACTTTGCCATTCAGCCAAACAAGAGGGAAGACGGCAACTGCCCTCGAAAGCGTTGTGACCGGTGCACGGATGACAACATGGCTGCCATGGAAACCAAACGAAAACCCCGTGGTGCAAAGGGAGGTGTAACTGCCATCAGTCACACATGGAGCTTGTCGTAGCTGGATGAAGAAATTGCGCTGAATGGATCGCAGCAGGTAGAATTCGCCAACCACTCTGTAGGTAAAACTTACGCCGAAGAAAGTCGTGAAGTAACCATAACCTCCAATCGATGCAATCACGACAGTGTTGGATGTTATACCAGTGACAAGGTTGACAGCAAATTGACAGTTTGTTCCATTCCACCCAGGACTACAACTGCTACAGTTTCCGTCACCTGCCCAATTCTCCTCACATTTGCATCGGCCTGTTGTTCTGTCGCACCATCCATGTCCTCCACAAGTATTCAGAAGCCCACCTGGACATATCTTGGAACAATCACTACCCCAGTATCCCTTGGTGCAAACACAAAGGTTACGGTCGCTGGGATCCATAGCGCCAAAAACGCATTTGACATCACACTTGTCTCCTATCCATAGCGGGAAGTGAACTCCAGAAAACTTGTTACAAAGCGGCTGAGCTGGCCAGGTGGTGAGGTTAAGCACAGCCTGACAGTGGTCAGAGAAGGTTATTACAGCTGTGAGCGCCGCGCTGATGTACCCAGTTGTTGCTATGTCGTTTAGACAAACAAGGTAATAAAATTCGAGCTCAGCTTTCAGTCCACCGTAACACAGGTCATACATTTGACTTCTATAAAACAGTTCCAAGCAGAAGGACTTTGCGCTATTCTCTAGTGTCCTATTGGGAAAATGCGTCTCAAATGGCTTGTCAGATGATGTAAAATTTGTCCTCACGTCAGCATCAGAAAACACCCACAAAGGTTGTTGCCAAGGTGATCTTGGTAGGTAGATGTGTTCACCGGAAACCAGATTCTTTATGACGTCACTCTCACCTTCGTTGATCTTCCAGAGCCCTGTGACGTCAGGATGTGTTGGTAGAACATTCATGCGCCAGTTTTGTTGTATGAGAGCTGGGTTGAATGCGCGCTTCCACACACGGATTTCATCAATGATGCCCACAAATGATGTAGTTGTGTAGTTTTCGTTTTCTCCGGGAGAGAGCTCCCACTGCCCGAGAGAGAGGATACCGCCTGGTAAGAACGGATTGGTAGCCAAAATGTAGGATCTTCGCTGCACTTTACCGGTAAAGTCAAAGTGATAGAACTCCAGAACTTGAGTCTTGTGGTACCAGACAAGCGATATGTGACTCCATTGCTTGATAGTCACCTTAACACCGGTATTGATGATGGTTTTTCCAATGCGGATTGTGATGGAATTCTCAATCGTTATCGCAAATGTTTGAAGGACAGCGTAGGAGAAAATGGTGCCACCGAATCCGTACGGCTTTATCAGGATTTCGATTGTGATATCTACATTATTAACAAATGTTCTCATTAGCGACTTGGACGAGGCTCCAGTGTGGTTGAAGACAAGGGAATAAATTCCTCCAGATGGCAGTCGTGATTCTTGGAAGTGTTCATATTTCAAAACAATCAGGCTGTCTATTTCAGGCACAAGAGCGTGACTTCCAACTCCTGCATTTAGCACCAACTGAGAGGCGTTTGCAGGAATGACACTTGCGTTTGAGCTAACTTTAAGATCGTTGTTAGGGTCACTGTCACAAGACCCAAGCAGGCCCGTGGAGTTATGGCAATATGGCGATTTCACATCCACCTTGAAACTCAGGTACCGTCCATTGATACGAATGTGGATGACAAAATTGTCTTGCCAAGCGATTTGGTAGTGATTGTGTCCTTCGTACTTAAGGTAGACGCCAAGGTAAACTTCTCCAAGATTGGTGGTAAGTCCAGATAGGAGTACAAGCTTTCCGTTGACCCAGATAACTGGAACTCCGCCAGTGATGTACGGCGCGTGGAATGATATCACAGTTGAGGAAACTCGTATTCCTATAGCGTTGACGCAAACAGATTGTAATCGGCATGGAACGTGACGCACTTGAACTTGGAATGACAAGTAAGGTACATTTATGAGGTAATATTCACCGACAACTACGAGAGTGAAGCTGTAACCGTCAAACGTGACATAATGTCCTCCAGTAGACGATATAGCGATGGATACTTGCAGAAAGTTAAGCGACACCAGGGCAAGGGAGCAGTCGGTCCCGGTCCATCCCAGGGAGCACCTACCACAGTCCTTTGTCCCGTTGTAATTAGCGTGACAATCACACTTTCCTGTCACGCTGTCACACACTCCGTTGTTGTTACACGGTCTTGCAGCTCCTCCGGGACATGGATTAGCGCAATCCGGTCCCCAGTAACCATGGTAACAACGACATGTCTCAGAGTCAATCTTCTTGCCAAAGACGCATTTCCGATCACAATGTTCTCCAAACCAGATAGGGAAATCCCGTCCAGGGAATTCATTGCATAGTGGCTTTGCTGGCCACATGGTTAGATTGTTGACTGCCTGGCAGTAGTCAGCATATGCTATTATCACTTCCATTGACATGTATAAGGAGTTAAAGGTTACAATTCTTTGGAGACAGGATCTGAAGTAAAACGTAGCTACGCCTGGACCCAAGCTGTTGCACTTTAAATTTAGTGGCCCCATTAACAACGTCCTGTTGCAGAACAGTTCAGCTTTTTCTTGGAACGTTTTGTTCTTAAAAGGGAAAGCTTGTTCTCGATCGTAAAATGGCAATTGCAATACCACATCGGAGAATTTCCATTCAGGTTCCTTCCATGGCTTGAAAGGAAGCTCCAGCTTCATTCCTGTCACTTTATCAACAGCAAAGATGCCTTCACCTTCGTTAAACTTCCATGCGTGCGCGATGTCTGGGGTTTCTGCACTCACCGATCTGTTCCAGGTTTGTAGGATGAACGCAGGATGGAAATAGCGCGTCCAGATGCGAACTTCATCTATAAACCCAGCAAAGAACTCAACAGGCTGAATTCCGGAGCCATCCAGCGATGGCATCCATCCGGCCAAAGCAATGATTCCTCCTGGGACAAAAATATTCACCCCGATGTTAATGTCGAGCCGATGCAACTGTCCACCGGACGAGAAGTAGTAGAATTGTAAGACCGTGGTAGATTTTCTGAACACGAGACTAATCTGGTTCCATTCGTTCAGCTCCGCAGCGATATTCGTGTGATAGACGTTGTTTCCATAGTGCATCGTGAACTTCCCTCCTTTGTTCGTAAGAAAGAATGTCTTGCTTGTGGTATAGGAAAGGATGACTCCGTAACGGACTGTTTTGAACATGATCTTAATAGTTATGTCCGTGGACAAGAACGCTTTATAGATTACTCCAGAAACGACTGTTGTGTGGTCAAAGTAAAGAGCGTAACCGGCGTTTGCGTCTCGATATTCCACTTTGTCTTTATACTTATACTCAAACAAACTGTGGCAAGCTTTCACCTTGAGCTTTGTGACAACAAGAGTCGATATAATATCTTGAGTTTTGGTCTTGCTCTTTGACGCGTTTTTCCCAAAAGAGGATGCGGAATCACCTACTCGACGGAAACCGCTCGGTTGGTTGCCGGTTACGTTGAATGTAAAGCTTCCTTCGGAGCAGTTTTTAGTTGGATGGTAAGATACCAGCGATTCTAAGAAACCCTGGTTACAGGGGCCAAGTAGCCCAATCGCCGACTTACACACTAATCCCGCTGCGTTTGTGGTCAGGCTTAAGTACCGTCCAGTGACTCGTACTTTTAGGTACAACCCTGGGTATTTCACTTCCCATAAATACGCAGTGATTTTGTTGACTTCAAACCCGTAGGTCTGCACAGTGATTCGATGCACATCAATATCGATGACTTTGCCGTTTAACCAAACCACTAGGTTTCTACCAGACGTATACGGGCCATGCAAAACGACTGTATGGGAAGATATTTTAAGAGCAATGGAATTAATGCAAGTTAACTGTTGAAAGCACGACACCAGGCGTATCTGCACAACCACGGACACATGGATGGAGTATATGAGGTAGTATTCACCAGTCACCTGCAGACTGTAGCTGATGCCACTGAGCGATGTAAAGTGCCCGCCAAGCGACACTGCACCGACTCCTACTAAGACATTGCCAGATGGCCATCGGGTAATTGCTGTTGAACAGTCCGTTCCAGCCCAACCACGTGAGCAAGCAGTACAGTTTTCATTTCCTCGCCAGTTTAGTTCGCAGAGGCATTTTCCTGTTACAACATCGCAGATTCCGTGGTTGTTACATGCGCGTCCTTTCCCTCCGGGACAAATACCCGAGCAATTTCCTCCGTAGAACCCTGGATCGCATACACAGACTTCACTGTCATTTGAAGCTTGGCCACCAAAAATACACGGGATTGTACAGTTCGCGCCTATCCAGTTGGGGAAACGTTTGCCAGGGAACTTGTTGCATAACGATTGTGCTGGCCAATAAGGCAAAGCAAGTGTTTTCTGGCAATAATCTGAAATTGTTATCACGGTATCGATAGATTGAACTGTTGATCCAGTGTCCACGATGGCTTGTACGCAGGCGCGGAAGTAAAACTCTATTGTTACGTTGCCTAGCAATCCGCATGCAGAGTAGATTGGTCCTTCAAACATGAATTCGAAACACACTTGGGTAGCGATACCCCGCAAAGTTGCGTTGTTTTCATTCGGGTTCACTGCGACCACGGAGGAAATGGGTGCATCAGAAAACACCCACTGCGGCTTTCCTAAAGGATATTTCGGAAAAGATAACGTAACGCCGGACACAAGGTCTTTAACTATGACATTTTCACCCTCGTTGAATTTCCACAAGTTTACAAGCGATGGAGCATCAGGCTGGATATTTGCTCGCCAGCTTTGTTGAATCAATGCATAGTCAAAAGGCCTGCTCCATACGCAAATTTCGTCAATTTGTCCGTAGAACACGTTGGTTGGCTGCACACTGATAGAACCAGATGCAGGTTGCCACATGCCGATAGCAAATGTCCCTTCAGCGATGAAAGGATCTACTGTCACAATAAACTTTCGTACCTGCACAAGTCCGGATGAGAACGTCACGAACACAAAGAGTTCCAGCTTTGCACGGACGAATACAACAGAGATCTGATTCCACACATTGGCTTCAGTGGCAATTCCGGTATCGTACACGTCTAAACCGATGACAACTTTCACTGTTATGTGGTTACTAATGTAAAACGTGACATTTGACGTGTAAGAAATCAAAGCACCTCCGCAAATCTTAGGATTGCACGATTTGACAAGCAGCTGGAAGGTTACTGTTTCACTTACAAAGAGACGAACTATGCTTTGTGTCACTACCGCGGTGAATCTATAGTATAGACTGTAGATACCACCGTAAATAATTCGAGTCTCCTTGCGAACTTCTTCGTCAATGACAATTACGCTTGCGTCTTTAACGGGGAGATTCTCTTTGATAAATATATCCACATCACCACTAGAGGCGTTTGCTCCACCAATCTCTTCTAACACTGTTGTTGGTCGTTTTTGCGGGAGCACAGAACTACCATTTCCCTGTGTCTCATTTTGCCCCGGTTTTCCTTTGGCACAAGAGCCACACAGGCCTTCCACAATCTGGCAGAAGCTCAAAGACACGGTTGATTCCACGTTTATGTACCGATCTGTGAAGACTGTTCGTAGGGACAAATAGTGTGAAATAACTATGCTGTAAGCAGTGTTGGATATTGGCTGGATGGTTACATTATTTCTCAGCATGTCCTCAGTGGGATCTCCGCCAGCACTGATTTCTTCTCCATTGGCATACACAACCGGCTTTGAGTCACTCTCATATGGAGCGTGAACACTGATGGACATTCCATTGAACCTCACACCAACAGCGTTTATACAAACGGAACTAATCTCGCATGGCACTTGCCGAACTTGCGCTTGGAGGATGGAAGAATTGATCATCACGAACTCTCCTAATGTCGTGAAGGAGAAGAGTGAACCATCAAAGCCGGTCACGTAGCCCCTTTCCGATATGGTGCATATCTTAAACGTTTTATTTGCAACGGATGGATCTGTTGTTGACACGGCAACAGAGCACGATGGACCCTTCCAACCAGGACTGCACGTAGAACAGTTTTGATCTCCTTGCCAGTTTGGATGACATTTGCATTCACCTGTTGCAATATCACACTGTCCGTTCCCAAAACAAGGGTTATCTGCACCCCCAGGACACACATTAGAGCAGTTCGCTCCCCAGTAGCCACTATCGCATCTGCAAGCTCCATCAGAGTACCACCCAATGAGACACTTCGTTGTGCAGTTTATCCCAACCCAGTCATTATAACGTCCCTGCGGAAGTACGTTGCATAGATCTTGTCCTGGTAGAGTTGACATATTAAGAGCGGCTTGGCATTCTTCTCCAAAGGCAATTGCTGTTGTGAGAGCTGAGTTGAGACTTCGCGAGGAAGACACTTCTGCAATGCAAGCGTCGTAGTAGAAATCGGATCCTCCTGTGGCGTTGGAACACTCATTGTAAAGGGGACCCTTAAGGAAAATATCTGAACACAGCTCATGAGTTGAATTGTCGACGACATCCTCAGAGGGCTCCGGTATTTCGAAAGCGGAAACTTCTAAAAGTGCATCTGAAGGGTACCAAACGGGTCCTCTGAAAGGTGGAGCAGCAAGACTGAAGTCAAACGATCCTACTGTCGCTCGACAAACGAAGCCACTACCTTCATTGAACTTCCAAAGAAGTGCAATTCCTGGCGTGTCTATCTGCAAGATGGTATTCCAGATTTCTTGTATCATAACGGAATCGAACCGCTTGTTCCAGAAGCTTAACTCATCCACCCAACCCACGAAGCCGGGCACAGAGACAGACACTGTGGTAATCTGCCAGAGTGCAATGGATAAGGTGCCGCCTTCGGGGAATATCCCAACGCCGACATAGAAGACTCTTGTTTGGATGACACCTATGGAATTTATCAGGTAGAACTGAACAAGACCCGAACTGCGCCTGTACACCAACGAGATGTGATTCCAAAGTTCAGTTTCTAGCACGAGTTGGGTGTCAATGACAATGGCACCAAAGTAAATCCTAATTGTTCCATTGACAGTTATTGCAAAGGTTTCATTGAGCGCATATGAGATAACAGTTCCTCCGTAGAGTCTTGGGTCCTTTGCCTTGACAAAGAATTGAACAGTGATGTAATTACCAACAAAAACATTGCTTATAGGTGGAGACACAACCGACGTGCCATTGAAGAAAAGGCAGCTTCCTCCTCCGCTCACGGAAGGCGATTCACCCGAGATGTTCAGAATGGGACCAAAAGAGCTCTCATTGCGTGGGACGGTCCACTTGTTCACGTACGAGACCAGTATATCTTGTGTTACAGTTGATATGTCGTAAGTATCTAAAATTCCTCCCCTAGGGCAGTTTGATGGGATACCGCTTGATCCAGGGTCTTTACATCTTCCAAGAAGACCACAAGTTTCTTGACACAGCCATCTGTCCATCCTGATGGAGACATCGAAATGTATTGCAAGGGAGTTTATAACAAAATGGAACCCTCCTGGACCGGTTACCGTATAACTATTGAGTGATGTTCGTTGAAACAGAAACCCTGAAACTCCCAACGAAATTATGGTCTTGTAATTAAAAGGAGAACCATTATATGTCACCAACACTTGACCCACGAGTCCGATGCTGCTGTGGATTGCGATCACATTTTGACCCACGCGCACAGCTACACACCTTAACCGCACGTAACTGCCGATTCTTACTTGACGGAACTGGATGCTCAGTCCATAGCGAGCCAAAGCGAGGACGTTAAATTCTCCTGCCACGTTCACGTTGATCTTAACACCATCTAAAGTCACATAATAACCAGTTCCAAAGACCGATGTTATGGGAACCTCCTCAGTTGGTGCTGTTATGGCAACCGAGCAATCTTTACTTAGGTATCCAGGGGTGCACTGACTGCAGTCAAGTGCTCCTCGCCATTTTCTCCTACATCTGCATCTTCCACTACGACTTAAGCAACGTCCGTGCCCACTGCAGACGTTCACGGGTCCACCAGGGCAAACTCCGCCACAATGTGGTCCCCAGAAACCCCGGTCGCACTTGCATTTTCCGTATAACCCTCGAATCTCGTATCCGTAAGTACAGGGAATGTCACAGTATACACCTATCCAGTTGACAAGTCTTGAGCTTTGGAACACTTCGTACCTGCACATTTGTCTTGCCGGCCAAGTAGCAACGTTCAGTTGCAACTGACACGTGTCTGCAAACGCTACCACGACATTGACTCCCAGTGACACTTGGCGACTTGACGCAATCACTCGTAAACACGCTCTAACATAGAAAGATATCGTTCCACTGCCAAGGCCACCACAAGCATATCTCAGATGCGACGTCTTGATGGATTCATTGCACCACGTTTCTGCTTTCAGTCTCAGTTCATTCGTATGGAAAGTGATATCAGTGGTAACGGGCAGAATCTTGATATTCACATAACTGAAGACCCACCGAGGTGCTCTGCGAACGGAAGGAATGTACAGATGGACGCCGCTTACCAGATCGTGGACAATGTTGTTCTGTCCTTCATTGAACTTCCATAGAATAGCGATATGGCGCGCGATGGAAATAACATTTATTCTCCGACTGGTTTTGACATCATGAAGGCTGAATTCACGGTTCCAGAAGCGCACTTCATCGATTAGTCCAAAGAAGCCTGGCAGACGGTCTCCTTCTTCGCTGTTAGTTTCCAGAGCTGGTATCCATTGTCCAATAGAGATGGTACTACCTCCTCTTTGAAATACCCCAGGAATCATTGTGCGAGTGGCTTGACGAACAATTCCAATGGAATTAATGTGGTAGAAGTATACTGCACCGGTGATGTTATAGTAAACAAGGGTCACCTGGTTCCAGCTATCCATCTCAGGAGTTAGTCCAGTGTCCCAGATCTCTAAACCAATGCGCACTTTCAAAGTCACCTCAATAAACAAAGTCAATGTTATTGTTTTGCTGTAGGTAAAGAGGACTCCTCCAGGATTTGATCTACGAAGCATCTTAAACAACAGTTCCGTCGTGATGACCGAGGCATTTAAGACATCTGGCATAAGATCGGTAGACACGCCGACCCGTTTGAACTTTAGGGCGTATTCGCCGCCAGTTACTACTCGTTCTTCTTTGTAAGGTCCGTAATTGTAGAAGAAAAGGCTTTCATCCGCGGAAACGCTCCATGCTTCCTCCAAAGGAGTGCCACCTGTCACATTAAAGTCGTTTTCTCTGTTGCCATCACAATTTCCACACAATGCGTTTCCTCCATCACACAGCGACTGGTTGACATTTCCGGCAATCACGAGCCCTCTTCCTACTACGCGCAGCTGAAACTTGAGATCTTTACGCACGCTGCTAAGAACATAAGTTGTTGAAGAGGTCTGCTCAAAGGACACTTGACTGGAAATCTTGAGCTTTGTTGAACTGAATTCTGCAATGTTTCCATTCACCCAAACGACAGGCCGCTCGGTTTCTTTATAAGGAGCGTGAAATGTCACCTTCCACCCAGAAATAAAAGAGAACGCCACTGCGTTTATGCAGCGTGTTTCGCCATTGTGGCAAGGCACTTGTCTCAACTGCCCATTGAAATGCGCACTCCTTACAAACCAGAACTCACCGACACCGAAGAAGTTGAAGTGAGCGCTGTCAAAGTTGGTGAAATGTCCTCCAAGGAAAGCGGAACATGCCGGCAATTGAGTGACTGCGACAGCAACAGAGCATTCAGATCCTGTCCAACCAGGAGTGCAGTTGCTGCAGTCGTTATTTCCTCGCCAGTTCAAATCGCATTCGCAGGTTCCGGTATAGACGTCACAATTGCCGTGTTCGTTACAGGGGGTGTTGCCGCCTCCGGGGCATTCACTGGCGCAGTCCTTGCCCCAGTATCCTCTGATGCAAACACACAAGCTTATATTTTTTGCGTCGGGTCTGCCGAATACGCACTTGAAAGAACAGTCGGTACCAATCCATTGCTGAGAAAACCTTTCGGGGAACTGTTGACACAGGAGCTGAGCAGGCCACGAGGGAAGGTGAAGGACAGATTGGCAGTAGTCAGCATAAGCAGACAATACAACATAAGCAGTGTCTAGGGAACCAGATGACTGTATGTCGGCGAGGCACGCCTTGTAGTAAAACTGAAGAACGGCAGAGCCTAATTGGTTCCCGCATTGAGTTTGTAGCCTTGTGTCGTAAATAAGTTGGAAACAGAGCTTACTGGCTAGTGCTCCAAAAGTGGCGTTTTTAAACCTGACGGTCACGCTAATAACTGCTGATGGAAACACATCTCGGATGTAAGAAAACTGCCACACAGGTCGACTACTGATCACTTGTGGAAGGTAGATATTCGATGAGCTAGCTATACGATTAGTCACCACTCTGCCGATCCCCTCGTCAAACTGCCACAGGACACTAAGTGTTGATAGGTCTCCTGTCACAACAGCAAGGAAACTCTGACGGACAAGCACAGTGTCCAGTACAAAGGTCCAGATTCGAAGTTCGTCTATGCTTCCAAAGAATGGCTGCAATGGCACCCCAGTGATGTGATGCTGCGTGATGTGCCAGCGACCAAGCCACAGAGAACCACCAGAGCTAAACAAGTTAGGCCCAATGTAGATCTCTTTGGTGAAAAGGCTGCCTTGAGAATCGAGCTGATAGTAGGCTAGGACTCCTGTAGCTGAGCTGTATGCAATAGATACTTGTACCCAGGCTCCCAAGGGTAGTGCCACTCCCACGTCATACGCGGTTCTCCCCACATAGATTTTAACCTTGACATCGTTGACAATGGCAAAGGTAAATTCTTTTGCATAAGATATAATCGTACCTCCATAAGCATTGACTCTGACAAACAGCTGAAGAGTGAAGTCTTTTCCTTTGACAAAGGAGGTGTGAAGACCACTGGTGGAAGCCACTGTACCGTTAAACCTCAATGCGTATCCATTCGACGTTATTTCTCTGCGCTCACTATAGCTCGTGAAGCCGAACAAAAACAGTGAGTCCGCGATCGAAACTTTCCATTGAGAGCTGAAGATGTCGATGATAACCCGTTGCGAAATACTACGTCCCCAGTATACCGCACCAGTATTGTTTGTAAAATCGTTTTCGATGTTCGAGTCACAAGAGGAACAAAGGCCAGAAGCTACAGAACAGAATTGAGCAACAGAAGTCAACTCGAATGTTAAATACCTTTGCCATGCTTTTACAGTGAGTGAAATTGTTCCAGACACTTTGTTTCTAACTTCGTACGCTTGCGGAGATATTTTGTGAAACCTAAAATCATTTTCTAGGTCAAGCGTTGTTGTTTCCGTCAGCCTACAGTTAAACCAGACTAATGCTTTTTGGTTGCTATCGTGAGATGCTCTTATTACCAAACTCGTTGAACCGGTTTTTACTGCCACTGACGAAATGCAGAATGACCCACTCATGCAAGGGATTTGACGGACCTGTACAGTTAACTGATTACTCTTCAGCAGGTAGAATTCTCCGTAGGTGCCAAAACTGTACCCGGCGCCATCGAAAGTTGTGTAATGTGCCGCTCCGAATCCTTGACAGGTGAAGTTGTCTGAGCTGCTAACATTTCTTCCGAGGGCTACAGAACAATCAGCACCAATCCATCCAGGACTACACTGGCTGCAGTCGTGAGTGACGTTTGATGTGACTGGACAGTTGCATTTTCCAGTGATGTTGTGACAAGGCGATTGACCGCTACATGGTGAATGGTAGCTTCCCGGGCATTCTTGTGAGCAGTTAGCACCGAAGAATCCTTCCCTGCAGAAACAACTGTCACTACCTGGAAGCCCAAATCTACAGTGTTTCTCACAGTTCAAGCCGTACCATTCTGGGAAGTTAACAGCCGATACGTGGTGACATAGACGTTTAGCGTACCATAACGAGCGTTGATCGAACAAATGGTAGAAATCTGATACAGCCATTACTGTCCAGTAAGCGTTACTATCGTGATTGCTTCGTGTTACCGATGCCACGCATGACATGTGATAGAACCAAAGAGTTGCGGTATTCAACATGGTGTACTGTGATGTTAAAGAAGAATGGAAGACAAGGTCGTAACATTTTCGCTCTACATTCATCCAGCTATCACCGAATCTGAAACTATATGCAGAGACAACATCAACTGAAAATGGTGGCATTTGAGCGGTAGAGAACACCCATGTCGGTCCTTGCCAGAAACCAGATTGGAATGTAATATGGGCGCTTGAAACGCAGTCATACGCCACTGTACCAAAACCTTCATTGAATTTCCAAAGACTTGCAAGGTTTTGACCTCGCGTGGTGCAGTCTAGGTTTCTCCTGAAGTTGGCTGAAATCGATAATGAATCCAGCTTTTGGTTCCAAATTCGCAGTTCATCGATTTGGCCAATAAATCCTTCCTGGAGTGGTGTTCTTAGCCCAGCAGGCGCTGGCTGACAATAGCCTAAGGCCAAGATTCCTCCAGGCTGAAACACGTTCACACTACTCGTGATTGGGAAATTCCGGCTGTGTACTCGCGTTGCGTCATCTTTGTAGTAGAGGTGGTAGAATTGAAGAATGCGCGTTGATTTTGACCACACAAGAGCAATTTGATTCCATTTGTGTCCTTCAATTACCGCCAAAGTGTCCAGAATGGTATCTTCATACCGTACTTTTATCTTACTAGATTCCAGAACTACGGCAAACATCTTTGTGCTCGTGTACGAGATGAGAGTGCCATTTTGGCTCTCGGCGCGAACCATAAATTCAATAGTGATGTCTGAAGCAGAGAAACTGAAGATTTCTTCAGTGTGGGCGCCAGTATTTTTGAAATAGAGCGCGTAGCCACCACCGAAAAGTTCTCTTTGCTCGTGGTAGTTGTTTATGTCATAGACGAACAAACTGTCTTGCGCCTTCACTGTCCACGATCGACCATAAAACTCAAGCAAGTACGATTGCGTAACATTTTGGGCTGTAACCACTTCACCATTTCTGCTGGTTAGATCGTCAAATGGATCGAAGTTGCAGTTGCCCCAGAGTCCTTGAGTAGACTGACAATACGTTTGGTTGTCAACACGCAAGTGAATATCGAGGTATCGGTCGTACAACCGTATGATCAGCTGGACACCATAAATGGTGGAGAGAACAAACTGTAAGCGCGAGGTCTGTTTGAACGTAAACCTGCGGCTTACCGGTCCAAAGTTGAATTCTAGGGAATATTTTCTCTCCCCATTAACAAAGATAACAGGTTCCTCTTGGGCTGCAAACCTTGCATGGACCAGGAGAGTATGTTGCTGGACTCTCACTGCTACAGCGTTAAAGCACGAACTCGATGAAAAGCAAGTCACCATTCGAGCTTGTACTTCAAAGGTCTGAGACAGTACCATGTGATATTCTCCATTTCCCAAGAACTTGTACCCAGTTCCGTCGAGTGTGATGAAGTAACCATTCCCAAATGCCGCCGCAGTGTGGTTGTTTGGACTTTGAACGATAACGGAGCAATCGAGACCTTGCCAACCGGGTGAACACGTGGTGCAGTTTTCGTCCCCTCGCCAGTTGGGATCACACGAACACAATCCTGTAGTCTTGTTGCAGAGACCATTGTTAGAACATGGTGCGAACGGCCCACCTGGACAGTCATGCTGACACGCAAATCCCCAGTATCCATCGCGGCACGAGCATGTGTAGGATTCGCTTGACACCTTATTAGCCGGAGCTGCACTGTCTTCACATCTCATAGAGTGAAGCAGAGACGAGTCTACAACTGCTGCTTGTCTCTCGTTGGACACTGCGAACGCTAAAACCCAGGCTATTGGATTAGAGTCCTGCAGTCTCACTCTGAAAGCCTTGTCGTGCTTCCCAGGTACAAACTTGCTCGGTTGCCCGTAATCTTCAGATGATAAAGGTACCAGGTTACTAGTAGCGTTGTCCGAGCCACTGATTTTACGAACAAATCCCGCCAGTCCGCCGGGAACGATCTCTAGATAAGGCCTGGAGAAGAAATTGTCTGGTCCTACTCTCAGATACACGTTGTGAGGATTTCTGTTGTTGTATCCAAACCAAGCGAACACCTCGCCTTGGGCGGTGCTGTAAACACAGTTCATGATTGGCTCAACTGGAAGTTTGCCCCAGTTCCCGTCAAGTTCGTCACGGTACTGAGCATGCGCAGTCACACAGTCAATGTCGCATCTATCTCCTACATGTGCGCCATCACAGGATGTGCAGGTCGGTAATCCCCATCCAAACACACAACGATCACAGGCTGTTCCATTCCAGTAGCCTAAGTTGGAATCATTGTGGCACGTGCAGATATCTTTGTTTGGCCCTGTGCCATTGCCATGGACACAATAGACGTCGCATCCGACTGCCCAGCCAATGTAGTTTGTGATACATTTCTCGCATTCAGATCCAGTAAACTGCGGAAGACACCTTTCACACGAACGCCCGTCAAAACCATGGTTACACTTGCACGCCGGTAAGTTGGTTTGAAGTGTACAGTACCCTCTGTTGCTACACATGGGCTGTCCGGGACAGACAAGCTTACTGCAGTCATCGCCATCAAAACCCTGATTACAAAGGCACACCGCTGTGGGGGGTGAGCCTTGCTGGACACAGGCACCTCGTCCGCTGCAGTCTGGTTCACCTGGGCAGTCTAAGGTTTCACAGGTCGGGCCCTTCCACCCCACATCACACTGGCAGACATCCTGTGTACAATTTCCACGTCTGGAGCACTCGACGTCACAAGCTAACCCACTGTAGCATGGATCACACTTACAAACCACGCTATTAGGAGGATATTCATGGCCGTGTATGCACGGGAATTCACACGCGGGACCCATTGTATTATTAGTACAGTTCACACAGATTGGTGGATCGACTCCTCCGTAGCAGGTACCAAGCGCATTGCAATCTGGCACTCCAGGGCAGTCGGGAATATCACAGCCTGCTCCCTTCCACCCGTTAAAGCAATCACACTGTTGTGTAACAAGCAAACATACACCATGACCAGTGCAGTCAACACCTTTTCCTGGACAACCCACTGTTTCACACTTAGGTCCTCTCCATCCACTATCACAGACACACTTGCCCTGTTCACACTTGCCGTGGCCATTACATTCCGTGCCACAGTCTACTCCAACGTGGCAGCTGTCGCAGCTGCAAGTATCCCCAGATGCTGACTTTACGACTGTACCGTTAATGCATCGTTGCTCGCAGCCTTCTCCCATGTAACCAGCGTCACAAGAGACACAAACTGGAGGATCGTGCGAGATTCCATCGCACACGCCGTGTCCGCTACAATTCCCACCTCCTGCACACTTAGGTATGTGGCATCCTCTGCCAGACCAACCGGGTCGACAGTAGCAAATTCCTAAGGCAGCAATACAAGAGCCATGTCCTGAGCAGTCAGACCCCCATCCAGGACAACCTTTAGTGTCACAAGTAGGACCTCGCCAACCCTCAAATCCGCAGTCGCATGTATCATTCGTACAGTTGCCACGCCCCGAACACTCCAGCTCGCACGTTATATTACTGTAGCACCCATCGCAATGGCAAACATAAGAACCATCATCTGTTTTTTCCGGTGTACCATGCTCACATTTGGTCTCGCAAGCTCGACCCATCCACCCCTTGTCACAGGTACAGAATGAAGTATGCCCAAAGGTCTCGCATTTCCCGTGGCCGCTACACATGGGTGTGCCAGGGCAAGAGGGTTTTTCACATCCCCGCCCGGCCCAACCCGGGTTGCAGTCGCATGTTTGAGTAGCGCTGTTGCATGTACCACGCCCGGAACAATCTGTGTTGAACAAACCAGGGCACCCTTTCTTTTCGCAGTATTTCCCACGCCAGCCTTCAAAGCCGCAGTAACACTGGCTATCAGAGCAGGTAGCGTTGGGTCTGCCGGAACAGAAGTCGTCACATTCCAGTCCACTGAAGCACGCATCGCAATCACACACCGTTGGATCATCTTTGTTTTGAGTGCCGTTCACGCAAGGCAATTCACACGCTCTGCCAGCCCACCCTGCCTGGCAATGGCCGCAGTAAGGAACCTCAGCTGGAATGCAGCGTCCCCGGTTGTTGCAATCTGGGTCGCCTGGACAATCCGTTTTTTCGCAACCAATACCACTCCATCCTGGATCGCAGATACACGTTTGCGATGCAGTCAGACATTGGCCATGCCCCGAGCAATCTTTCTTGTAGCCAGGACATCCTTTCTTCTCGCAGTACCGTCCTCTCCAACCCTGAAATCCGCAATCACACTTCCCATCCACACAAAGCGAACTATGGTTGGAGCACAACATGTCACAGGCAGCCCCGTTATAGCACAGATCGCACACGCAGATATGATTACTAGTCGGAGTCCCAAATTTGCACGGAAGCTCGCAAGCTGCGCCCATCCATCCTTTGGAGCAGTTACATTTGGGGACGTCTGCGTCATTGTCACTCGTGGGAGCAACACACGAGCCACGCCCATTACAGTCAGGGTCACCGGGGCACTTTGGTATGTCACACGCGGGACCCCTCCACGAAGGATCGCATGTGCACACTTTGGTGGCTTGGTTGCAGGTGCCATGGTTACTGCAGTCGTTAGGCCATCCGGGGCAGCTTGGTATTTCGCACACGGCGCCTTTGTATCCCTGAAGTTTGTCACAGACGCACGCGTCGTTCACACAGTGCCCATGTAATGAGCACTCAAGATTACAACCAGTTCCAGAGAAGCACGGATGGCAAATACAGCCGGACGCGTTGCCATAGTTCGTTCCATTTACGCAAGGAAGCTCACACATTTCACCCGCCCAAAGGGGCTCGCAGTTACACCTTCTTGGATTGGTATTACTGCAGCTTCCATGGCCGGAACAGATAGGTGTTCCTGGGCAGTCAGGCGTGCTACAATCGTCTCCAGCCCATCCTTGAGCACATATGCACTTTCGAGTCTCCATATTACAGAAGCCATTCTCAGGACTGGTACACTGCCCTGGACATCCAGGAAGCTCGCAATATTCTCCCACATGAGCACTACCTGGCTCCTGGCCGCACTCGCATTTGTTATTGACGCATTCGCCATTTCCGGAACACTCACTCTGGCAACCGCTGCCTGTGTAGCAGGGATCGCAGATGCAGATGCCAGCTTCTTCGTGGCCGTGGATGCAGGGGTCGTTACATGCCGGACCCATCCAGCCTGGATTGCAGCTTGTACATTCTGGGGTCACTCGGTCAGTTGCGTTACAGTATCCACGGCCAAAGCAGTTTGGAACGCCGGGACAGTCAGGGAGGTGACATCCAACACCCATCCAGCCTGGTTCACAGATACACTTATGGTTTGAACTGTCACACTTGCCATGTCCACTACAATCTTTTCCATAAGAACCTGGACATCCTGGCACTTCGCACAGGGAGCCCCGCCATCCTTGAAGCTGATCACACTCGCACTTGTCGCTGACACAAGTTCCGTGTCCTGTGCACTCTACGTTGCATCCACGACCCGTGTAACATGGATCACAAACGCAGTTTCCACTGTCCATAGGTACTTGATTTCCATGAGTGCAAAGGTCCTCACAAGCAGGGCCCATCCACCCACGTGTACAGTTCGTGCAGACTGGTGGGTCAGTTGTTGCGTTGCAGAAACCTCTGTTTGCACAGTTTGGATTTCCAGGACAATCAGGAATATGGCATCCATCTCCAGTCCACCCATTCTTACAGATGCATGTGTGTGTTGCACTGTTACATTCGCCGTGTCCAGTGCAATCCTTTCCAATTCCTGGACATCCGGGATTTTCACAGTACGTTCCACGCCATCCTACATCACACTGGCACACTTCATTCACGATCGTTCCATGTCCCGAGCATTCGCTATTACAACCTACACCGACCCAGCCTGGCTCGCAAACGCAGTTGCCACTGTCCATTGGAACTTGTTGACCGTGTGTGCAAGGATCGTTACATGCTGGACCCATCCATCCTTTAGTACAATTCTGACACTTGGGGGGATCCACAGAGGCGTTGCATATTCCTCGTTGGAAGCAGTTAGGGGACCCTGGACAGTCGGGAATTTCACATCCACTGCCAGCCCAGCCTTCGTTACATGTGCAGACGTGAGTCGCAGAGTTGCACACCCCATGACCTGTACAGTCGGAGCCATCGCCAGGGCAACCAGGATTGTCGCACAGATCTCCTCGCCATCCCACGTCACAGACACATGTGTCATTCACCACCTTCCCGTGTTCAGAACACTCGCTATCACAACCAACACCTGAGTATCCAGGCCAACACTGGCACTGTCCGCTGTCCATGGGAACTTGCTCCCCAAACTTGCACGGATCAGCGCATGCGGGACCCATCCAGCCTCGACTACAGTTTTGACACTGAGGAGGATCAATAGAAGCATTACAGTAGCCACGGTTATAGCAGTTCGGGGCACCGGGGCAGTCTGGGATTTCACAACCTAACCCAGCCCAGCCTGGGTTACAAGTACACTCATGCGTAGCGCTGTTACATTCACCGTGTCCTGTGCAATCTAAACCGATCCCAGGACACCCAGGAATCTGGCATACATCACCTCGCCAGCCTTGCAGGGGATCACAGTCGCAGATACCTGATGGTGGACATGTTCCTCGACCCATGCAGAGAGAGTCACAGCCTTGGCCAGCCCAGCAAGGATCGCACTTGCAGAATCCACTGTCCATAGGTTCCTGAACACCGTGGACGCAAGGATCGTTGCATGCGGGGCCCATCCAACCAGACGAGCAGTTAACACACATCGTCGTCCCGCCTATCACTGCACATGTGCCTCGGTTATAACAGTTGGGTTCACCTGGACAATCAGGTTGACTGCAGTCGGCCCCGCCCCAGCCTGGGTTACAGAAGCACGTGAGCAGAGCGCTATTGCATATACCGTTTCCTGAACAGTCGTTTGGACACCTGGGCACTTCGCAGTATTCACCTTTCCATGAACTTTCACAGTGACAAGTGTCGTTATTGCACAAGCCATGTCCTGAGCATAATGAATGGCAGTGCGTGCCGATGTAGCATGGATTGCACTTGCACTTTTTGCCAATGCAAGTCCCATTTCCTGAACACTCGTACCTGCAATCATCACCGCTATAACATGGGTCACATACACATTTACCAGTCACACTACATCGTCCGTTACCGTAACAGTCACGTGTTGCGTTACAGCTATGTTCACATCGATACCCAACATAACCAGGATCACAGACACACCCTCCAGAAGCAGAGCACTGCCCGTGACCAAGACACGTGATTGCCGGGTCACATTTGTACCCGCAGTTCACCCCAAAGTACCCTGCATCACATGTGCATTTTCTTTGTTGCGCCGAAAATGTTCCGTGTCCGCTACAGTGGAGATCGTATGAGCATATCCGTCCAGATCCTCCGCTACCAGCACTCCCGCCCCCTGATGCACCCCCAGAAACATCCCTGTTCCGGATGATGTCCCGCCTGATGTGATCGGGGGAGAAGTGACCAAGATGTCCGCCACCACCCCCGCCACCGTAGTAGTACCGATAATGACTGCAATGTCCGGAGCAGCATTCGGATCTAGAGCTCCCTGCACCTCCCTTGACAGTAAGATGACCATGCCCTTCAAAGTGCCTTCCAGTAACCCGTAGGGTTCCACCGCTCGCTCCTCCTCCTCCACTGTCGCCATTAAATCCATCTGAGTTGATTTTTCCATCAAGCTCCAGGAGCTTCTCCACACTTACGTACAAGGCTCCCCCACCGGAAGCTGAACTTGTGCCTCCACCACTTCCGGCCAGCACAGCGGTACAAGGCTGTTCGTAAGAACCCCCTGAAATTAAAGACAACACTCAGAGATTCGATTTCAGGGAATACTACCAACTTGTGCAAGCGCCAATCTCGTGAGACAGTGACGGGACAAACTCGGATGTATATAGCTAGTCTTTAAACACTAAAAGCGACATTCAGCTCCCATGCGAAAACGTCACACTAAATTTACCTGAGAATATGCTGTTAAGTGAAAGTTTAGAAACATGTAACACCAAAACTGTGATGATCGACGTTGATGCTTTTCCAAAGTGAAAACGGACAACATCCAAATTGCTGTACTACAATCCACAGA
>Ga0099817_1027886_pt1 | contig 18190 bp, 28 predicted proteins | sample SidCnscriptome_2_FD_81136 | JGI IMG/M metagenome (GOLD analysis project Ga0099817, IMG submission 81136) | Coral microbial communities from Puerto Morelos, Mexico - Siderastrea C B metatranscriptome (Eukaryote Community Metatranscriptome) | ecosystem: Host-associated > Invertebrates > Cnidaria >...
GTTGGACACCCAAGGAGTCGATAACCGAAAACAAGGGCGTTCGAAATATGGCGCCAAGAAAGGATAGAGGTTTTACCCATGTCAAGAAGACATTCAGCCGAAAAACGGCAGATTATGCCGGATTCGAAGTATAATAGCTACTCGCTGAGTAAGTTCATCAATTGTATGATGCTCGACGGTAAGAAAAGTATTTCGGAAAGCATTGTTTACGGAGCGCTGGAAAAACTTGAAAAAAAAATCGAGGGCAAAAACGGGCTAGAAATATTTAATGCCTCAATTAACAACGTTCAACCGCTGCTGGAAGTTAAGTCGAGAAGAGTAGGCGGCTCCACTTACCAAATTCCCGTCGAAGTTCGAGACGATCGGCGACTGGCTTTGGCGATCCGGTGGATTATCAACGCTGCCAGGACGAGAACCGGCAAATCGATGGTAGAGAATTTGGCGGCTGAGTTATTGGATGCTTTTAACGAACGAGGCGCAGCAGTAAAAAAGAAAGAAGATACACATCGGATGGCCGAAGCGAATAAGGCGTTTGCGCACTATATGTGGTAATTATGAATGCAGATCGATGGAACGGAGTCCAAAGCTAACATTTGCGCGAAATATCGGTATTATCGCTCATATCGATGCCGGTAAAACCACCACTACCGAAAGAATTTTATACTACACGGGTAAGAGCCATAAAATCGGTGAAGTACACGACGGTGCGGCCACCATGGATTGGATGGCTCAAGAGCAGGAAAGAGGTATTACAATAACGGCTGCTTCAACCAGCTGTTTTTGGGATTACGAAGGACAACAACATCAGATAAACATTATCGATACACCCGGTCACGTCGACTTTACGGTCGAAGTTGAAAGAAGCTTAAGAGTTCTTGACGGAGCCGTTGTTGTCTTCTGCGGGGTGGCGGGAGTCGAGCCCCAATCGGAAACGGTTTGGCGGCAGGCAAACACGCACAACGTACCCCGGCTTTCTTTCATCAACAAAATGGATCGAACCGGAGCCAATTATGACGAGGTCGTCCGGCAAATCGAGGAAGTATTGGGCGCGCGGCCGGTATTGATCAATATTTCTCTGGGAACCGAAGAAAATTTCCATGGTGTAATCGACCTGATTCGGATGAAAGCGATTACCTTCGACAATGAAAGCCTTGGGGCCGAGGTCAAGCTTGAGGAAATCCCAGACGAATATCTGGAGGAGGCATCTCGGGCCAGGGAAAAAATGATGGAGACTTTGACCCTGTTTGACGATGTACTGTTGGAAGAGGTTTTGGAGGAAAAAGAAATAACCGAGGAAAGACTGATCGATAGTATTCGAAAGGGGTGTATACAGAATCAGATATCTCCCGTTTTTTGCGGATCAGCTTTTAAAAACAAAGGCATTCAACCACTGTTGGACGGAATCGTCAACTTTTTGCCTTGTCCGCTAAATAAGCCGCCTGTTAAAGGCATCGATCCGAAAAGCCAAAAAGAACTGGAAAGAAAGCCGGATCCTGAAGAACCTTTAGCCGCGTTGGTATTTAAAATACAAGCTGACAGTTTCGCAGGAAGCATCTGTTATCTCAGGATTTATTCCGGTAACATACAGGTCGGAAAACAAGTATATAATCCGATTAAAGAAAAAAAGGAGAGGGTCGGCAAAATATTCTTGATGCACGCCAACAAAAGAGAAGAAGTCGATAAAGCTTCAGCAGGGGAAATTGTTGCCGTCGTCGGTTTTAATTTTTCGACCACGGGAGATACGATTTGCCATAAGGGAAGCGAAATTATTCTCGAAAATATTGAAAGCCCGATACCGGTTATTTCAATCGCTGTCGAACCCAAAACCAACGCGGATCAAGACAGATTAAATGAATGCCTGCACAAGCTGGAAATTGAGGACCCCTCTTTTTCAGTCGGAAAAGACAAAGAAACCGGTCAGATTTTGATTTCGGGTATGGGTGAGCTTCATCTTGAAGTTTTGGTCGACCGTCTGAAAAGAGAATTTGGGCTGTTGGTAAATACCGGAAAACCCCAGGTTGCGTATCGTGAGGCGATAAAACAAAGTGCCGAGGAAATGGAGATATTCGACAAACCGATTGCCGGCAAACCCGTTTTTGCGAAGTGCAGGTTGGTCACTGTTCCATTAACGGATAAAGAATCAAATCTGATCGTATTCGAATCGGATGTCGACGCCTCGGAGGAAGTTAAGCAAATCGTCAGGGAAGGAGTGGAAGAAGGCCTTTCTTCCGGGGTCCTTTCCGGATACCCGGTATTGAAAGTCAAGGTTTTTGTTAAAGATATTCAAATTCGAGAAGACGAATTCGATATAGCCGCTTTTAAAATAGCGGCTTCGTTGGCACTCAGAAAGTGCCTGTTATCAAGCAGACCCATTCTGCTAGAACCGGTTATGAATGTAGAGATTACAACCCCAAGTGAGTTTACCGGTGATATTATTGGGGATCTAAATTCACGTAAAGGCAGAGTTAAATCAATCGAGGATAAAAAAGAAATTCAGATTTTATCCGTTAGTGTTGCCTTATCAACCATGTTCGGGTATCTTACCATATTGCGTTCTTTGAGTCAGGGGAGGGCATCTTTTTCCATGATGTTTGATCACTACGAGGAAGTTCGAATCGCTTAATTTTTTGAATGTATTTTATTTAACTCATTAGAATCCATAACAATCTGAACCTACTTTTTTTGCAAGGAGATCGTATGTCAAAGGAAACTTTTAAGCGTGATAAACCTCATGTAAATGTTGGGACGATCGGTCATGTCGACCATGGTAAAACGACCTTAACCGCTCAGATGACCAGGGTTTTGGCCATGAAAGGGGCTGCCGAATATAAGGGTTATGATGCAATCGATAACGCCCCTGAAGAAAAAGAAAGAGGCATTACTATTGCGACCGCGCATGTTGAATACTCAAGTGAAACGAGACATTATGCTCATGTCGACTGCCCGGGTCACGCGGACTACATTAAAAACATGATTACCGGTGCGGCACAAATGGACGGCTCTATTCTTGTCGTATCCGCAGCCGACGGTCCGATGCCTCAAACCCGAGAGCATATTCTGCTAGCAAAGCAAGTAGGTGTTCCTTATATAGTTGTGTTTCTAAATAAAATTGACCAAGTCGATGACGAAGAACTGCTGGAGCTGGTGGAAATGGAAGTTAGGGAACTTCTGAACGAGTACGAATTTCCCGGCGACGATACCCCGGTGATAAAAGGTAGTGCTCTTAACATGGAACAACACGAATCGGATAATCCCGACGATCCCGTTTTCGCCCCCATCCACGAACTGATTGCGGCACTCGATAGTTACATTCCGATCCCCGAAAGAGATATTGATAAGCCTTTTGCCATGCCAATTGAAGACATCTTTTCAATCCAGGGCCGTGGTACCGTTGCCACGGGTCGGGTTGAAAGAGGCGTCATTACCGTTGGCGAAGAGGTTGAAATTGTCGGAATAAGACCAACTCAAAAAACAGTGGCAACCGGAGTTGAGATGTTCCGCAAGCTGTTGGATCGCGGAGAGGCCGGAGATAACGTCGGTCTGTTGCTCAGGGGAACCAAAAGGACTGAAATTGAGCGGGGGCAGGTCATTTGCAAACCGGGTTCAATTACTCCGCATACTAAATTTAAGGGTGAAGTATACATTCTGACCAAAGAAGAAGGCGGAAGGCATACGCCTTTCTTTACCAATTATCGCCCGCAGTTCTATTTCAGAACGACCGATGTAACCGGCGTGGTTAACTTGCCTGATGGCGTCGAAATGGTAATGCCGGGCGATCATATTACAATGTCTATTGAGTTGATTTCCAGTATTGCTATGGAGAAGGGTCTGAGATTCGCGATTCGTGAAGGTGGTCGGACAGTCGGATCTGGAACCATTATCGAAATTATCGAATAGATCTGATGGGGATTAATGACTCAAAAAATACGCGTTAACTTTAAAGCCTTTGATTCGAAACAGCTAGATAGGGCGGTAAAGGAAATTGTATCCATTGTGAAAAGGTCTGGAGCAAATGTAATTGGCCCGGTGCCTTTACCGACTAAAAAGCAGAAAATCTGTGTTTTACGGTCTCCGCACGTAAATAAAAAATCAAGAGAGCAGTTTGAGTTCAACACTTTCAAACGGCTCTTATATATAACCGAAACCACACCGCAAACGATGGATTCCTTGATGAAACTTGACGTTTCCGCCGGTGTGCAGGTCGATATAAAACTAAAATAGAAATTTTGTAAAACATTAGGGATTTCATGACGACTTTAAAGGTGTATAATCTTGGGAATAAGGAGACTGGCACCGTCGAACTTCATGACAGTATCGTAGATTCAACTTTGAATCCGTTAGTGATAAAAGACGTGGTAGTGTCTCACAGATCTGCCAGGCAACAAGGAACCCATAAAGTAAAAAGTAGATCCGAAGTTACGGGAAGTAGAAGAAAACTATTCCGTCAGAAAGGGACAGGTAATGCTCGTGTCGGTAGTTTGCAGTCTCCGACTCGGAGACACGGCGGAGTCGCTTTTGGTCCTGTTCCGAGACGTCATGCCGTTTCCGTAAACAAAAAGTTAAAGAAAAAGGCGTTGGCGTCGGTGATCGGACAAAAGATCAAAAAGGATGAGCTATTAATCGTGGATGAGTTAAAGCTCCAAGATCACAAAACGAAAAACCTAGCAAAGATATTAAAGGAGATGAACCTCGAAAAAGCACTTTTCGTGTTTTCGGAAGAAGACCAAAATTTTGCACTGGCTTCCGGAAATCTGCAAACCGTTAAATACGTGCATAGTTCGGGTTTGAACGTATACGATGCCTTAAACTGCAAAAATCTGGTCATGACGAAGGACGCCCTGCGTGATATTGAGGGGAGAATACTCAAATGAAAAACGAATTTAATTTTATCTCTAAGCCTTATATCACGGAAAAGGTCTTGTTTTTATACGAAGAACAGAACAAGGTTGTTTTTAAAATTAGTAAAACGGTCAACAAGATCGAATTAAAAAAGGCATTGGAGTCGATATTCAACGTCACCGTTGAAAGTGTCAATACGTTAAATATCAGAGGTAAGAAAAAAAGACTCGGAAGATGGGAAGGCATGCGCAGCGATTGGAAAAAAGCCATAGTTACGCTTAAAGAAGGAGATACCATCGAGTATTTTGAAGGTGCCTAAGCCGTTTTTTCAATCAAAAACTTAGAATAGAAATGCCGATAAAAAAATATAAACCGACTTCGGCTGGACGCCGAGGAATGAGCGTATCCGGATTTGATGAGATTACCGCCAAATCCCCTGAGAAAAGCCTTTTGGCGCCAAAAAAGCGAAAAAGCGGTAGGAATAATACGGGTAGGATAACGACTAGACATTTAGGTGGCGGACATAAAAAACGTTATCGGGTGATTGATTTAAAAAGAGATAAATTCGGCGTGCCCGGTAAGGTTGCCACAATCGAATACGATCCTAACCGGTCCGCGCGAATTTGTTTGATCCATTATGCAGACGGGGACAAGCGCTATATCATCGCACCTGATAAAATAAAAGTCGGAGACAGGGTGATTTCCGGTGATAAAGTCGAAATAAATGTCGGTAATACGATGCCGCTGAGAGATATCCCCTTGGGTACCCTGATTCACAACATTGAACTCAAACCGTTGAAAGGAGGGCAGCTAGTGCGAAGCGCCGGTGCTTCAGCCACCTTGATGGCGAAAGAAGGAAAATTCGCTAATATTAAACTCAGATCCGGCGAAATGCGCTTGATTCACCTTGAATGCCGAGCAACGATCGGGCAGGTCGGCAATACGGACCACTCTTTAATAAAACTCGGTAAAGCCGGAAAATCGAGACTTAAAGGAATTCGACCAACCGTACGAGGTGTAGCCATGAATCCGGTAGATCACCCACACGGTGGCGGAGAAGGAAAGACGAGCGGTGGCCGGCACCCGGTTACGCCTTGGGGTAATCCAACCAAGGGAGGCCGTACCAGAAAAAACAAACGTACGGATCGCTACATTGTATCTCGCCGAAAATAACTTCACAGGTAATAAGGAGATAACAAGTGCCCAGATCACTCAAAAAAGGCCCGTATATTGACGGGCATCTGTACAGGAAGTGTATGGCCGCAAAAGAAAAGGGAGATCGAAAAGTAATTAAAACGTGGTCCAGAAGGTCGGTGGTTTTGCCGGAATTTGTCGGACTAAACGTTGCGGTGCATAACGGAAACAAATTCATCCCGATATTCATCACTGAAAATATGGTCGGGCACAAGTTCGGCGAGTTCTCGCCAACGCGGACCTATCGAGGACACGTAACCAAATCGGATAAACGCGGTAAAAAGGCATAAATGAAAAAAAGATCCGAAACCCAAAGGCGGAAGACGATCGCCAAAGCATCCATGAGTCATGCACGAGTGGCTCCGCGAAAAGCCAGACTCGTCATTGACCGAATTCGAGGAGAAAACGTGACTCAGGCTTTGGCTACCCTTGAAAATATAACAAGAGGGTCGAATTCCATAGTAAAAAAGATTTTGCAGTCGGCAATCGCTAATGCTTTCGAAAAAGACAGCGCGGTTAATCCAGACGATTTAATCATTACCGAAGCTCAAGTGGACAAAGGACGAACTCTAAAAAGAATCAGGCCCAGGGCAAAGGGAAGGGCGACGCAAATTCTAAAGCGTTCGAGTCATATCACTCTTTCCGTCGGCTGAAAAGGAGCCAGCTTTAAAAATAAATCAATCTTATACAATATTTGGAGAAAAGATTTGGGACAAAAAGTCAATCCGATCGGACTTAGACTGGGTATTACGAAATCCTGGCAATCAAATTGGTATGCGGAAAAAAAATATTCGGAGATATTATTGGAAGATATAAAAATAAAAGAATATATCAACCAATATCTTCGACATGCCGGCATCGCTGCTGTTGAAATCGAAAGAGCTGCTAAAAATCTGAAAATTTATATTAATGCAATGCGGCCGGGAATTATTATCGGACGCAAAGGCGAAGAGGCCGACAAAGTCAAAAAAAATATTGTCAAGATAGTTAAACACGAAGATCTGGTCGTCAATATAAAAGAAGTGAGAAGACCGGAGATTGACGCCCAACTCATTGCTAACAATATTGCCATGCAACTTGAACGAAGGGTTGCTTTCCGGCGGGTGATGAAAAAAACGCTACAAAACGTAATGCGATTTAACGTAACCGGCTGCAAAATTATGATTGCCGGACGGCTGAACGGCGCGGAAATGGCCCGAACCGAATGGATACTGGAAGGGCGAGTTCCCTTGCACACGCTAAAAGCCGACATCAATTACGCAGTCTGCAAAGCCAAAACGATATACGGAATTTTAGGCGTTAAAGTATGGGTTTACAACATGCAAAAACAAGTTGCGGCTCAAGGCAGAAGACGTCGACGCAAGTTTAAAAGGGAGAAGTAGTTATGTTAATGCCTTCACGGACGAAGTACCGAAAACGACAAAAAGGCAGAAATGCCGGAGAAGCCTCCAGGGGTTGTAAATTGAACTTCGGATCGATGGCGATTCAAGCGACTGATCGAGGATTTGTAACTTCAAGGCAAATTGAAGCTGGACGTCGAGCAATGACGCGATACGTTAAGCGGGACGGAAAAATCTGGATCAGAGTATTTCCCGATAAGCCGATAACAAAAAAACCGGCGGAAACAAGAATGGGAAAAGGAAAAGGTTCTGTTGATCATTGGGTTTGCGCCGTTAAACCGGGGAAAATCCTTTTCGAAATCGAAGGTGTCAGTCTGGATATTGCCAGAGAAGCTTTTAAATTAGCCCAGTACAAACTACCGATTAAAACTGCTATTATCGAACGAGAGGACTCGATATGAAAGTATCTGAACTACGGCAGTTCTCAAAAGAGGATTTAAAGGCAAAAATCAGAAGTTTGGAAGAAAACTTATTCAGGTTGAGATGTAATAAAAGCATTGGTCAACTGGAAAATACTTCAGCCATTGGTATTGCCCGAAAAGACATCGCCAGGGCAAAGACTATATTGAACCAAATGTAAAATTTAAATTGCCTTTCCAAAATTAAACAAAAATGAATGAGAGTAAAAAGACTATCCGGCGACGGAAAAAAGTTCTACAAGGAGTCATTGTCAGCGATAGGATGAATAAAACCGCGGTCGCTCTGGTGAATCGTACGGTTCAGCATCCTTTGTACATGAGAACAGTAAAAAAATCAAAAAAGTATAAGATTCACGATGAGGAAAACGTTTGTCGGATAGGCGATCAGGTCCGACTTATCGAGTGCAAGCCGATCAGTAAGGATAAATGTTGGAGACTATTGGAAGTCGTTAGAAAAGCGGTTTAAGATATTTTGGTGTTACTATATTTGGTATAATAAATAGGAGATTGTTCCATGATTCAATCACAATCGCGGATGGAGGTCGCTGATAATTCGGGTGCCAAGGAGATCATGTGCATCAAGGTACTCGGCGGTTCCGGCAGACGATACGCCAGAATCGGAGACTTAATCACTGCATCTGTCAAACAGGCGGTGCCACAAAGCAAAGTCAAATCTGGAGAAATTGTCAAAGCGGTGATTGTTCGGACCGCTTACGCAACTCAAAGAACGGACGGAACCACGATTCGTTTCGACAGTAATGCGGCGGTATTAATTGACGCCAAACTCGAGCCCATCGGAACGCGGATTTTTGGTCCTGTCGGTAGAGAGTTGCGTGCAAAAAAATTCATGAAAATCGTATCTTTGGCTCCCGAAGTAGTATAACGAAAGTTTGAGAATCTTATGAAAAAAATGAACAAACGGGGAGTGGTCAAAAAAAAGAAAAAACTCCTTTTAAAAAAAGGTGATGTAGTACAAGTCATTAGCGGAAAAGATAAAGGTTCCACCGGTAAAATTATTAGTATTGATCGATATAACGAACGTGTGGTGGTTGAGGATGTCAATATTGTGACCAAACATGTCAAGCCGACTCAAGCCGGTCAGGAAGGAAAAATCGAAAGGTTTGAGGCACCCATTCACTACTCCAATGTCCTCTTATATTGCAAAGGAAGCAGAAAAGGTGAACGGCTGAGGATTCGCATAAACGACGATAATTCCAAAACCCGGATTTTTGCTAAATCCGGGATTGCAGCTGATTAATTGAGGTAAAACGTGTCAAATCTAAGAGAAAAATATAAAACATCGATTATTGGTATTCTTAAAAAGGAAAATAAATATAGGAATATCCACGAAATTCCCAAGCTGACAAAGATCGTTATCAACGTGGGTGCCGGAGAAGCAATTCAGAATATTAAATGTTTGGACGTTATACAAGACTACATAAAAGACATTTCAGGACAAAAACCGGTTGTTCGCAAAGCAAAAAAGTCGATCGCTGGATTTAAACTCCGCGAGGGCCAACCGATTGGGGTTAAGGTAACATTAAGGCGAACCCGAATGTACGATTTTTTAGAACGGCTGATCAATACCACCCTTCCCAGAGTTCGAGATTTTAAGGGCGTTTCCGCAAAAGCCTTCGACGGATCCGGGAACTATTCTTTCGGCATTAAGGAACAACTGGTGTTCCCGGAGGTCAATTATGAAAAAATCGATAAAGTCCGCGGAATGAACATCACAATCGTAACAACAGCAAAGACCGATAATGAGGGCAAATTACTGCTTTCGTCACTTGGAATTCCATTCAGAAAAAACTAGGAAACCTTATGGCAAAAAAGTCTTGGATAGCAAAAGCAAAAAGACCTAAAAAATATCAGGTAAGAGAATACAATCGATGTGCGATTTGTGGTCGATCCAGGGGATATATCAGAAAATTCGGCATTTGCCGTATTTGTTTTCGATTAAGAGCAGGATTCGGCCAACTTCCCGGCGTAATTAAATCAAGTTGGTAACTGTAACCATCGACTTTTCGAATAAATACTAAATCAGCAGTAACAGAGAGAATATATGTCAATGTCCGATCCGATTGCAGATATGCTTACGCGAATTCGTAACGCATTACTGCGAGAGCATAAGCAGGTTTCCATACCTTTGTCTAAAATCAAGGAAAACATCGCTGACGTACTGGTAACGGAAGGTTTTATCAAAGATTACAATGTCGAAGCAGCGGATGTCGGTATAAATCTGGTGATAGATTTGAGATATGATTCCAGAGGGGATTCGATTATAAGGAGCATTCAGCGCGTCAGCAAGCCCGGGCTAAGGATTTTCAAGGGATTTAAGGAAATTAAGCCTCTACTAAACGGGCAAGGGATATATATTGTTTCAACCTCGAAAGGTGTATTATCCGATTCGCAATGCCGCCGGGAAATGGTTGGCGGTGAAGTTCTCTGCGCCGTAAGTTAACACGTAAAATATCAGATATATAGTCACGCTATTATTTCGAACAAGGAGATTTTACAATGTCCAGGCTGGGAAAATTGCCAGTTACTTTCGACTCAAAAGTAAAGGTAAGCTTTAAAGAAAGAGTGTTAAACGTCAAAGGCAAACTGGGAGATTTATCGTTTAAGATCCCGACAGACGTGCAATTGGATCTGAATAAAGATAATATAAAAATTGTTGCGGATTTGGAAACGGCTGACGGCAGAAGAACGGCAGGTACGATTCGGTCCGTTGTCAATAATATGGTTCATGGGGTCACTGAAGGATTCACAACCGTTCTGGAACTGATTGGCGTCGGGTACCGTGCGCAAGTCAGCGGTCAAAAACTGACGCTTTCCTTGGGGTATTCCCATCCCATCGAATATAAATTGCCGAAAATCGTATCCGCCGAAATTGAAAACAATACCAAACTCACCCTTAAAAGCTGCGATAAGCAAGTCTTAGGTCAAACAGTCGCAGAGATCAGGAAATATCGACCGCCCGAGCCCTACAAAGGAAAAGGAATACTGTTCGAAGGCGAACAAATTCAAAGAAAAGCCGGTAAGGCGGCAAAAGCTTCGGCTTAAGCCCGATTATCGTGCATAATAAAAAACTGGCAAAATCCGATCGCGGACGTGTAGGTAAAAGCACCTAAAAAAATGTAAAAGATCACAATAAGCTTGGAATACTTATGGAACCCGCAAAGAAAAGAATTCAATCCCGAAAAAGAAATAAAGCGCACGTTCGGAAACGCATAAGCGGAACAAATGAGAGACCTCGAGTTTCCGTTTTCAGAAGTGCTAATCATATCTACGTTCAGGCGATAGATGATGAAAAGGGAATGATCCTGGCTAGCATTTCGACCACAAAAAAGTCTGCCAAGGAAAAAATCGGCGGATACACTGGAAATAAAGCAGCAGCCAACACCGTCGGGAAAATGTTCGGCGAGGAACTTAAAGCGAAAGGATTTGAAAAAATTGTATTTGACCGAAACGGATTCCTATATCATGGCAGGATAAAAAGTCTGGCCGATGGAATCCGAGAAGCAGGTTTATTATTTTAACATTTAACTACGTTAATTCCGAGGTAAGCTTTGGCAGAAAACGAAAAAAGCGATTTAATAGAGAAGGTTATCGAAGTCAAACGGGTATCTAAGGTTGTAAAAGGCGGACGCCGTTTCAGTTTCAGCGCTTTGGTCGTAGTGGGCGATGGAAAAGGGCGAGTCGGATCGGGCATGGGAAAAGCCAATGAGGTGATCGAAGCGGTTCGAAAAGGAACAGAAAAAGCCAAGCGGGCAATGAGAGCTTACAGCACTTATAAAAACAGTATTCCTCATCAGGTGATCGGAAAACATGGCGCGGCCAGGGTTTTAATGAAACCTTCCCAACCGGGTAGTGGAATTATCTCTTCAGGAGCCGTTCGAGCGGTCATTGAAGCCATAGGCGTAAACGACATCAATGCTAAAGCCCTGGGATCGTCTAATGTTCACAATTTAGTCCACGCAACGATTAACGGATTAAACCAATTAAAAAGTTTTGCGGAAATCGCCGAGCGAAGAAATAAAACCATTGATGAAGTCTGCCTAATTGATTTTTGAATTTTTAATATCATGTCCGGAAAAATTAAAGTAAAACAAATAAAAAGCGGGATCGGATTCGGTCGACCGCAACGAGAAACTCTAAAAGGTTTGGGGTTAAAAAAAATGAATCAAACCAGAGTATTGAAAGATACATCAGCCATTCGCGGAATGGTCAAAAAAGTCTCACATTTAGTGACCATCGAGGAAGTCTAACGAATTTATTCGGTTCTGGGCGAGTGATCGACGGACCATCACCAAACATATAAAAAGACTAATTCAATAGATTGACCATGTTGCATAGACTAGAAAAAGCTCCCGGCGCTGCCGGCAAACGTCGAAAAAGAGTCGGCAGGGGACCGGGATCAACACTTGGCAAAACATGTGGCCGTGGCCATAAAGGTCAAAATTCACGATCTGGAAGTAAAAGCCGAATCGGATTTGAAGGCGGTCAAATGCCAATCCACCGAAGACTGCCAAAACGTGGCTTTAAAAATATTTTCCGAACCGAATACAATATTGTTAACGTCGGAAATATTGCAAAATGCAAAAAAATAAATCCGGCTGAGGTAATTAATAGAGATTCGCTGGTTGAAGCAGGATTGATTCGAGACAATAAGCTTCCCGTTAAAATCTTAGGAAATGGAGACCTCCAGGCCGTACTGAACATAGAAGCTCAAAAATTTAGCGCGTCCGCCGAAAAAAAGATCACCAATGCTGGCGGTAAAATCTCTGTTATTAATTAAATTCTCATGCTGGAAGTCTTCAAAAATATCCTAAAGATTGAAGAGCTAAGAAAACGAATACTGTTTACCCTAGCAATGTTGGTCGTTTTTCGGTTGGGTGCGCATATTCCGGTCCCGGGCATTGACAGCGCCGCATTATCCGAGTTTTTTAAACAAAATGCTAAAGGATTATTGGGAAATATCGACATGTTCTCCGGTGGTGCTTTTCGGAACATGACAATTTTTGCACTGGGTATCATTCCATACATCAGTGCCTCGATCATCATGCAGCTTTTGACCGCTGTTTTTCCTTATTTTGAAAGATTACAAAAAGAGGGAGATGCCGGAAGAAAAAAAATCACCCAGTATACGCGTTACGGAACGATTGCCTTAAGTATCATCCAGGGTTTTGGCATTGCGCAGACTCTGGCACAAGGCGGCTTAAGCGGAAATCGTTTGGTATTGGCGACAATTGATCCCTGGGCATTCACGTTTACGACCGTCCTAACCTTAACGGCGGGAACCGCATTTGTCATGTGGATGGGCGAGCAAATGAGCGAGAGGGGCGTGGGAAACGGGGTCTCTTTGATCATATTTGCCGGCATTGTCGTCGGGCTTGGGCCTTCAACCATTCAATCCATCGCTTTGTTCCAGACTGGGGAACTGACCATATTTATTCTACTGCTGGTCGGGATTATTATGTTGATCGTAATAGGAGCTGTCATTTTTGTCGAAACGGCCAACAGAAAAATTCCGATCCAATACGCTAGACGCCAACAAGGAAACAGGGTTTACGGCGGGCAATTCACCCATTTGCCCCTCAAGATAAACTCGGCAAACGTAATACCGCCTATTTTTGCGTCTTCAATACTTGCCTTTCCGGCTACCCTAACGAGTTTTAGCAGCGTCGAATGGCTACAACGTTTGGGGAACAGTATGGTACCGGGGCGCTTTTGGTATAATTTCATTTTTGTTATTTTAATATTTTTCTTCTGTTTTTTTTATACGGCCATACAATACAACCCAGTAAAAATCGCGGATGAAATTAAAAGAGGCGGCGGTTTTATTCCGGGTATAAGGCCTGGAAAAAAGACAGCCGTTTACCTAAACAACGTATTGCAACGATTGACGTTTAGCGGAGCAATTTACTTATCAGCAGTCTGTGTTCTGCCCAGTATTTTAATTGCTTATTTTGCCGTGCCGTTTTATTTTGGCGGGACGGCATTGTTAATTTTAGTGGGTGTCGCCATCGATACTAACGCACAGATCGAAACATTCTTGTTGAATCAAAATTACGATGGTTTTATTCGTAAGAGTAAAAGGAGAAAAAGAAGATTTTAGAATTTTTTCAATTACCGATTAACCCAAGTGAGAAGAGGAAAAAATGAGAATAATCTTTCTAGGTGCTCCAGGCTCAGGTAAGGGAACTCAATCGAAATTGGTCGCAAAAGATCTGAATATCCCTCAACTTTCAACCGGTGATATATTGCGAGAAGCCGTAAAAGTAGGCACGGACGTCGGTAAGGAGGCAAAAAAATTCATGGATGCCGGCGATTTAGTCCCTGACGAAATTATTGTTGGCATTATTAAAGACCGAACTGCGGAAAGTGACTGCGCTCCCGGTTTTATACTCGACGGTTTTCCGAGAACGGTTGAGCAGGCCAACACACTTCAAGACATGTTCGAAAATTCAGGATTGACGTTGGAAAAAGTCGTTTATCTCGAAATCGACCCGGATAAAGTCGTCGAAAGATTGACCGGAAGAAGAATCTGTTCTAAGTGCGGCGCGGAATTTCACCTGAAATTCAAAGCCCCGAACAAAGATGGTAAATGCGACATTTGTGAAGCCGACTTAATGCATCGAAGCGACGATCATGAAGATAAAATCAGAAACCGATTGCAAAATTACGAAGCACAAACGGCACCGCTGATCGAGTATTACGATAATTTGGGAGTATTAAATCGGGTGTTAGCGGTAGGAGATATCCCTGAGATTACTAAAAGTATCATGGGAGTATTAAAATAGAACAAAAGCGATTTTGTTCTCAATCACCGAAATAGCAAAATAGGAGAGTTTTTCATCTTGCAAGACGCTGAAGATAATGGTACCATTATTGCTTAACTTCGAATCGGTCTTTAAAATCAAATAGATCACTTGGACTACAGATGATTAATCTGTAAAATTTTTAAAATATCAAAAAGATGAAAGTAAGAGCCTCAGTAAAACCTATCTGTTCGAAATGCAAGATAGTCAGGAGAAAAGGGGTCTTGCGTGTAATTTGTAAAAATCCACGTCATAAACAAAGACAAGGCTAAGGGAGGATAATTTGGCGCGTATCGCAGGGGTTGATTTACCAGCCAACAAACGTGTGGAAATCGGGCTGACTTATATTTTCGGGATCGGTAGAAGTACCTCAAATAAGATTTTAGAAGAGGCGGCCGTCAATATCAACGCACGCATTAAAGATCTTAATGAAGAAGAGGTTGGAAAAATCAGAAAAATTATCCAATCGCTAATCGTGGAAGGGGATCTCAGGCGGGCAAAAAACATGGATATCAAAAGACTCCTAGACCTGGGTTGTTATAGAGGACTTAGACACAGAAGGGGATTACCCGTTCGCGGTCAACGGACAAAAACAAATTCCAGAACTCGCAAAGGCCCCAGAAAATTGGCAATCGGCAAAAAGAAGTAACACCATTCCTCAGGGAGATAGATGGCAAAAGCTGTTAAAAGAAAAAGTGGAAAGAAAAAAGAAAAAAAGAATATCCCAAACGCAAAGGTTTATATTAGTGCGACTTTCAACAATACCATTGTCAGTGTAACCGATCTTGACGGCAACGTGATCAGTTGGTCGAGTACCGGACTTCATGGATTTAAGGGTTCGAGAAAGAGTACGCCTTACGCGGCAAGAATTGTCGGAGAAGATGCCATTAACAAAGCCCTAGAACATGGTGTCAAACAAGTCGAAATCGTCGTAAAGGGCCCGGGAAGTGGGCGAGAGTCAGCGCTCAGAGCCGTTGCTAGCTCGGGGATCAAGGTGAATCAAATCAAAGATACCACGCCGGTACCTCATAACGGTTGCCGACCGCCGAAAAGAAGAAGAATCTAGGTAGCGGAATATTCGATTTATTGATCTAAAAACAGGAGAATCATTAGTGTCAAGATACAGAGGTTCTGTTTGTCGACTTTGTCGAAGGGAACAATTGAAGCTATTTCTAAAGGGTGATCGTTGTTATACCGATAAGTGTGCCATAGAAACGAAACCCCATGTTCCAGGACAACACGGAGTCAACCGCAGAAGAAGCAAACAATCCGAATATGGGATGCAGTTACGGGAAAAACAAAAAGTCAAACGAATGTATGGCGTCCAGGAAAAACAATTTCGCTTAACGTTTGCTAAAGCAGCAAGAAAAAAGGGTAAGACAGGTGCGAATCTGTTAATCCTTTTGGAAAGAAGACTGGATAACATCGTTTATCGAATGGGTTTTGCCAGGTCGTTAGCCGAGGCCAGGCAAATGGTAAAGCATTCGCATATTAGAATTAACGGTAAAAAGAATAATATCCCATCAGCTTTGGTAAAAGTCGAAGATGTTATTTCAGTGCGTGAGAAGAGTCAAGATATTGCCTTCATTAAAGAATCGATCGAGTCTGCTGACAGGAAAGGTCTACCCGGGTGGTTAAGTGTTGATTCAAAAACATTTAGCGGTCGCGTGGTGGCTTTTCCCAAGAGAGATCAGATTACTATTCCTATTCAAGAACAGTTCATTGTCGAGCTTTATTCGCGGTAACCGGTTTGGATAAAAATACAATTATATTGCAAAAAAATTGGGAAGGACTTGAAATCCCTAGGGAACTGCAAGTTGGGCGGGAGTCCTTCAGCGAGGATTACGGTAAGTTTATTCTTGAACCATTGCATAAGGGTTTCGGCGTAACAATCGGGAATGCAATGAGACGTGTTCTTCTTTCGTCTTTAAGGGGATGCGCAGTTTACGGCGTCAAAATCGAAGGAGTTTCACACGAATTTGAGACAATCAAGGGAATTCGCGAAGATGTTTTGCAGATCGTTTTAAACCTTAAAGGTCTTGAACTAAGGCAATTCGACGAAGAAGACATTGTGCTTGAGTTAATTGCGGCCGGACCTAAGGTGGTGACGGGGGCAGATATCTCGACATTTGGAAAAATCGAAGTTATGAATCCCGATCATGTGATTTGCACCTTGGACCAAGAAGCAACCTTGGAAATGACTCTATTCATTAGACTGAATCGTGGTTTTATTTCCGCCGAAGAGAACAACGATAAAGACCTGCCAGTCGGAACCATATTTCTCGATTCAAACCACTCTCCCGTAAAAAGAGTCCAGTACGAAATTACTAATACACGTGTTGGTCAAAAAACGGATTTTGAAAAACTAATCGTTCAAGTCTGGACGAACGGCGGCGTTCGCCCTGACGATGCCTTGGCATATGCTGCCAAGATACTCAAGGAATATTTCAATCCGTTTATTAATTTTGATGAAGATGCTATTCGACCGATTAGCGAAGAAGTCGAGGAAGAAGAAAAAGCTTACGAAAATCCTCATTTATACCGAAGCGTAAATGAACTGGAACTATCGGTTCGATCCATAAACTGCCTGCAAAACGCCAAAATCGATACCATTGGCGACTTAGTTCAAAAGACGGAGGCAGAGATGTTAAAAACAAAGAATTTTGGCAGAAAATCCTTGCAGGAAATCAAAACCGTCTTGGCATCAATGGGACTTACACTCGGTATGAAACTGGAGAACTTTGAGAACAATATACGAGATAAGCACAGTCCGTTGACTTATTAGGCAATTAAAACAGCCATCCGGACGGATTTGATATTAATGCAATGCGAGTTATCGATCGGGTGATATAGAATGAGACACTTAAAAGCAGGAAAAAGACTGGGGATCACGACCAGTCATAGAAAAGCACTAATGAGAAACCTGGTTACGGCGCTACTTGAGCACGGTGAGATTAAAACGACTATTACCCGGGCTAAAGAGATGCGTAAGTACTTCGATAAAATGATTGGCCTTGGAAAACGTAATGATTTGCATGCCCGTAGGCAAGCACTCCGTTTTATAAAATCCAGGGAAGCCTTCAAAAAATTATTTGAAGACTATGGGCTGCTTTACGAAGAAAGAAACGGCGGTTACACGCGAATATATAAAATCGGGCGAAGGCTGGGCGACAATGCTCAAATGGCTTTGATTCAGATGGTCGATCTTGACGGATCGGAAAAACAGACTAAAAAGGAACCAAGTGAACCGATTTCCGAAATCAAAACCGAATTGGAAGCCAAAAACGAGGCAAAAAGCGCCGAAGAGACCTCGAAGGCGGCGAAAGAAGACGTTACGGCTGTAAAAGATCAGAAAACGAAAGAACAGGCAACAGTTGAAGTCCGGGAAAAAATGTCTGATGATGAATTTGCCGAAGCAGAGCCGGGATTGTCAAAGCCGGAGGAAGATGATCTGGTAGAAGAAAAAAGCGATGCCGAGGATTCCGAAAAAGAGGAAAAGAAATAACAAGAATTTTTG
>Ga0099817_1140883_pt1 | contig 15056 bp, 1 predicted proteins | sample SidCnscriptome_2_FD_81136 | JGI IMG/M metagenome (GOLD analysis project Ga0099817, IMG submission 81136) | Coral microbial communities from Puerto Morelos, Mexico - Siderastrea C B metatranscriptome (Eukaryote Community Metatranscriptome) | ecosystem: Host-associated > Invertebrates > Cnidaria >...
GGTGCTAATTCGCAGACAGTTGTTACCGGGGGTTACACTCTGTCTGCCTGTCGCCCAGACAGGACTTTAGTCGAGCCCTGGTCAGGATCCTTGAAATTTTCTCTCTTCATTCTGCCCAAGGAAGCCCTGAGTCTTGTATTTTCGCTGGACTGTTTCAATTTTGTAAACTGACCAGTCAAATGAAACCTTTTGATGAGTTCTGTCTTTTTGCACTGTTTGTTGTTCAGGGCTGGGCAGAATTGTCTTTGGGTTTATTCTTTGTTTTTCAGCTTTTGCGGTATTGGCAGTAATAGGTCCATATCAAAACCAACATGAATAAAGCGTTTGCACAAAATGAAACAAACCGGGCCATTTCATTTTGTCTTGCGAGCCTTTGCATGCTTCTAAAGGCTTTGATAGGATAATAAGTCAGGGCCTTTTAGCAGGGAGAAAGGTGTTGACATATATTTCTTGAACTAGTCATTGATGTAACCTTCTGGATGACAGATGGCCTTGATTGTGGAGGCAAAAATTGAGTTTTGTAGCAAGAGCTACATGTAGTTGGCAAGGTTTAATGACACTCCTATAACAAGCATAGAAGGTCCACAAAACTAGGTGGGACACGGTCTGTCCATGCTCCATCTTAGCATTGAGAACATTGATGACGTCACACCAGAACAAGCAAACACTAAACTAAACTTTATTTTTAACTATAGTGTTTTTTTAAGTCTTACACAAAATGGCTATTTATCTATTCCAAGACACTTTTAATTAACAGTAAAAGCTTTGGTACATCTACTGACAGAAATAACGTGTATCAAACAAACATACAGAACCTTTGTTTATTATGATTCAAATGAAAGCACTGCTTTTGTGTGGTGCTCATTGTCTTACAATATTTTCCTAAACGAAACGTGCTTGAGGGCGAATGGGTAAAGCTTTCCCCTTAAATTTAAAACGAATTATGGTTACAATTGCCCAGCAACATGAGGCACGTGGTGTATTAATCACTAGTTTCGTCTATTTATTGGTCAAAGTATAACGGAATAACTTGCCTCTTGGATATTTTTTGTTGTTGTCTTGGTAATACAGACTGTGATAATAAACAATAAACTAAACTAAAAACGAAGCGGTTTTCCGATAACTCCCGCCCTGTACAAACTGAGTACAGACCTGTACTAGATACTAGAGACTACTTTAATTCATAACTGCCAAAAGCTCATTTTAATAGCTAATAATAATTTTCATCATGGAGTAAATGTATTTTTAAGTTTAGACTGAAAGCCGTTTTCACTGCTTGTGCATGGAAATTATGTTCAAAGGAGTTTCACATGCAAACTTAGCAACAAAATTCCATGATTCCTTTATTACGACTTTTAAGTCAAATTCGATCGTGAAGTGTTTTATTTTGCCTATTTTTGTCTCTAGGCTGTATCGACTGGAGTAAAAAATCAAAATCCTTCACTGTTATTGCCCTTAGGTTATTTTCTTAAAATCCGTGATTTTTCTTACCTTAAAAATGTTTTCGCATGTTACAATTTGTCCCGATGACCAGTCCGTGCACAGTCTATTTTAAACTTCCTACAATGCTATTAACGTTCTATTAACGTACTCCTATCCCGACGCGAATTAATCAAAAGCTAATAAAAAGGCAGTCAAAAACTGGGTTTGACAGTTAAAGTCCTAAGCGCTGTTCAAATATAGTCAAGACACCAGTGGCTGCTCTGAACGCCTCTTGGGCTTGCTGAGAATCTTGGTACACATCCCTAGGAGCTCTTACAGGCACGTTCCTGCTAGGGTACCGGGTGGTATCATAGTAGTTTGATAACCTGGCCACCAGTGGTGTCACATCTGGGGCTCCTGGCAGCAAGGAGAGATCACGGGCCAATTTCACCAGGTCATGACTACAAAGTTGAGTGTCCGCGACTCCCGCGAGTGCATATAGAGCTGCTTTAAGAGCCTTCTCCACGACCTGATGACACTGGAAGCACACGAGGTAATACAGCGGATCTCGGGCAGTCAAAAGGTGCTTAACGGAACGAAGGTCCTCTTTGCTTTGACTCATCCAGATCTTAGACAAGCGTGCGTCGGGTCCTGCGTATCGTCTTCTGGACGATGACGCAAAACCCGTGAATCGTGGGTTGTGACGACGGAAATTCTCGTAGCTTGAACGCTGTCGTCGAGCTCTTTGATGCCAGCGCCTAAAGAAATCAGAAAAATCTGGCTGTGCTCTGGCGGAGTCATTTTCACGGCTTGCTGAACCACCTCTTGATAACCTTTCCCATTCGTTTTGGATGAACTTCATGACTTCGTTCGCAATGTCTTGCATATCCATGTTCTTGTCCGGGTGCCAACGGAGGTAAAGACGTCTAAGTGCCTTTTTTTGTTTGTCCTCCGGAAGTTTCAAGATTTCTGCTAAAGCTTTACGAACTTCTTTCTTTGCGTTTTCCAATGTTCTAGGCTTGGGAGGTTCGGCAGCACCTTGGGACGATGTCGACGGTTCTGCTCTAGGTTGTCCGCTTTGCCCAGCCGCTCCTTTGTATGGCACAAGTTCCACTGACTCCGAAACAAACTCATCTTCCATTGCACTTTCCTCCTCGTGATTTTGCTGTGGTCGCTTAATCTTGTAGAGGTCTAACACATCCACCTCTTTCGTCTCGTGTCCAATATCTATTCGATACCGGCTAAGAAGGTTGTTCTCTCCTTTCTGCTTCCTCTTTGTCCGGTCCTTCTTCGGTTTAGCAGGCTTTGACGTCTTGACCCGGTACATGATCTTTGCATAGATGTACTTCGGTTCGTCTTCGGTAGAGTCTTCCCTCTCAAATGCAACAAATTCTCCGGGACGAAAATAAAAGTCGTCGTACTGAACGAGAAGGTAATGGCGCTCCTCGGGAAATTCGGATCCAAGTTCAGGTTCCAATTGTGGTGTATCACCTGCTTCCACGTCTTCCGTTACACCGGCAATGTCAAGTGTGGAGGAAATGTCTTGAGGACTCATGCATTCTAGAATAGCGGTCAAATGCAACCAGCTGTCTTTATCGATGTAGCATCCAGTCAGTTGGTTTATCTCCTTACAGAGGACTCTGCATATGTTACCAGGCTCTACGCCATGTTTGATGAATATATGCTTTTTCCCGTCTTCCTCCCCCACAAAGCAGTCAATCCACCTTGATCTTTGACTGTCTGGAATCGGTGTTTTTGATCCATTCTCTGCTAACTCGGTGGACAACATTTCCATGCAACTCATGCCCAGTTCCTTTTGAAAGCTGCGAACGTTGTTGCGAACTTCCTCTGTCAACTTAGCTTTCTGAAACTGAAACTTGAGGATTCTCAAAATGCCATCCACGAGCTGAGGAGAAAAGACTATTTGACGGAGATGTTCTGTCGCTTGGCACTTCCGTTCCATATCAGCCCGGCACTTCTTATCCTTGCAGTCTGGATGAAGTACTTCCCTCACTAGGGACGCCAACGATTTGGGTTTCAGTTGTGCTGGTAAAAGATCAATAAGTTGACTGTCGGTCGCAAAATTCAAATTGTATTTGTCTAGTCTATCAAGGAACTCGAACATGGTATCTGATATGCGACGCTTGTACTGAGGGCAGTCGAAGAGCACCAGATCATTAGAAGGTTTAAGCTGTTGTCCCCTGGTTGGAAGGTAGAGCGTTTGAACCACAGCTAAAGGATTTTCTTCACATCTGTTTTCAACATGTCCCTGTTGATTCTGTATGGCGTGCAAAGTATAAAACAGTCCATAGACAGCTTGTTTTGCAACCGTCACCTCATTGGCATGCATCTTCTCGCCTCCACACTCCTTTCTAAGATGACTCAAGAGTGTGGCGAACTGCACGGGTGTTGCTTTCTCCATAGCGCCAAGTCGTTTGAACATGTGCTCGAAAGGTCCATATTCCCGGGGAGCTTTGTACAGGTACGGTGGCAGCTCCACATCAAGATCATAGGCCAGCTGGTCACAACGGACGAACACACGCCCACCCTCGACAAGAATGCAGGCAATGGAAGAAAGCCGCTTGCGAATCGTCACACATGCTTGTGAACAGGACTCAAAAGAATCACTACTCGGACAACCGCTTGTTCGTGTGAGAAACGTGTACAATTCAGTCATGATTTGGCTCAACAGTCGACGTTTCGGTTCTGGTTTTTCCCGATCAGCACGCTTTGAAAGATCCTTGGAAAGATTTATCACATGTTCGATGACCTGAACCAAAGATGGCTCCTGACGAATCTGCAACGTTGCTAGCTTTGTAGACTTGAAATCTGGAACAGCCCAGGAAGGCAGTAGAGAAGCAGTCGTCCAAGCTAGTCTCTCATGCGTGTCTGGAATTGAATCCTTAAACTGCGTGAATGGAGGAAGTTGCTCCTGGTTTCCACTCCCAACCAAATGCTGTCTGTGAAGGTGGACTAGCTCATCACTTGCCTTTTCAGGGGCTACAAACTTTACTGTAGAGAGATTGCACAGATACTTTTCATCGTGAAGGGACTTTTCCCTCAAGAGGTGTTTAACTAGCGTCCTTGACTTCTTTTCTAAAACAGAGCGACTTGACATAGTTGCATGCACTGCTTCTGTGGCCACCTCGTTTGCAAAAGATGTGAACTGATCTTTAGTGACTTCTTTCTTTAGTCCAATTTCACGAAGGAGCTTCAGCCAGCCAGATTCCTCGTCAAATGGCTTTGGTGGCTTTGATGCTGGGGGCAGCATCACTGCAAAAACTTGTACGCCTGGATCATAAAAATGTGACGCAGTTTGTGGCATTCCGGAGGCGTCTGGAATAAATGCTAGGCTTCTCAGCGCATTTATTATCCGAAGGCGCTGGCTTTCATCGCTGTAAAATCCAAGTAAACACCGTCTAACGTAATAAAGGTGAAGCATTCGCGTTGCTTGCTTGAGGTTTGGGAACTTGGGGAAAATAAAGTTGATGTAACAGTCGGTATGCGTTCTGTCCCCTGCGCCTAGAAGCTCCCTGTATAGACGGTCCAGCTTGGGCGCCGGTGCCAAGAACACACAGTTGTTCTCTGTCATCCACACATCTGACTCTTCTTTTGGTAAACCTGTTGGGACAACGTAAATTGATGGAACATTCACGAGGGAGACAAAGGCTCCATGGAAGGTCTTGAAGAATGGCAATCGTTTCACCGTTGAAGAAGAAACACCGTCCCGTTTCAAAGAATTTACATCTTCTTGAAGGTACTGTAGAATCGAAGTCATTTCATCTTCGGAAAGGCTACCAGAGATATTCTTTTCTTTCATCAGGTGGTCTAACACTTTAAGTACGTCTTCTGTCGAGTTGGGTTGAGAAAGACGTAGTTTCAGAATGGGTGATACGTTCCACCTACCACCACTGCTAATCAGCTCGGCATCCACCTCATGGCATTTGAGGTTTTGCAACAACTTGACAACGTGTTTTTGGCCGGCCGACCAGGACTCTGAAGTGGTCAAGTCAAGGATTACTTTCCCTTTGAAAATTGGAGCAAGCATTCCTGATTGGGTAGGCAGGATTGCCCATTTGCTCAGTGGATCAAGAGAAAACGTCTTCGGGTCTTTCTCGTGGTTCTTGACAATGAACTTCCACAGTAGCTGCAACCACGTCTTCGAAGGGCCTTTATTCTCATTCCACGGAATGAGGTTGTTTGTTTCAGTCCATCTAGCATTTTCAATACTCGGTAGCAGTGACACTAATGCAGGGATATCAAATTTCTTTAGTACACGTTGATCTGCATCAAAGATTTCTTTCTCGATGTCAAGTAAAGACGAGGCAAGTGTGTGGTGGATGAATCGTGATTTTTTGTGTGGTACCAAATCAGCAAAACGGCTAAGAAACACTGGGCTGTCTTCCTGAAAACGCCTGAGCACACCATCTTCAGTCAGTAGCAAAGGCAACTCAAACATGTCTGCTGCAAACTTTGGAGTTTTCATGCAGTAGCTCAGAATGCAAAGGACACCTACCACAGAACCAAGTGCTGTCTTGTTAACAGGGCAAGGTAGTCCACCGATATTACTTGGATTTGCTTTAAGAAAGTGGAGAACTACTTCGGGAGAGATCTCTCGTACACTTGTGCCTGCCTTCTTGAAGTCATTGAAGACTATCTGAGAAGAGTAGAGAAGCTTGAAGCCAATGTGCAGCAACATCTTACAGCGTTTGACATCAATGTCGCTAGTGATCGGCATTGTGTTGAAATACCCTTGTGAGGGAGGCAGCCAAAAACAACGAGTCGCTTCTTTGATGCTTATTTCATCTGAAGTTTGACTGGCAGCTTGGCACTTGTCTGGCGACTCGTAGGACGTTTTCATTGCCATAGGTAGTAACTTCTCATCTTGTTTGCAAATTTTCCGAAATACTGACTCAGCCAGAATGGACCACTGGCTTATGACTGAGACAAAAGTAGGAAAGAGATGATGATACCATCGCATACCTTCATGGAGTAGGTACTCTTTGGGGAAACAACCTGCTTTGTCACCTTTCAAGCCAGGCAAGCAACGTCGTGCCACCAACATCAGTGAGACGTACGCTTGGGCCAAAACCTTCGTCTTTATGAATCGGTTCCACTTGCTTCCAAATCCTTCTTCATTTTCATCGTGCCACAAGTTTCGTCGTGCGGAATCGAGGTAGAAATGACCATTAACATGGACAGGGAGACCTGTATTTAATGGCAATGGCAAGAAACAAAAGGCTTTATGTTTAGGCTCCTTCCTCTTGCTTGAACGAGATGATGTAGATTTTGACTTCTCTGATACCTTGGCTGCTATGCCACCGCGAGGTAGCAGACCATAATGTCGACCATCTGGAACGTCTTCTTCTTTATCACTGGGCTTGAGGCCAATGCACTGATGAATGAGCCATTCTTCTTTTTGAATGGTGTCTTCAATCAAAAGCGGGTATGTAATTCCGAACCACTCAATATCCTTCGTTTCTAACTTCTTGGAGTTCTTGATGTGATGAGCAAGCTTTGCACGATTTGTAACATCTTCATCTGTCAACTCTGCAGAAACCGAATATATCTCTTCTAGATGTCCTTCTTCAATTTTAGAGAGAGTGATTTTCTTCAAATGGTTTAGAAACAAAAGGATTTCTTTCGCTTCAACAGTGAACAAATTCATAAAGCTCGCCATTTTGTCGTGAGAAACTTGCTCTTCTGATAACAATGATTCCTTGGACATTTCCGCGTTTCTCAGAGGGAATCGAAACATTGTTGCAGACGTCAAATCAAAAAGGTCCTCAAGATAACTAGGAAATATGTCACTGTAGTCGGATCGCTCTTCTTCTTCGATTGGTTCAATGAGGCGCCCAGGATTTTCTTTTGTCGCTCCAGGAGCATAACGACAGTGAGGATCCAGAACACAAAGCTTGTCTCCATTGGAGATAAAACTTGGACAATCAGTGAGGTGGTAGACTGCATTAAATCCAATTCCATACTGTCCTGTCTTCGTTGGATCTTCAGTTTTGCTTCCAATCCCAAGCCTCTGTATCCCTTCTAAATCATTTTCTGAGAATGGCCTGTTGTTGTAAACACACAAAGCAGGCCCTTGCAGTTCTTTCCAGTTGTCACTCAGTACGCGCTCTGTGGGATGGTTCCGAGGATCGTAAACAAAGTGTATCTCCGTGGCACCTGCATCATCGGCGTTTTGAACGAGCTCCTTCAGTATCCCAACGTCGCAAGGGTATGATTTCAAAATACCTTTCAAACGATCAGTAAGCTCCTCTCGCTGGCCAAATGGTTGTCCGATTGGTCGTGACTTCTTAGCCAGTTTCTTCGAACGAATGTCAACCGCTCCCATCTTGTATGCGAGATCGATGGGCACGTGTTCGTGAACATACGCGGTCTCAAATCTTGAAGACACCCATGGCGCATCATTAATGGCTAACTGTCGAGCAGGATGTAGAATGAAATTATGGTCCGGTAAAGGAATCATGCCATCCTCCTGTTGCAGAATACTCTCTGGAGCCTCTAACAGCTCTTCGATCAAAGATCTTGTTACTTTAAATTCCAATGTGGACAAGGACTTCCCGCACTTCTCCTTACTGAGCTTGTACAGGGTACACACGAAGTCTTCTGAACCAAATGCGTCTCGTACTCCCGTGGCCTGGAACAGGCGACGGTATTTCTGGGCGAGAGTCTTTGGTACTTCATAAAGGTAAGGTTCGCCAATTCCTTTCCACGTGAAAGCGAGCTGAGAGGATGAAACAAATTTCCCTTGGATTAAAATCCAAGATCTATGACCCAGCTTCTCCACAATTATTTCACCATCAGGTTTTCTAAGAAGCTCTTGAAGGTAATCGTATATTCTTAGGGAAACGTCTTCCATACGCTGGGCCTCAACTGGAGAGTGCACTGTAGTTTGAATAGCCTGGTCTAGTTGGCCAAGAACTTCTTGGACTGTTGGCTTTTGATCGTTAAATCCAAAAAGATTGCGCGTTCCCTCAGTGAGTTTTCCACAACCAAGGCTGTCACTTTCATCAAGGATTGGCCTAAACGACCCTGCGACAAACTTGTATTCCTCACTGTACATTTCCTCAGCCGGAAACATAAAGACACCATTTTTGTGATCATTGTTCCCTTTCCATGGCATTGTGTAGTTTGCAGGTTTCCTTAGGACTGGAAACATGCTGACGTTCCTTAGGTTTGCCTTGATTGCTTCTGAGGGGGGCTCAAGTGTAGGAAGACGATCATTCATGTACTTGACCAGACATGCAACTCTTTGTCGAGCATAGTGTTCACCTTCTAGTCTGCACAGCTGTGGTACCGTCTTTGCTCTCTCAAGCAGAGTGTCCCAGTTAAGGTAGTCTGACACCATACCTAGCTTTTCAAGCATGAGAAGACGCTCTTCGGTATGATAGCGCTTGTCAACCGGAAATCTCTTGTCGTCTGGTGTGAACAGGCTTGCAGCTGCACCATTGGGGTTAATAAGTTCATTTGGAGATGCCAAATCAGCGTCATCTGGTCCGCAAGGGATGCAGCGGTTATGTGAAAGCAAGGAGATGTAGAGGGCTCGAAGAGGATCGGATTGGTGACTTGAATGTCCCCGCAAGCATTGGTCAATCAAGTAGCACACAATGGGATCTCGCAAATTACCAGGAATCTTGTTAATTTTGGGGAAAAAGACCTCACTCAGAAACTTCTCCTGTGTCATTGTTCGCTCTTCGATGATTTGTATGCATCCAGCCTGTTGGAAGCCTTTCTTTGTGGAACTGGGGAGTGGTACCACTTTGTAGTCAAACATTGCCAGGACGGCCTCGCTTTTTGGAAGCTTTTGCAGTTTTGCATCTTGAAACATACACTCGGTGACTGGAAGCCACTTTTTTTCTCCCATGTGTACTAACGGAAGATCAGAGCTGGCGATCCTTCGATAAACATTATTAACGAGTCTTGTCCACGCAGATGATTTAAGCGTCTCCGGATTTGGCCAAAGCGCAAAACATCTGAACGATGAAATCCTTCCTTGCTTTTGCATGAGCATCATGTCTTTAAGAAGCTGAATGTACGCCTGGGTTAGCGCATCTTCCATTAAACTTCTATTCCAACGAACTTCTAAAGGCTGAAGACTACCAACTTCGGCTGTGGTACTTTCCCAGATCCCTCGGCGGTTTGAAGTCACTGCGAAGTAGCCGTTCACATGTACCGGTAACCCAGTTGGAATAGACAGGGGAAGGAAACAAAAGGCCTCGCCAGGAACAATCTCCGGTATAAACAAGCCCTCTTTGCTGTTGCTGGAAGCAATTCTCCCCGCTATTCCAGAGGCAGACAAGAGGCCCTGTTTTTTTCCTTCTTCGCTTGTTGCCAGTTGAAAGGAATGCCCAATTCCTAGACAGGAAGTGATTAGCCAGCTACAGTTTTCTTGACTTTTCATTCCATCCTCACTGTTTGTCTTCGAAGTAATAGATACGATTTCTGACCGCTTAGGAGAAGAGGCTTCCTTTCTTTCATTACTCTGACCAGCCGTTAGCTTTGTCCATGCCGCACACGATTCAAGAAATGTAGGCTCCCTGCTAGGTTTCTTGTCCGGTTGATGAACGTTCACAGTGTCTTTCCACATTTCAAACAGGACTCGACGGTTTCCGGGATCAATTGAGTTCTTTTCTACTTGAAGGAAAGTCACTTTTTTAACATTTTGGGCAAACAAAAGCAGACTTGATGATGATTCTTGAAAAGAGCGCACAAGGCGTTGAATCTCCTTCTCGCTGTAAATCTTATCACTTATTTCTCCTCTCGTGGTTCGAAAGGGAAATCTAAACAGAGTGCCATTAAAATAGAACTCGTCAGGTTGATCAGGCGAAATGGTGTCACAGCCAAACAGCCCATTGTAAGGCGCAAACTGATCAGGGAAATAAATTAAACTGGCGGGATTGACTGCCAAGTCCACCTTGATTCCGGGCTTTGAGGCATCCAATATGTGTGCTTCAAGGTGGCTTGTGTGTGGATCAAAGAACACAGCATAATTTCTGCTAATGAAACTCGGGACATCAGTGAAGTGATAAACCGAGCTGAAACCAAGTCCAAAGCGGCCTATCTTCTCCAGGTCTTCTTTTTTTGTGGCACCAGCCAACTTCGAAATATTCTTTAAATCGTCATCTGTGAAAACCGCATTATTATAGAACAATAGCGCGGGACCTTGACAATCTGCCATACCGGGCGCCAAAAGCTTTTCTTTGGGATGGTTGCGCCAGTCAAGAACAAACTGTACTTCGGTGGCACCAGCGTCATCGGCATTCTGAACAAGTTCTTTAAACACACCAACACCTTCCTTGTACTCGTTCAGAATATTTTTAAGCCTTGTGGTTATTGGCTCATGAGGACCTGTCTGCTCGATTCCAAGAGCCTCTGCACATGTGACGCGCGTGCTAATAGGTGGAACACCCAAAAGCGCTGCAGCGCTTGAAGAGATGGTGTCATGGATCATGGGAAACCGACTGGTGATTGGAAGTTCCGAGCCTCCTTTCTTCAACCAAATCGCATCACAAAAGGTACACTCACTGCACGGAACTAACTTTAAGGTGTTATCCCAGGTCATAACGGGTACCAACAGATGTTGCCGAAGTTCAGAATTCAGCTTGTTACCATCTCTCACTATCCAGTAGAGGATATCACGTGATAGTTTTTGGTCCTCTGCTACATCTCTTACAGATGCAGCTCCTGCGTCATGTTTTTCTTTGATCATTGCGAGAACCCCCAGGAGATCTGACTCATTAAATGTTTGGCGAACACCACAACGTTGAAGAAATAAACGGAGAGCGTGAAAGCCTTGTGGAACTTCAAAAAGATAAGGTTTCAAATTGATGTTACAGGAGAGAGCAAACGCTATCTTGGATGGTGTTGTAAATCCATTGCCATGCCAAATCCACGCTGGAAAGCTGGCATCATTTGTAATCATGCTAGTGATAAAATCAACGTTTATTGATGCTGCTTGATAGATTTCTTTCAACATTGCTTCAAAATGATACCTTTCACTCCCGTTTATGGCATTTATTGGAACAGAGCATGCAGCACGGAGTTGTTCAAGAAGATGGTGAACGGAGGTGCTTTCGTTCCAACCAAAAGCAGTCTCAAGAGCATTATTGCAGAGCTTCGAAGCGACCGGCACCGAGGCACCTACCAGATTGGCTTTTGTCTGGCTTCGCACTTCAGACGGTGTGAAAAATTGTCCTTTCCCCGAGAACCAAGGCATGACACGAGGATACGAAGGGGGACGTTCCTCCATCCTTTGTATCCATCTTTCATTCATCAGTCCCTGAGCTAAGGTCCTGTCTGACTTAAGTAGAAAAGATTGTTGATCTAGGAATTCTAACAGTGCTGATGCTTTACGTGATGCGACAACATCGTCAAAGTTGCCTAGTGTTTTGGCCACGTGCAAGATTTCTTGCGTGTTTGGGTCACTCCTCATTCCAAGTTGCCTTAGCGCCTGGAGAATACCATCCCTGACATAATCGTCGTGTGGAAACTTGTCGTTTTCGCCTTCGAACATTCGTTGGAAAATATACTGCTGTGGATCAAGAACCTCATAGGGAATAACCAACCTTGAACTCCGGGTGAGGACAAAGGGCAGCTGTCTCAGTGATTCACAGAGTGATCGGTCTTGCATGTAGTTATATTGTCTCAGAACCCAACACATCAAGGTGGAAGTTTGTTGGTGGTTGTAGAAGCCGCTCCTTATGCCATTGAAGACAATCGAAGTCAAGAAGGATGTGGGAGTCATCACAGAGATTCCAAGACTTTGTAACAGGGCTGTTGACTGGAGATCTCTTGGTGATATGATGGTGGAGGCATTAGGTACTGGCAAAGACCCAGGAAGCTGGAAGCCATATGGAGCAACAGTATGCGATGAAAATCCATCTTGTACAGCAACGAAGGATTTCCTATCAACCGCATCAAAAATGGGCAGGTACTGAAGAAGGCACCTTTCATCAGGAGTAAAAGACGTCGTCGACGAAAGAAACCCGCGTAGCGCTCGTTTTTCGTCTGGTGAACAACACGCTGAAAGTTTCTTAACACACGTATCTTTGCCAAGGACTTGCAAGACTTTAAGGACACCTTTGGGATCGGGAGAGGCTATGTACTTGTGTAGGGCCACGTGACGTACGTATGGTGGCAAGTTCTCCAGAACGATGCACCCAACTTTTTTAAGCAAAGACACAATGTGAGGTGGCAAAGATAGGCCTTGGTGGTGCTCTCGGATAGCCAAGGTCGATGCTGTTAGCTTCACTATGGTTTGCCTTCCGGAGGCTGAGTGAGGAATTAGAGGCAAGCCTTTAAACGAAGAGAGATCATTGGGGAAATCATCTTGGATCCATTTCCACACTAACGCTAACCAAGACTCAGGTGGGTGTCCATTCTGGCCCGGATTCCAATGTACCACATGGTTGGCTCTCGACCACTCTGTTGGAAGCATCTGTCGGACAAGTTGTAGCGCAATGTTTTGGTTGATCTTGACGAGTTGCATGGGAAATGTTGCTTTGGTGTAGTTCACATCAATAGCGGCCTGTGACAAATACTCTAGCGCAGGAGAACGGATTGCGTCGTCGAGGAATTTACTTTCCATGTTGTAGAAGATGGAACGTGGATGTCTTGTTGATGAAACATACACTGCAGAGTTGGGTTCTCGGTTGTACTGAAGTGAACGAAATTCAGCAAAGCTTCCGTTTGCCAAGGGAAGAAGAGGGACACCCTGCATATCATTCAGGTTCTTGTCTTCTAGAGCATATTCCAGCAACTTAATCTTCTTCGCCCTTTGAACACTTGTTATGTTCCATGACCCCTTTTGTTTCTTCTTAAGAAGGCTCCTCAAGTAAGTAGGTGAGATGCTGCGCGTGGGCCATGCCATGGACTCAACAGCCTTTAGTACGTGACTCGGTAGAGTGACAACGGCCTCGTTTGCTTGCGTAAGTGTTTCCAAAACCACTCTTCTAACTTCACTGGATACACTTGCCATGTTGTCAAGATAAGCCTCTTGGATATTCACCCACTTACCACCATCTGCCGGGGTCCAAAAGACATTTCGTGACTTCAAAACAGAGAACATAGACGTCAGCAGGTTTTTCCAGTGTTTTTCTACCTCTTGAAGGTTTGGCCAGGACAAGTACACCAATTTTGCTTTCGTCAAGGAATCACCTGGTTCTTTCATCTGTTTATCAACCAAATCCAACAACATAGAGGCGTAAGCTTGACTTCCGACTCGTTCCGACAACAGAACATTCCATTCGGCCGTGGGATCATTCTGGCAGTCCAGTCCGGGCCATTTCAGTCCACGCCGGTTGTCGGTTAACCCAAAGTAGCCATGAAGATGAACAGGAAATCCAGTTTTGGAGTCCGCGTCGGGCGGAAGAGGTAAGAAGCAAAAGATCCTCCCTCCGGTTGATGAAAGAGCTTTACGTTTTGAGGAATTCAACGGTGTAGCAAAGCCAACCCATGGAAGAAGGCCTAACTCTGAGGACAACTGTTTGAGGCTTGAATCTCGAGCATCAATCTGATGGTAAACTAGCCACTTGTGATCCACCACTGAACCTCTTTCACATACCTCTTCAACAGTTAAAGTCAGAGATAGATAGGTGTTTGAGACCCGCCCTTCGCTCAAGAACTTTACTTGCGTCAAAAGGGATTTCTTCTTTTGCCGAATCTCTTGTCTGCAGCTGTTGTTCAACCGTACTGTAAACACATGCCTCCTGACGTTTCTTTCGTCAGTTTCAAACAGAGCTATTTCTTCGATGTTCTTTAAAAAAAGGAGAATAACAGAGGCTTCTTCTTTGAGAGCATCAAATAGTTTTCGAACTTTATCCGCGGTGTAATTCTTTTTCGATAAATCGGATGGCTCACCTCGTAGGGGAAAGCGGAACAGAGTTCCATTGTAAAATTTCGTTGATATCTTACAATCCAAGACGTTTTCGTACGGCATGAACTGGTCTGGGCATTGTTGAAGAAGATTGTCTTCCAGAGAAAACTGTCTTCCTGTTTCACTTCTTCCAAAGTGTATTTCGTGTGGATCAAGAAATGCTATAGCGTCTCCACTTACAATGCTTGGAAGATCTGTCATGTGATAAACAGAATTGAAGCCTATTCCAAAACGGCCCACTTTCAAAGGGTCGTCCTTCTTACTGCTTTGCATAAGTCTCTCCAGGTTTTCCCAGTCGCTTTCCTTGAAGAGAGCATTGTTTTGCGCGTACAAAGCAGGGCCCTGGAACTTAGCGAGGCTGGGCTCGTACAGCGAATTCTTTCCATAGAAGTTTGGGCGCGAATCAAGAAGGAAGGACACCTTAGTAGCTTCTGCGTCATCTGCATTCTGAATGATTTCCTTCAAGATTTGTCCTCCATCTGGGTACCGTTCAAGAATGCTTTTCAAAATGTGTGTTAGAGGTGGTCGTTTCTGACCGTAAGACTTTCCTTGGATTTTTTTACGAGAAGCCATCATGCATCCATCTTGTTGCAAATAGCCGAGTTTTAGGCAGGAACCGCTAGGTTAACAACAATCAGTCTTTCACCCTCGGATCACTCCTATGTCACCAAAGCTAAGTCATCATTTGATTCCCATCTACTCATACGTTTTAAACCTGAGAAAGACGCTTCTTGCTAATGCGTTG
>Ga0099817_1079637_pt1 | contig 13903 bp, 13 predicted proteins | sample SidCnscriptome_2_FD_81136 | JGI IMG/M metagenome (GOLD analysis project Ga0099817, IMG submission 81136) | Coral microbial communities from Puerto Morelos, Mexico - Siderastrea C B metatranscriptome (Eukaryote Community Metatranscriptome) | ecosystem: Host-associated > Invertebrates > Cnidaria >...
CTGGGATCAGGTCCGCGTAGGTGGAGCCTTGGGGGGTAAAGCGCCCGGTGAAAGTTTGGTAAAAGGGAGTGTGGCTGTTTACAGCAACTCCGGTAACTTCAGTACGACAATCCCGGAATATTTGAAAACAGCCGGTTGGGGAACATCGACCGTATTGAGCAGTGGCAAGGACCTTTACATTCAGTTCGCCTTTGCCGAGTTCTTATATGCGGCTGAAAACGATCCTCGGACAAAAGCGGTTTTGTGTTACATCGAACCGGGCGGGTATTACGAAAAACAAGCGTTGGATTGGATTGCAGACGGGACATATCAGTTTGCCAAACCGATTGTGGCCTGCGTTACTGGACGCTGGAAGGCCAACTTAACTCGTGCGGTCGGCCATGCCGGTGCAATAGCCGGCGGCGGCGACGATGCCTTGGCAAAAGAAAAATGGTTTGACGGCTATTTTGGCGTTGACGTGTTCGATCCCGAAAATCCGAAAGTTTCTAAAAAGGGGGTGAGGATCGAATCTATTCAGGACTCACCGACGGCGATGTCCGCGGTAATGAAAGAAATCGGCGTGGAACCTGACTTTCCGCCAACCGGGGACCTAAGCCTAAAACCCTGGTTTGTCAGCGATCAGGATGCCGGTTACCCGGATGAGCTAAAAATGCGGTCCGTCGAAGCGATGACGCCCTATAATGATACCATTAAGAAACTGGGCAATCAGGTCGGCGCGCAACTCACCCGGGAATCCATGCGTAATAAATCCGGCGCCAGTATGATGAATCCAAAGACTCAGATTACGGAAATACATGGCGTATCGGTATTGGATTTAGTGAAAGGGAACTTTGCCGGAACGAGCCTTTTTGGACTGACAAAAGCCATGCCGGATGAAAATGAATTGCCGTTGGTGAACGCCATATTGAATTATTTTGTTGCCATTGGCGCGGAAAATATGGATGTGGCAGTCAAAACCCGGGCGAACAACGCACTGCCAAATGCTTATCTGGGTGCGGCCCTCTTGATGAGCGGAGATAAAAAAATATTTGCCGATTATCGGGAAATGACCGATAAGATGATCGAATTGTTTTACACCAAGGTTTGGGGGAATAAAGCGGTTAATGACGCGGCTATCGACGAAGCCTTACAGCAAAAAGGAATCATGCCCGAAGGAAAAACCGGCCCTCAAGATGAGGCAGTGGCGAGGTTTTTTGCCGACTTGTTAGCCGAGAAGGGACTCGAAACCGTCTTCACCAAATATGCCGTGAAATACGCTGAGTCCAACGACGTCAATAAGTTGGATATGTTAATGGCTGCCATGGTATTGTCGCTTTCCTGGAAAGCGTTGACCGATCGACAGGTCCCCAAGGAAACCGCATTGGATATCGCCACTTATTTTTGCCTGAATGGGATTATCGTGGCTTGTTCGCCGCCCGACTACCAAAACAATGCGTTCTGGAAGAAACTGACTTCGTTGGAAGACCTATCGCTTTTGCATACCGATTTCTCGGATACCTGTTTCAGGATTCTATTCAACAGGGAACCGGCCGAAAAGGAATTGTTTGCGTTGAATGCCATGCTTAACCTGACGATTTCAAACGGGCCCGGCACGGTCAGCGCCAAGGGAGCAAAGGAATCGGTCAGCGGCGGCAACCCGATCGCTTCATGTTACGTCGGTTGGATGTTAAATACCGGTCGAGATCACGGCGGAAACGGATTTGAGGCAATCAAATACGTCAATGACAACATGGGCGACTACGATCCCTACAAAGCGCCTTCCCCTGAAGAAATGAACAAAAAACTGGAGGAGATTGCCATGAAGGCGGCCGAGGAATACGGAGCGCTGAAAAAGAAAGCCAAAGAGGAAGGCGACTTAAAATATTTTAAGGTGCCTTGCGTCAACCACCCGGTTTTCAAGGGCAAACCGGTTAACTATGACCCAAGGGAAACTCACATTCGTGAATTGTTCAAGGAAAGAGATGAAGTCAATCCATTTCAGGAATTCTACCATCATCTTGTCCAACAACTGTTTAATGTCGGCGCCACCAGAAACGTTTTCTGCGTGAACATTGACGCTGTTATTGCTACCATCTCTCTTGACTTAATCTGGAAAGACATTAAAAGCGGCAAGATGCCTGAAAAAGATATGCAGGACATTGCCTTTACCCTTTTCCAGTTCGCCAGGATGGTTGGTTGTTCGGCGGAAATTGCGGATCACAAGAGCCGAGGAAATCCAATCGATTGTCGAACTCCCGCCAGTCAGTGTGTTTGGGTTGGATAAATCGAATCCGGGCTTTTAATAAGTTGATTGATGAGAAACTCAGCCTTGAAATGTTTGAGAACCCTGCTTCAAGGCGGGTAAGGGGTGACCTGAATCAACCATCAACTACTGTCGTTACGGTAGGCTTAAAAGCCACAATTAACGACAGAAACCTAATATTGATGGATGTTAGGTTTGGAATACAGGGTTTTCATTTGTACGGAAACGAGCCAGTCACAGGCGTTTCAAAAGATTCACAAAACAGAAACTGAAAAACGGAGAATAATATGGGTTTTGAGCTAAACGGAAAGACTTACGAAACAGATGAAGATGGGTATTTAGTTAATATCGGCGAGTGGACTGAAGAAGTGGCCAATTACCTCGCGGAAACCGAAGAGATCCCCGAATTGACCGAAAAACATTGGCAAATCATTAATTTTTTGAGGGGCTACTATCAAGAATATCAAATCGCGCCAATGATCAAAATCTTGATTAAAGCGATCATGAAAGATATGGATCTTTCCAAGCGAGATGCTTCCAAAATGCTTTACGAACTTTACCCCGCAGGACCCGCCAAGCAAGCCTGTAAAATTGCCGGACTACCTAAGCCGACCGGTTGCGTCTAGTCCAAACTAAGTGGTTAATGTCCCTGGTAAAATAATAATTATTGTTCGGTTACCGGGGAATTTTTTTAAATCGCCAACTAAGGGGGCTTCAATTAATCGCTATTTTGAATCAACCCTATCATTTGGAGAGGATTAATGTCAGATACACCAATGATGGACGACTTGGAAAAAGGTCCGTGGCCAAGTTTCGTCAAAGAAATTAGATTAGCTGGAAAACAAAGTGCGACAGCCAGAGATTTGATCAACATTCTTGAACTATCATACAGGGATAAAAAAACCCATTGGAAGCATGGCGGCGTTGTCGGTGTCAGAGGTTACGGTGCCGGTGTAATCGGCCGTTACGTGGATATGCCGGAAGAATTCCCCGGAGTTGCCCATTTTCATACCGTTCGGGTCAATCAAACTTCCGGTTTGGTTTATACGTCGAAAGGCTTAGGGGAAATCCTCGATATTTGGGACAAACGCGGTTCCGGTATGACCAACCTTCACGGTTCCACGGGCGATCTGGTGCTTTTGGGCACCAATTCCGAGGAGCTGGACCCAATTTTTACCGATATTTCAAAAAAAGGTTGGGACCTTGGCGGTTCCGGATCGGATTTAAGAACGCCAAGTTGTTGTATCGGACCGGCCAGATGTGAATATTCGTGTATCGATACTTTGGCGGTAACGCGCGAATTGACGAATTATTACCAGGACGAACTTCACCGCCCCGCATTCCCGTATAAATTCAAGATCAAAGTGGCCGGTTGTCCGAATGATTGCGTCGCCTCCATCGCTCGTGCGGATCTCTCCATTATCGGAACCTGGAAAGACGATATCCGGGTGGATCAAGCCGAAATCGCCAATTATGCAAAAGACGGCGGAATCGATATCATGAAAGAAGTCGTCATGATGTGTCCGACGCAATGCATTGATTTCGACGGCAGTAAAATGGAAATCGACAATAGCAATTGTGTTCGCTGTATGCATTGTATCAACAAATTGAGCAAGGCGTTGCGCGTTGGGACCGAACAAGGTGCAACCATTCTGCTGGGATCGAAAGCTCCGATTGTGGAAGGCGCTATGCTCTCTTCCGTGATCGTGCCCTTTATGAAATTGGAAGGCGAATTTGATAATTTGAAGGAACTCATCGAGGCATTCTGGGAAGTATGGGATGAAGACGGAAAAAACAAGGAAAGAATTGGTGAGTTTATGGAAAGAATGGGTAAAGGTGAATTCGTTGAGGCGGTCGGTGAAATCCTCAAGGACAACGACAGCGAAGTTGAATTGACCTCCGCCGTCGATATGATTTTCCATCCGCGTGAAAATCCGTACATCTTCTACGATGAGTACCTTGAAGAGGTTCCTGACGAATAGACCGGCTAGAAATGATTCGATGTAGTAAAAACGGATAATTGCTTTCTAATTTCCAATAACTTGAATTTATAAAGGGAAAAAATGACAGAAGAAAGAATTACAGACCAGGGCGCGAAGGACTATAAGGAGTTCTTGCACCCTGTCATGTTAAAAAACTATGGTCAATGGAAATATCATGAGATGATAAAGCCGGGTGTATTGGTTCACGTGGCGGATTCCGGCGACAAAATTTACACCGTTCGAGTCGCTTCCCCGAGATTGCTCAGTACGACTTCGATTCGGTATTTCCTGTCTTTGGCCGACAAATATTGCGACAGCTATATTCGATGGACGACTCGAAACAACGTCGAATTTCTGACCGATAAGGAAGAAAATATTGAACCTTTGATCAAGGAACTGGCTGATGAAGGCTGGCCGATCGGCGGAACCGGAAGAACCGCTTCCAACATGGTCCATACACAAGGGTGGGTGCATTGTCATACTTCCGCAACCGATGCTTCCGGTATCGTGAAGGCTGTCATGGACGAGGTCTTTGAGGATTTTCAGAACGAAACTCTCCCCGCTAAACTAAAGATGGCGCTGGCATGCTGCCTGAATATGTGCGGAGCGGTACACGCCTCGGATATTTCCGTGCTGGGTATTCACCGCCGCGTGCCAACGGTTGATTACAATATGTTGGGTCAGATTTGCGAAATTCCGACAACTATTGCCGCTTGTCCGACGGGTGCAATCCGACAGGATATCGTCGATGGCCAGAAGGCAATGAAAATCGTTGACGATTTATGTATGTACTGTGGTGCTTGTTACACGGCTTGTCCCAATATGCCAATCGCGGATCCGCTCAACGACGGTGTTTCTATCTGGGTGGGCGGTAAAATTGCCAATGCTCGCTCCAAGCCGGCTTTTACCAAGCTGCTGGTACCGTATCTGCCCAATAATCCGCCAAGATGGCCCGAAGTTGTCGAGGCCATTCAGAAAATCATCCAGGTTTACAAGGATAACGGGAGGAAATGGGAACGTTTGGGTGAAATGATTGAACGCATCGGCTGGGCGAAGTTTTTTAAGCTGACCGGTTTTCAGTTTACCAAATATCATATTGATGATTATAAACTGGCAACCAAATCTTATAACACATCTGCTCAACTCAGATTTTAGGAGTCAAAAATGGCGGTAGATCTTAATCAAGTGGCTGAAGACATGTACAACATGGTCGCGGAAGTTGCCGGTGTTAAAAAGTACAAGCCTAGCGATTTATTCAAGGCGATGGTGAAGAAATATAAGGATCAAGGTCTTTCGAAAAAAGATTGTAAGGAAGCGATTCGAACGCTGATCGACAGCGAAAGACTTGTCTACACTTATTTCAACGGATCATGGGTTGAATTGCCAGGCGTTGAAGGTGCGGCGAAAGCTGCGGAAGATGCAAAAAATAAGTAGATAAAACTTGGTAGCTCCTTGTTTCCGCAAGGATGCTACTGATATCTAAATGGATGCGACCGAGAAGGAATCATGTTTGAAATAACGGATACCGCGGCAAAACAACTCCAGGTTTCAGCCGAACAAGTCGGGGATAAATCGTTATCGTTGAGAATTTCGGCGAGAAAATCGAATCGGCTAGGTATGCAATACAACATGGGGTTTTGCCGACCCGCCGAAAACGACGTCGTTTGCCGTATTGGCGGAATTAACGTGGTTGTCGATGCCGAATCAGTTAAAAACGTCAAAAATATGATCGTTGATTTTCGGGAGTTTGACGGATTGGAACAGTTTGTTTTTATAAATCCGAACGATGTGAAGGACCGCTGCGATATCTCGTCTTCCGACTGCAAACCGAATGGTGAAACAACCGGTCAATCCTGTTCGGGAGATTAAAACAACAGTCATAAGATCATTATTGCCGAAACAATACGATAATAAAATTGATCTGAGAGCTGGTGATAATAGAAGATTGGTGAAATTATTATGTTCGCCTGCGGCGGAAGCAATCGGAAATTATAATCTTAATTATCAGATCTGGATGTCTGTTTAGATGATATTTCGGTTCGAGTAGTTTAATTCATGGTCGGTGGATATGGTAATTTCAAATTGCCTGGAAACTGCCTATTTTCTTTGATTGTGAAAATATTAAAACAGGAAGAAATATGGCTATCGTTGTAAGAAAAATAAAAAGACCGGTTAGACCCCACATCGGCGGTAGTAAAAAGTCGCAAAGTACGTTGCTGCCCCGATATGTCGTCAAGCGGCCGCCGTGTACGGATACATGCCCAAGCAGCGAGGATATTAGAGGATATCTAACCTATATTGCACAAGCCGAGGAATATGGAAGAACGTTTGAGGATTCCATGGAACAGGCTTTTTATATTTTAACGGACAAGAATCCGATTCCTGCGGTCATGGGACGCGTTTGTCCTCATCCGTGCGAGTCGGGGTGTAATCGTAAAGATAAGGACTCAGCGGTCAATATCAATAAAGTGGAATTGTCAATCGGTGAATTTGGTATCGCTAATCATCTGAAACTGAGGAAGCTGACCGAGGAAAAAACGGGAAAAAAGGTTGCCGTAATTGGTAGTGGCCCTTCCGGGATTTCCGCGGCTTATCAGCTGGCAAGAAGAGGCCATGCGGTAACGGTTTTCGAATCAAAACCTGAAGCGGGCGGAATGATACGTTGGGGGATACCTGCCTATCGCTTATCGAGAGAAATAATTGAAAAGGAATATCAAAGAGTTTGGGACTTAGGTGTGGAATTTAAACCCAATATCAAGATTGGCAAGGATATTTCCCTGGATCAACTCAAAAAGGACTACGATGCAATCTACAGTGCCATTGGCGCTCAGGTAGGTTGGAGTTTAGGACTGGACGGTGAAGATTCTTCAAATGTCTATGCCGGGGTTGAGTTCCTTTATAAGCACAATATCGGTGAAGAATTGAATATTGGTGATAAGGTCGTCGTGGTCGGCGGCGGTGATACCGCGATGGACGTTGCTCGCAGCTGCAAGCGCATGGGAGCCGATGTTACCGTTGTTTATCGGCGAAGTCGAAAAGAAATGCCAGCGATTGAAGAAGACATTGTGGGTGCCGAAGAAGAAGGGATCAAATTCAATTTCTTGTGTACTCCCATTAAACTGGCTGTCGAAGACGGAAAAGTAACCGGTATGCAATGCATCCGAATGGAACTTGGAGAACCGGACGAAAGCGGCCGCGCCAGCTTTCATCGAATCGAAGGTTCCGAATTTGATATCGAAGCAACCTGTTTAATTCCATCAATTAGCCAGGAAGCGGACTTTGAAGGTCTTGAGGAACTCAAAAATGAAAAGAATTGGACAACCATTGCGACCGATTTCGGTCGAGTAACCGAAGACGGAAAAATCTGGTCGGGCGGCGATATCACTCGTGCCTTGGGACTGGTCACCGAAGCCGTCGGTGACGGCCGGGTGGCTGCCGAGGATATTGATCGGTTCCTTATGGGTGTCGAATATCAAGCTCATGAGGAAATGCCGGTAATTTATGCCGACAAAATGCACCTCAATCACTATGCGGAGTTGGAAAGAAATCACGTTAAGGAAAGACCGGGTTTGGAGAGAATTGCCGACTTTAACGAATATATCTTTCCGTTCGACATTGAAATGATTAAGGCTGAAACCGCTCGGTGTATGAGCTGTGGCCAATGTTTCGACTGCGAGAACTGCTGGAAATTCTGTGGTGACGGTGCTGTCAACAAACTGCCCAAGGGGCAACACTTTGAGTTCAACCTGGATAAATGTATCGGTTGTAGCAAATGTATGGAAGAATGTCCGTGCGGCTTGATTGATATGATTTAGCAAAAGTGTAAAAGTCTCTTCCGGCTGCCGGGGAGACTTTTTTTTGTCTTAAAAAATGGTCTTAGCAGAAAGATTTTCTCAAGAAAAACAAGAAATTATCCAAAAATGGATCCGAAAAACGATGGAGGAATACCCGTCGGATTCATTGCCGGTTTTTAAGAGAAGTAAGGATCGTTTTGCTAATCCCTTACCCCACGTTATTTCAAAAGGTATCAATCTCCTTTTTAACGAGCTTCTGCAAGGAGTCAACCCGGAAACAACCCGACCGATTTTGGATGAAATCGTTCGATTACGGGCCGTTCAGAATTTTTCTCCTTCAAAAGCGGTGTCTTTTATTTTCAGCCTTAAAGAGATTTTGAGAGACCATTTCGGTGGCAAATCGGATGACCCGGCGAATAGGAAAGACCTGCTGACAATCGAAAATGAAATCGACAAGTTGGCTTTGATATCGTTTGATATTTATGTTCGCTGTCGGGAAAAACTTTTTGAAATTCAAGTTAATGAAATCAGAAACCAGACTCATATGCTTATCAGAAGAGTAAATGAGATGGATAAACAAAACGAAGCGAGGTAAGAACGAATGAAAATTATCAATCCTCTCTTAATAGTGTTGGCGCTCATTGGACTCGCCTATGCGGGAGTTGTCGGTGCAGGGATGACGGGTTTATTCGGAATTGTAATTCCTTATCTTGCATGGATCATTTTTCTCGTGGGCTTTATCGGAAAGGTGTTAAATTGGGCGCAATCTCCCGTTCCTTTCAGGATACCCACCACGTGCGGGCAAGGTAAATCTCTCCCTTGGATAAAGCAAAATAAACTTGACAATCCATCCGGTATGGTGGGCGTTTTGGGTAGAATGGCGTTGGAAATTCTGTTGTTTCGTTCACTGTTCAGGAATACCCAAGCCGAAGTTGGTAAAAATGCGTCTCTATCATATGGCTCTAGCAAATGGCTATGGTTGGGCGGATTTGTGTTCCATTGGTCGTTTCTTATCATTTTGATCAGGCACGCCAGGCTGTTCCTGGAACCCGTGCCTGCCGCGATTACGTTGCTGGAGTTCGGTGACAGTTTGTTCCAGTTGCCGATTATTCCAGCTTTTTTCCTCACCGATGCCGCGATTTTATTAGCCGCGCTTTATCTGTTTTTCAGAAGAATTGTGGTACCGCAAGTCAAGGCTCTGTCGCTGCCGGCGGACTACTTTGCGATTTTGCTCATTATTGCAATAGCCGCCACGGGTGTATTGATGCGTTATATTTTCAGAGTCGATGTTGTGGCGATTAAATCTTTAGTTAGGGGGCTGATCACCTTTCAACTTAATGTCCCGGATGGTATCGGAGTCATCTTTTACATACATCTATTTCTTGTATCCGTTCTGGCGATCTACTTCCCCTTTAGTAAATTGATGCATTTGGGAGGCGTATTTTTAAGCCCTACCCGGAATCTTGCTAATAATAGTAGAGCGCAAAGGCACATTAACCCATGGAATCCCGATATTAAAATTCGAACTTACGAAGAATACGAAGATGATTATAGGGATAAAATGAAAGAGGTTGGACTACCAGTAGAAAAGGAATAATATGTCAAAAATGCTTCAACCGGAAGAACTGGCGAAGAATATTGTCGATACCCCTTCCCTGCTCAACGGACATACTCCGGCGAAAGAATGGATGGACACCCCGGCGGAATTCAGACCGGGAAATTGGTGCTACAGTGCAAAACCACCGAGTTTAAAGTCCTTGGGATTACCCAATCCAAGGGATTGGTCGCCGGAAAATGAAGACTGGAAACTGCCGGAAGACTGGAAAGAAATTATCAGTAGAGGTTTTAAGGAAAGGTTGGATAAATTCCGATCGTTCAAGGTATTCATGGACATCTGTGTCAGATGTGGCGCTTGTGCTGACAAATGTCACTTCTTTTTAGGCTCGGGTGATCCGAAAAACATGCCCGTCGTCAGGGCGGAATTGCTGCGATCGGTATATCGAAACGACTTCACGTTGGCGGGTAAACTGCTCAAAAAGTTTGCGGGGGCAAGACCGTTGACCATGGAAGTGGTTAAGGAGTGGTTTTTATATTTTTTCCAATGCACGGAATGCCGACGTTGTTCCGTTTTTTGCCCCTACGGAATAGATACGGCGGAAATTACCATGATGGCCAGGGAGCTTTTGAATCTGGTTGGCATAAATATCAACTGGATTATGGATCCGGCCTCAAATTGCAACAGAACCGGAAACCACCTGGGTATTGAGCCCCATACCTTCAAAACCGTCGTTGAAACGCTGTGTGAAGATATCGAGGAGGTAACCGGAGTGACCATCAATCCTTCTTTTAATCGAAAAGGTGCCGAAATCCTGTTCATCACCCCGTCCGGCGATGTTTTTGCCGACCCAGGCGTTTATACCATGATGGGATATCTGATGTTATTTGAACACATCGGATTGGATTACACTCTGAGCACGTATGCGTCCGAAGGTGGCAATTTTGGCCTTTTTAATTCAAACGAGTTGATGAAAAAGCTGAATGCCAAAATGTACCATGAAGCCGAACGGTTAGGGGTTAAATGGATACTCGGCGGAGAATGCGGTCATATGTGGCGGGTGATTAACCAATATATGGACACGATGAACGGTCCGGCGGATTTTCTGGAAGAACCGGTTTCACCGATAACCGGAACCCCGTTTGAAAATGCCAGGTCCACCAAGATGGTTCATATCATGGAATTCACCGCTGACTTGATTCGTAATAACAAGCTAAAATTAGATCCCCGCAGAAATGATCACCTTAGGGTGACCTTTCATGATTCATGTAATCCATCCAGGGCCATGGGAATATTGGATGAACCCAGATATGTTATTCAAAATGTCTGCAACAATTTTTTTGAAATGCCCGAGAACACGATCCGGGAAAACACATTTTGTTGCGGTGCCGGTAGCGGCTTGAATACGGAGGAAATTCTCGATATTAGAATGAGAGGTGCATTACCCAGGGCAAGTGCCTTGAGATATGTTCAGGAAAAGCATGATGTGAATATGCTGGCCTGCGTTTGTGCCATTGATCGGGCGACACTTTTGGCTCTAACTCAATATTGGGCTCCCGACGTTGAAGTGACCGGCGTCACCGAAATGGTGGCAAACGCCTTGGTGATGGAAGGCGAAAACAAGGTTAGAGACTGCGATCTTCGCGAGGAACCCTATCTAGGCGTGGAGGATTGACCATGTATGATGCTGGAAAAGTAATAACCGGACTAATCGTTTTTTTTCTACTTGTCACTTTTCCGATCTGGATTAGTGTCGGTGAAGATGCGAAGATGCCGAAACTGGCGAAAGCATCCGGTGAAACCTGTGTGGAATCGGCGGAATATATGCGAGCCAATCATATGCAACTGCTTGACGATTGGAGACATGCCGTTGTTCGAGATAACGACAGAGTTTATGTCAGTCATGCCTACGGGACGAAGTTTGATAAAAGTCTAAGCAGTGACGGAAAAAAATCATGTATGAGTTGTCATGCCAACAAAAAAGAATTTTGCGACGCCTGTCACGATTATTCAAGTGTAAAACCTTATTGTTGGACATGTCACCTTGAGCCGAAGGAGGAAATCTGATGGATGATAGCAGAAGAGATTTCTTAAAAAAAGCGGGAGTGGGTTCCCTGGTCGGTTTGGGCCTGGTTTCAGCGATCGGTGCGGTGGCTGAAAAAGACGGACAAGCCTCGGATGCCGCTTCAGTTGAGAATGCTTCCGGCGAAAGGTTGGGAATGGTGATTGATACCCGAAAATGTATCGAAAGCTGCACGGTTTGTACGGACGTGTGTCACAAAATCCATAATGTTCCGGATCACAAGTTAGCGGACGGTAGTGCCGACAAAAAAAATGAAATTAAATGGATATGGAAAGAACCGTATCGCAATACCTTTCCAAGTAAGGCCGGCGAGTTTACCAGTGATTCATTGAGCCGAAGAAACGTGGTCGTTTTGTGTAATCACTGTAAGGAACCCCCTTGCGTTCGGGTTTGCCCAACCCAGGCAACGTTTAAAAGAACAGACGGGATCGTTATGATGGATTTTCACCGTTGTATCGGATGTCGATTCTGTATGGCCGGTTGCCCTTACGGTTCCAGAAGTTTTAACTGGAAAGATCCGAGAGAAGAAAATAACCAGCGTCTGGTCGGCGGGCGGGGATTTGAGTACGGTTTTCCGACCAGAGAAAGAGGTGTGGTTGAAAAATGTAATTTATGCGCCGAAAGAATCGCCAAAGGGCAAATTCCTGCTTGTGCCGAAAAATGCCCGAATCAAGTCTTTACTTTTGGAAACCTTAACGAACCGAATTCTGAAATTCGTGAGGTGCTGAAGTCTAACAACACCATTCAACGTAAAACGGAACTCGGTACCGGACCTTCGGTCTTTTATATAGTGTGAGGATCTTATGATTGAAAAGGCGTTAACTGGAAATAGGAATTATTGGACCTGGATTTTTTTGCTGCTGGCCGTTATTGCAATCGGCTTATATGCATTAAGTCAGCAATTAATGCAAGGTCTGCACGTTACCGGTATGAGCAGGGATGTTTCCTGGGGAGTTTATATCGCCCAGTTGACTTTTCTGGTCGGTGTGGCGGCTTCTGCTGTAATGTTGGTTTTACCATATTACCTGCACGACTATAAGACATTTGGTAAAATTGTCATCCTAGGTGAGTTTTTGGCCGTCGCTTCCGTAACCATGTGCATGTTGTTTGTCGTCGTGGATATGGGTAAGCCGGAACGTGTAATGAACGTATTTTTGTATATCACTCCCAATTCAATTTTATTTTGGGATGCGACCGTGCTCAGTGTCTATTTATTACTGAACCTGTTTTGCGGCTGGGTGGTTCTTCAGGCGGAAGCAAAAAAACTGGCTCCTCCAAAATGGATTAAGCCTTTTATATATCTCTCAATACCCTGGGCGATTAGTATTCATACCGTGACGGCCTTTCTATACGCGGGTCTTCCGGGCAGGCATTTCTGGCTCACTGCGATACTGGCGCCGCGATTTCTCGCTTCTGCTTTCGCGGCCGGTCCTGCCCTGTTAATACTGCTTTGCTTATTGTTAAGGAAAGTCGCCAAATTCGACGCGGGTGATGAAGCGATTCAAAAATTGGCGACGATTGTGACCTATGCCGCGCTGTTCAATCTTTTTTTTATTGCTCTTGAGTTCTTTACGGCGTTTTATAGCAACATCCCGGGACACAAACATACCTTTGAATACCTTTTCGTTGGTGCGCACGGCCATGAAGCTTTGGTGCCTTTTGCCTGGGTATCGATGGTTCTGAGTATTGGAGCGGTATTGCTTTTGCTTTTTCCGGCATTGAAGAAAAACATGGGCATTTTGACAATCGCTTGTTTGGCGTTATTTATTGGTTTGTGGATCGATAAAGGCATCTGTTTGGTGATTGGCGGTTTTGCCCTGACTCCTTTCGAGACGATAACCGAATATACGCCCGGCTTTTATGAAGTCTTGGTCACAATAGGGATTTACGCACTAGGGGCTCTGATTTTAACCGTGCTGTATAAAACAGCGATATCGATCAAGCTTCGAAACGCTTCTTAAGCGAACCGTGTTGCCGCGCTCTAAATGTTCGATATTGATATGATATCGTTTTATGATATTTGTATTTGTTGAGATCAATCGCAATCTGCATTTTACCGGTTGATCTCGAAAACGTCGAAATAACCTTCCCGTTTTTTCCCGCCCGTCATGAGTTATCCTAAAGAAGAAATCGATCAGGTTCTGAATTATATCAATCGTCTTCGAATAGTAGCCGAGTTACATCCGACCGACGTCAAGACGCTGGTATTCAGACGTTTACCGGAAATCCCGGAAACATTATCGTCCG
>Ga0099817_1042928_pt1 | contig 13461 bp, 1 predicted proteins | sample SidCnscriptome_2_FD_81136 | JGI IMG/M metagenome (GOLD analysis project Ga0099817, IMG submission 81136) | Coral microbial communities from Puerto Morelos, Mexico - Siderastrea C B metatranscriptome (Eukaryote Community Metatranscriptome) | ecosystem: Host-associated > Invertebrates > Cnidaria >...
CTCAAGTTCCCTTGTAATTGAAGTGGCAGTGCGCTGTGTGCATCAGTCCGGACAGACAAGTTTCCGGCTGTGCACCCGTGTCTGCCCAAAGACTAGTCAATCATGGCTCTACAGGCCTCACTGATTTTTTCTCTTCTGACCGCGATAGATGCAGCGACGATTACAAGCATTTACCCAACACGAGGATCGACTGAAGGTGGAACCTATCTGGTCATATCAGGTTCAGGCTTTATGATGCCTGTTGAGGCGAACCCATGGGACTCGCAGGTGGTCTATGTTGGCGCAAAGATTTGTAACATTCACGCACATTATACATCCTCCACTCGAATTGTCTGTGAGACAACTCCTCATGACATTCCAGCCGAAAATTCTGAGTCACTCACTGTCAGTGTACAGGCGTTTGGTGGTCTCGGTTTGGCAGGCTATACCTCAAGGAGTAGTGCCTTTCAGTACCACTACTATGACACGCCTTTGTTCTATTGGTCAGATGGTTGGGCTGGCACTGGTGGGGACGTTGTGGCTTTCCAGGGAGATGTCTTTCCTGGAGCGAGTGTGGCCGGACAGTTTGACATCCGGATTGGTGGCGCTCGCTGCCTGGTAGATCAAGAGACTTATCCACTGAGCTCAAGAAGAAGAAGTTCTTTGAAGCAAGTGCAGTGTACACTCCCTGATGATGACTTGCTTTCAGCCGGTCACTACAATGTTACTATCCGGGTTGGCAGTTTGGATCGGGAAGATGGTAGCTGTCCCAACACATTGTGCTTTCCCTATACTGAAGAACAGGCTGGCACCAGATATGGCTATGGCATGGCAGCTATTGTGCCCCCTGTGAGCAGTGATTCCGTTGGAAAGATGAAGAGGGTCTGGGGTGGTTCTATCGATTTGGCGACTGGGCAGCCCTACCACTATACTATTTACCCTCAGGTGAATTCCATTGCGCCACTTGCGGGGAGTTTGTTTGGTGGAAACAATTTGACTTTGACCGGGAGCTCCTTTGCAGCAGATTTGGTGTCCATCAATGTGACGGTTGGCGATGCACCATGCAAAGTGCTTGAAGCTTCGGCAACACAGATTGTGTGTCGTTTGAGCAGCCAAAAGTCCGGCCGCGGTAATACCATGCGTGGGCTGATGAATGCTGTGTATGGCACGGGCAGCTCCAGTCGACGCCGAAGGGTGCGCCCCAGTAGTTTCTTCCATCAGGATCGCTACTTGATATCTTCGAGCTTCTACAAGGGAAGCTTGGATTCTATCAATTCCGATTCTCCATATGATGCCGACACTTTGTCTGATCATCGGATGCGGGAGCTGACGGGATTTTTTGTTCCACCATTGACAGCCAGCTACTCTTTCTACATTTGTGGCGATGATCAAGAGTCCATTGAGATTGGAAGCAGTAAAGGGAGTCCAACGGAGACCCTTGAAACCATTGCCATGTCCACAGATTGGGAATCCTCCGGCGACTACGGTCTTATCTCTCCACACTGCTGGTATTACCGTGAAGACTTAAAGAGTTTGCCTGAGCTATCAGGACCCACGAAGAAAATCTCTGATCCAGTGTTCCTGCAAAGTGGTATGCGCTATCCCTTCCGCTTGAGGCACATTGCCTATGGAGGGGCAAACTGGTTGCGGACTGCCATCAAGGTCTCTGGCTTGAAATCTGCGACTACGGCAGATGGTAGCACCTTGAATACCACCCAGGTCCAAGGGATGACAGCCCTTATGCCTTCAATGGAAGTTCAGGCCATTCGGCTGCTGGCCGATGGAGTTCTTCGCGAGAAACATTGGATCGAGATTGCGGATGTGAATGAAGCAGGAAGCTTTCGTATTCGTATTTCGGGGCCGCAGGGATCGGAGTCTACTATGTCCTTTCCCAACTCCGTGGATGCCAACGATGTCAGGAATGGTGTGAAAGATGCGCAAGTCATCATTGCTGGTGAGGAACCCTACCGGTTGCACAACTGCGGGAGCGTGAGCGTCTCGACCAACGAGACTGGCACGGCACGTCGCTTCACCCTGACGTTCAACTGTCCTTTGCAGGCAGGCACGACCAGCTGGGTTGGGATCAGCATCGTGGTAGCAGGCCCAGGAATGGCCACTGCTGGAAAAGAACAAGACGCAACAAGTCCACTGTCTGGAAGCTTTATGGTGGGCCACAGTGGCACTTGGAGTTCTCCAATTCAGGCTCGAGAAGCTACCACCAGTTGGTCTTATTTAACCTCACAGGTTTCCAGCATGAGGAGAGCTGAAGGACACGAAAATGGTCAGCTTGAGTTGGAGTGTTGGAGACATCCTGATGGATGGAACGGTGGCGAATCTTTCCAAGTTTTGGTGCGATTCCGGCGACCCTTGGGCAATGTGCCATTACTGGAAATCAATGCCACAGGACTACAGGGAACTGGCTTTTCTTTAGAGGTTTATCCAGTCGAAGATGGTGATTCGGATGCCATGTTTATCGAGCGCGTGACTGCAGATATGTTCGAGGTACCTTATCCAAGCGATCCTGCTATTCAGCCTGTCAGAGTGGTCATCAATGGAATTGTTGGTGGCATTGGAGGAAGCAGTCCAATTGGATACAAATACACCAGCGAATTGGTGCCCGTTCTCGTGAGTGTTTCGCCTACAGTGATTACCTCCAATGGAACACTGACATTCGTTGTCGACAACGTGACAAGTGCTGGCGAAGCCAATTGGACAAAGGATATCCTTTTGGTATTTGGTGATGCTGGCACTTGCGAGGACACCCAAGAAGTGTCACAGGATACTGATGGTATCACCCTCACCTGCGTGCTCCAGGATGTACGTGCTGGCACGTATCCGGTGAATCTGATCTCCATCACGCAGGGACAAGCTGACCCTTCACAGGCACCCAACATTTCAGTGGAGCCTGTGTTGGATGATGTGAGTGGCCTGACCGGCTCCTTGGCGGGTGGCACAGTCTTGGAATTGACAGGCGTTGGCCTGCGCGGTGTGCCCTGTTCTAGTGTATTGGTGGACGGAGTGGCATGTACTGCACCCAGTGAGAGCAAGATTCAGGTTACCAGCAGCGCCACTCTTGTGTGCCTTACCCCTGCAAAGAGCGGCTTCGACCCCTCGTCTTCTCAAGGGAGTTGGCCCACTTCGAATGCTGAAATCACCTTGCAAGAACCATCAATCAGAAGCTCCTCGGTACGAGCGACATTCACCTATGCATCTGCTTCTACTCCACTGTTGAGTTCTGTCGACCCTACCTTTTACTCATCAGCTCTGAGCACTACCATCAACGTCACCGGAAGTGGCTTTACCAATGGAGGAAGCGAAACAGCCCTGCCCATTGTCCAGTTTGGTGCCCGAATGGGAAGTGTTACCTCACAGGATGACACAGTGTTGGCTGTGTTTTTGATCAGAGCTGCACCAACACCACCAGATGAGCCCATTGTCGTGCCATTGGTATGGATTCCAGGCAAGGGCTTTGCTGCAGTCTCTGGAGTGACCTTCGAATCTCGATTTGAGGTCACTGATATTTCACCAGTTGAGGCATCCAAGGCTGGTGGTGTTGTCATCAACATCACTGGAGCTGGCTTCCATCCAACCAGTGCTTCTAAACATTTGATCAACTTCGCGACTGCCAGTGGTTTGACCAGACCTTGTGAGGTTTTGAGTGGCACTCCAACACTCCTTACTTGTCGTTTGAAAGGAGGTGCCACCAGTCAAAACATCGAGACGAACAAACTCTATGCCGATGATACCTTCATGCGCCGCCTTTCCATGGAGGACAATCAAATTGACAGGCCACAGTCCAAACTCCGTTGCTCAGCTGGAGCTGATGATCATTCCAAGGTTCGGTGTTTCGCCTTAGCTGCAGGGCAAGCTGGAAGTGTTCGATCCTTCCCATCAAGTACTGCTGCAGGGCACACGGCCGACATGCTTGATTGGATCCGCCGATCTGAACTAGAAGGTGACCAGGGAAAGATGTTGGACCCGGTCTACAACATTGACACCGTGTCTCCAGACGCTTTTGTGTTCGGTCCCGAAACAGAAGAAGGAGAACCAGCAAGGCGATTGGAAGAGACAGCACAGTTTGCTCTGGACTCCAGAGGGCTCCAGGGTCTGCCTCGTTGGGGCGTTGCAAGCGATGAGGCAGAAGACTTCCGCTTGGTGCACATGAGAACAAGACATTTCCATGGAAAGGATGCGTTTTCCACGAAGAAAAAGGAAGAAGCAAGCAAGGAGTCGGAGGATGAGTCCGAGTCCGACACTACAGACTTGGTAAGACTTTTGTCGAGTGCGGGAGACGATAGCGACAGTGACAACAGCACCAACACCACTGACGACAGCGACACTGCGCCAAAAATCGAGGAATTGACCTTAGCTTTGACGCTGAATGGGGTGATACCCACTTGCAAAGTGAGCGGTGGTTGCGGATTGAACTTGACCGATGACAAGACTCCCTTCGTTGAGCATGTCACTCCTCTGAATGGCTCAGTTGATGACGGGACCACTGTAGTGATTACCTTGGCGATGCTTAGTGAACCGCAAGATGTCCAGGTATTTTTTGGACCTTTCGAATGTCCAGGTGCAGTGGTGAGTAGTCCGAAAGCCGGACGATGGACTGTTACCGTCCAACTCTGTGCCTTTGAAGCCTCCACAACTCCAGTCTATGTTTTGACCAGTACCGGCTATGCAGTTGCAGGTTCTCCTTTCACTGGTGCGAGCTTTCAATTTGAGCAGTTCTTAAAACTCAACGCTATCAAACCCTCATCAGGCTCCTTCTATGGTGGAAGCCTGGTAACCATCGAAGGGGCAGGTCTAGGACCTACGACAGCCATGAACTACGCCACAGTGGGAGGATATCCCTGCGAGGTGATTTCCGCCAGCAACGCTCAGATCCAATGCTATACACCTGCCGCGGCGGCTGAACTGGCCACTGAAAACAGCACAGTCAGGACACAAGATGTGAAAGTGCAGGTGTTGTCTGCGCACGTGTCTGCAAGTGCTGGCTTGATGGCGGAATATTTCTTCTTTTCTCAGGGGAACAGCCTTCCAGACCTTGACTCTCGTGTACCTGACCTGAAGCGTATTGAAGGCACTGTTGACCAGCCAGAGACCAGTTTCAAATGGTTCGATCAGATGCTAGACATGGACAACTTTGCAGTAAGATGGACTGGCTTCGTAAGCATCAAGACTACAGGCGAGTACACTTTCTACCTGGCTTCTGATGATGGCAGTAAGATGTACCTCAACGGTGCAATGATCATAAACAATGATGGAACGCATCCAATGAGAACACGAAGCTCACTGCCCATCCAGTTGCAGGGTAACAGCCAGAATCGGGTAACTATCCTGTTTTTTGACAGAAACGGTGGGGCTGGAATAAGACTGCAGTACAGTGGACCAGACACCGGCGGGCAGCTGATCGTGGTTCCAAGCTCGGTTTTGTCACATGGCGAGTATGGGGAGCTGCCGACTCTGCCTTTCACGTACAATGAGCCCGCGTCATCTCCCATGATTGAGAACCTCACAGAGACTGGCTTGGAGCTGGTGCTTCAAGGCTACCGCTTTGGCAGTGCAGGGAAGGTGTGGTTGGGCACCGCCAGTAACCCCAACACCAACTTTGAGTGCATTGTCTCCAGCTGGTCGTCATCAGAAATTACATGCACCAGACCAACTTTGCCGTCAGGTGCATGGCAGGTCCGGGTTTATGTAGATGGTGATGGATGGTCCAATCCTGCTCCCAGCATGGTGTGGGTAGCTTTGACCCTGACTTCTGTGGAGTCCAATGGTGTCACAGTTGATGCGACTAGCACGTCAGAGCCTTGGATTCTAGTCATGAAACTCTCGCAGGGAGGAATCCTTGGATATGATTCAGAATATTGGACCAACACAGAGTTACTGAACCCTACATCTCCAGAGGACATGCCAGACAACGCCAAATACCAGGCATATTTGGATGCTCCTTTCAAGCGCCTCAGAGCATGTGTGGGCAGTTCCAACGGAAAATGTGTGCATCACAAGTTCGACAGTGAATGGTCTAGTGCCAAGGCATTGTTCTCGGCTGGCTACATTCGAGACCCCACTGTGGATCAAGCTGGTTTGATTCAAGCCCTTGGTGCCACTCCTGGTAGCTATCGCGCTTGCCCCATGCTCTTTCCTGGCTTCAACTTGGAATGCCAGCACAACAACAAGGCCCGTTGGGGCTTTTGTGCCAACTGTCCCAGCCAGTCTTGTCAGTCAGAATCATCTGACGCAGATGCAACTGTGGGCATTGGATTAAGAGGTGAGGGTTCATCAGCAGTGGGTGCAGGATGGACGGATTACTTTGCTCCGGGGGGTGGAACATGTACTCCCACCAGTGAAACCCACCGAGATGTGTGGCTTTGGGTGGAAAACACCTCAGCTGTAAATGGAGGTGTCAATGGACAACTCTTCAGTGGCTATGGAGGAGGTGTGACTTTGAACATCCAAGGAACTGGACTTGGCTTTGCAGCAAGTCAGACTAAGATCTCGGTCTGCGGTGAGCCTTGTGAAGTGTCCGCCAGCAATGATACGGCTGCCAGCTGTGCTGTGCCTTCTATGACAGACCAAGATTTCATTGATGCCTTTCCAGATGCATTCCCATCCATTGATTTGGCCACAGTTGCAGCTAAATTCTACACAGATCGAGGTGAGCAAGAAGAACAGTTGTCCAAGTTGGCTTTCACTTCTCCGATCGACCAGCAGATTGATATGTCAATGGGAGTTGGAACACGGAGTGGCTGCTGGTTTGGTTTTGAACTTCCTCATAGCAAGGAGGCCTTCTTGACAGCTGTGGACTTCTTCCCACCAACCGATCCGAATCGCCGCAACAAAGTTGTAGAGACAGTCTTCGAGATTCGCAGTTTCTCTGGTAATCTGACTTGGGAAGAGGTGGCCAGTGTCCGTGACAGTGTTTGGACAGGAGAAAGCATCGCCCAGGGATGGACCTCTTATCCCATCAGCGGCAGTGGTGTGAACGGCACGGCGGTTGGTCAAGCGTTTAGGATTCGACTCTTACCGGATGCTTGCCAAAGCACAGGTGAGCTGATGCGCGGTGTTCGTTTCAGAGGAATCTTGCTGAACAAGGGGAATACATCCGCTTGTCCCATCGAGGTGGAGAGCATTTCCCATCCCTTGGCCTCTGCGGTGGGTGGCTCGGCATTATTGCCAGCGACCTTGTCCTACAGCTTGGCCAGAACGCCTCAAGTCACTTCTTTGACTCCGAACCGCGGGACAGCCCGAGGAGACACTCTGGTGACGTTGCTGGGTGATGGCCTCGAACCCTTGGATTCCTCAGGAACAGCAACAGGTGTCACGACTTCCAATGCCGTGGTTACCTTCAATGGCTACGACTGCATCCCACAAGAAGCCAATGCCACGGCATTGAGCTGCATGACCACTGAGCGAAATGCAGGAATCAATGCTCCTTCCACCACGGTCTTCCTGGAAGGTAGAGGATATGCTATCATCTCCGAAAGGGCTGAAGATACAGTCTTTAGGTATGTGGACAAGTGGAGCAATATCTACAGTTGGTTGGAGTCAGAGCCTCCTGTGGATGGAGATAGTGTGGTGGTACCTGAAGGTCAGGCAATTATGCTTGATGTGAACTCACCCAAGCTATTCTTGCTACTGATCTCGGGTTATTTCGAATTTGATCGCCGCGATTTGATGTTGAATTCCACTTACATTTGGATTGCAGGTGGCAGTTTTTATGTGGGGTCTGAGGCTGCCCCCTTCTTAAACCAGGCCACCATTACCTTGCATGGAGATCGTTGGTTCACCATTGAACTTCCAGTGATTGGCTCTAAGATGTTGGCTGTGACGGATCTGGGCGGCTTGGGCACCTGTGCGCATCTCTACAAGAGGACCAATCGTTTGTCCAGGACGGGCAATCACTATGTGGATCCTTGCCCAGTGAAGTTGGTTAGTCGTATGGAGTTGCATGGGAAGCCTGGGATCTCTTGGACTCGCTTAGTGGAGACAGCTCCGTCTGGCTCCAGTTTGCTGAAGTTGGAAGAAGCTGTCGACTGGGAAGTTGGAGTTGAGGTGGTGATCACACCCACAGAACGTGGACACCAGGAGGAGGTTCGAAGGGTGCAGAGCATCGAGGACAATGGCTTTACCATCCGTTTGGATCAACCTTTGAGTCGGGAGCACTTGGGCATTTGGTACTACAACGCCGAGATCCCAACACCCACAGACCTCCGTGCAGGCGTGGGAAGGCTGAATCGCAATGTCAAGGTTCAAGGTGATGAACGATCAGCTGGGTTTGGCAATGCCTACATGTTTGGAGTGCACATTGGTGCCTTCCATGGTGGAGTCATGCGGATTGAGAACACAGAGATCACTAGAAGCGGACAGGCAGCCAACTTTGGGCGATATTCCTCACATTGGCACGTTCTCTCGCCTCATCGCACAGTGGACGTTGCAGACATTGCATATCTCCGCAACAACAGCTACCATGACACCTTCCAGCGTGCAGTGGTGGTGCATTCCACCGACTTCGCTGTGGTGAGGGACAACGTGGCTCTCAAAACAAAAGGCCATTCTTTCTTCACAGAGGCTGGCGATGAGGTTTTCACACTCTATGAACACAATCTGGCAGTGCACCCGCTTCAGCATCCTCTCTTGTTGGATGATGACATGACCCCCGCCGGCTTCTGGCAAGGAGGCTTCCAGGGGTGGCACCGTTCCAACATGGCGGCCAACTGTCATCGTGGCTGGCGTGTGCGCTTGATTGGAGGTGCTGCTGGGTCGCAGACGGACATGACTTTCTTCAACAATACGGCACATGCCTCTGGCTTTGGCTGGCACTTGAAGCCTCCACATGCACCACCCACTTTGAACAATTTCCTCTCCTTCACAGCCTTCCGGTGTGGCACCGGAATGTTCTACTATGGCACCGGCAATATCTTCCATGATGATCATCGATTCATTGAATGTGGTACCGGTCACTTCATGAACCATTTGTCCAATGGTCTGCATACTGCGCCATTCTATCACAACTTGTATTTGGTGGGCAACATCGATCCTGCCTCTACGACTTCAAGAATGAATCGGGGCATTAGATCTGCAAAGGACAATGAGTACTTCTATGTCTCTGGTGTGACGGCCATCAATTTGCGTGATAAGGGAGCTTTCGAAGGTTGTTTTGAGACCGTTTGTACCATGAGATATGAACGTTGCCGTTGGTTCAATTCCACGAAGCGCACCTTCAGTAGTAGTGGTAAGATGGCTGGAATCTTCTGGGATATGGATGGGACTTTGACTGGCTATCCTAATGGCTTCGTTTCCAAGTTCTATGAATACAACACCTTCCCTGGAAAATGCCAGACTTCGTCGGAACATGAGAATGGAATTGTGTGTGGTGCCAGTGATGGTTCCTTGAGAGTCCGCAGACTCAAGGTGGACCAGCAGGAACCGTGGCAGCTGGATGGGAAAACAATGCGAGTCATTACATCAGCTGGTTATGATGAGGTGGAGTATGACTTTTTTAAGCTCAAAGGCTGGGGAGTGCCAGTGGTGGAGAATGAGACCTATGACATGCGTGTCAACGATCCCAACGACTTCCAGAAGTTGGGCTTCCAGTATTCAGAAAGGAATTATGTCATGGAAGAACATGGATATTACAACAAGACGACACCAAAATCAGAGGACATTCTTCTCCATTTGAACTACACCGATTGGCGTGATCACTTCGATGGAAGCACTGGGGAACGGTTGAGTCGCATGCCAACCAGCGATGATCCATTTGGCTCCTACTCAATGATTCTCAGGCAAGACCAATGTGATCTATTCAACCTGACCGATTCGGCCCAAGAAAAGTGTGGTGTTTATGTTAATGACACCGGGCTGGAATTGAAGGCAGAGATTGACGAGCAGCCCGAGTTTCCGACCGTCAATGGCCGGTTGACCACTTCATTCGCCATGAAGGTGATTGGAGACCAAGAAGGGGGCTACACAGCAGGTCCAGGAACTCCAGGTGGTGCATTCAGGCAGACGTTCATTCCTCGTGAATGTCCCAAGAGCGGCTGTCCACAGCCGGAGATTGGCAAAGATGGATATTTGCCGCAGAGGAGATGGTCCGATGCATCAAGTTGGCCAAATCAACGGTTGCCAAGGGAAATGGAGAATGTGGTTTTGCCTCCAACAGACAATGTGTTGCTGGATGTGGTGACTCCCAAGTTGAACTGGGTCGACATCCAGGGAAAGCTGGAGTTCGATCGGGCCCTAAATACCACCCTCAATGCCGCTTCCCTGAAAGTTTGGGGCAAATTGGAGATGGGAACAGTGGATAATCCTATGCCAAGGGACAAGAAAGCAGAAATTGTCCTTTGGGGTGCAGAGCAGGCAACCACCGTGATCATGGTGGAGGGACTCTTCTTGGTCAACAAGGTGGTGGCTGTCTTGGGTGAGATTTCCGCTGTGGGAACACCACGCACCAGCAAGGCATGGACGAGACTGTCTCAGACTGCAGAAGTAGGTGCTCAACAAATGGTGCTTCAGGGCGATGTTTCGGACTGGCTCCCAGGATCTCAGGTGGCTATCTCTGCCACTGAGTATCCATCACCTCCACAAACAACAGAGACGGAGGTGCTTACGATTTCCGGAGTGTCCTACGAGGCGAAGGACAACACAACAACAGTGACCTTGAGCTCTGCACTGGCACATCGTCATTTTGCTGGCGTGGTGGACAGTAGTGCAGAGAACGTCCATTGGCCGCAGCCTTTCTTGGCCGCTGCAGTGGCCCTGCTCGATGGACGATCCAATGTGGTGATTCGAACTGGAGAAGAATTTTCAGAGCATGGAGGTGATGTGGTCATTGGCGGTTCATCCGATGGCAGATGGGAAGGAATTGCCACCATCAGCAACGTGGACTTCATCCGAATGGGCAAGTTCTGGTATCAAGCTCCAGCTCTGAAGTTCAACTTCTTAGGGGGCCAGAAGAACATGTCACGGGTGGAGAACTGCGTCTTTAGCCGCTCGCAAAGTGGTGCCATTGAGGCCAACTATGCTTCGAATCTCGAACTGGTGGATAACGTGTTCCATAGGACCACACGAACGGCAGTGTGGATCCGCAAGACCAGCAGCCACGATGCCATCGTTTTGCGGAGAAACATTGCTATCGAGACACTTCGTCACCCCAGTGAGAATACAGACTGGGTCAGACACTTCGGAGCCTTCTACTTGGAGGTCCGTCCGGCCGTGCTGTATGGAAACGTGGCCGCAGGCTCCTGCGATACTGGTTTCATCCTACGACCTCAACTGGCAGCGTGCCAGAAGGGTGATATGGGCAAAGCCAGATTACAACAGGATGAGCTGAATGAAGCTGTGGCCACCATGACAGGCGTCTATATCTTGGATGGTTGCGAGTCCCAATGCGATGAATGTGCACAAGTACATGGTTTGGTAGCTTGGAAGTCTTCCCACGGAGGTATCATGTCTGGCGATCAGAACGCCAATCTCAGGTTGGACACCATACTTCTTGCTGACAATCACATTGGGGTGGCCTTGCGCTTTTTGCGCAGCGGCGACGACCTAAATCATAGGACATACTCCTACAATGTCAGCGTCTATGGTTCAACAGCTGCCTCGACCTGTGATGCTTCCATTGACTGTCGTGCCCTGGGTGAAACGGATGCTGTTGGTCTTTCGTGCAACTCTGTGATCAAAGACAAGTATCGCAGGGTTGGCATCATGACGCACATGAACAACAACATGGAAAAGTTTTGCGAAGCCAAAGGGTCAACACCATGCCGACCACCCACTACACCTATCAAGATGTGTGTGATGCCATGGGAGGAGCGCATGGGTTCACAAGGATCGCGATATTCAGAGTCTCACTGGGATGGCATCACGTTTGGCCATTTCGCGGCGGACGATTGTGGCCGTCCCTCTGTGGCCTTCACGTATAACCCGACCAACATCGATGTGGCTTATCCTCAATTCTTTAGTGGTGTGGTTTGGCTACCTTCTGTGGAGGCCAATGCTAAGGTTTTCCTTGGTGAGTCTACAATTACGCACAACTCTGTTACAGCCACTGGCGAGTTTGATGGTGTGAACCAAATGGTCCTCACCGACGTGGATGGCAGTCTCCTTGGCACCGAATCAAGGGATGCATCGCTCGTGACTGTCTACAATCCAGCACTGGCTATCGAAAGCTGCACGGAAAGGAGTTCTTCCTACTTTGAGTGCCCAGAGCTGCAGCTTCGCTCTCTGTCTTGGCAGGCAGTGGGTGGTCCTGGAAACCGAGTCTTCAGCAAATTCAAGGCTTGGCGAGCGTCAGATACTCGCGAGACTTGGTCAATGGGCCCTCAAGAAGAGAAGGCTTGTCTTCCTGTAGGAGCTGCACCTATCAGAAATTGGAAAGTTCGTCCAAATGATAACTACAACCTGACGATGTTTACTTCGCCTCCAAAGAATCACAAGCTCTTCTTTTTCAACGACAACCCGGATGAGACCATTCGACTTGACATCTTCCTAACGCAGCCCTTCCGCTTGGAGGTCTTTGTGGATGGTGTCCTTATTTCTGAGGATTTGTACGACACAGCGAAGAAGACTCCATCGCGATTACCGGAAAGGACGGATCCTCACGGCTCCTATGCCTTTAATCCACAAGCGCGTCGCTTTTACCTCATCATGCAGGGCGGCTTTTTTGGTGGCAAGGCTGCCACTCTTGGTGGAGGTAGCATTGACCTCAAGTTGCTACAGGTGGTACAGATCACCATGACCGTGGCGGTGGCACTGGCGGACTTCGACGATGTGGAGCAGAATAAGTTTATCAACAATGTGGCGACATTGTTGCAGATTCCCTCCTCCCGCATCAAGATTGTGTCAGTGCAGTCCAAGGCACAAGTGGCAGCGCAAGGTGGTCGACTCCTTCAGGATGTGCCAAAACGGAATCTCCAAGACGAAGGGGTGGAGGTGATCTTTCAGGTCATTGAGGATGAGACTGTGAGCACAGGCGATGACTTCAGCGGTGCAGCTGTTGCGGAGTTGCGTGAGTTGGTCACGACTTTGGCCACTGCCTCCGAAGCTGGCTCCCTCTCGAACTTGCTTGGCTTCGACGTGGTCTTGGAGAGCTGGGACATTACAGATGTACCAACATCTGATGGTGCAAATGCCACTCTGACAACCACCACAATGTCAACCACCTTCACCTATTCAACGACCTCAAGTACCATTGATCCCAATTCGACCACCGAAGAAATTGAAGAAGTCGAGGACCCTACCGCTGCCTTGGTGCAATCGATCCTCATTGGGGCGGCTGTAGGAATAGCAGTTGGATTCGTGATGATGCTGGTGGGTTATCTGGTGCGCAGAAGATTCTACTCTAATGATGTCCATACTACAACCTATGCAGAAGAGGGCCAACAAGAAGCTCTCAATCCATAAGGAGCCATATGAAGAACAAGGGAACGCAGCTTAATGACTGGCCCCAACCAAAAGGGAGTCCCACCTCGCTTTCAC
>Ga0099817_1096396_pt1 | contig 12626 bp, 8 predicted proteins | sample SidCnscriptome_2_FD_81136 | JGI IMG/M metagenome (GOLD analysis project Ga0099817, IMG submission 81136) | Coral microbial communities from Puerto Morelos, Mexico - Siderastrea C B metatranscriptome (Eukaryote Community Metatranscriptome) | ecosystem: Host-associated > Invertebrates > Cnidaria >...
CAACAAACCTTGGCTCGAAATTACCGCGAGGTTGAAGTCTCTGAGATTAAAAGATGATAAAGATCAAAAAATGAATATCTTTGTCATGGTGAGTTATGATTTAGACACGTTTAGAAATTTTATATTCGGCAGTCGTTTTTTGGATCGATTCGATGTAAGTGAGGCCACCGCCAACTTGATAAAAAATGACGATGAAGAATTGTTAAAATTCGGATTTAAATGGTTACAATTTGCCCTTTTTGCGGAAGGCCCGATTCGACCCAAAAAATCGTCTAAGACCTAACGGGAAGATGGGGTTTTGAACGCTTGTTTTTTTTGCCTGGAGTGAGCGTTTTTACCTGATAATCCTTGATTTATGTCATTCCGGATCTCTTGACATGGGTAATTGATTGGGTAGAATTAAGCCATGTCTTTTTTTGTAGATCAGCGTTTAGATCTAAACAAAAACAAGAACTATCTTAGCAATAAGTGTTTTTATTAACCCAATTTTGCAAAACGAGTTTCTTCTTAGGAGATTTAAATGCCAAGTTTTGTAATTACCGAAAAATGTGACGGTTGCAAGGGTCAGGACAAAACCGCTTGTATGTACATTTGTCCCCATGACTTGATGAAACTGAACATGGATACGATGAAAGCGTGGAATCAAGAGCCGGTTCAATGCTGGGAATGTTACAACTGTGTTAAAATCTGCCCGCAGCAGGCCATTGAAGTGAGATGCTACGCTGACTTCGCACCGCTGGGAGCAGCCTGTATCCCGATGCGAGGAACGGATACCATTATGTGGACGATTAAGTTCCGAGACGGAATGATCAAGCGCTTTAAGTTCCCAATCCGCACGGTTGAGGAAGGACAGACCTCAATCCGCTCCGGCGTTCAAGATTGCGAGGTTGATCTCGCCAAAATCAAGGAACAAGGTTTGTTTACCCAGCAGAATGCGGGCGTGACATATGCTGTTCCCGGGTAACCACTTTGAATATTTAAATTCACCGCTTTTTTATCTCATTACAACTTATCTGGAGTGTTTGCGTAATGGAACCTAAAGTAAATAATTTTGAGCATATTGAAAAGCCGGAAATCGTCGTCCACGAGACAGACGTTTTGATTATCGGCGGTGGCATGGCGGCTTGCGGAGCAGCTTATGAGGCTTCCCGCTGGGCGAACCCGCAGAAAATAAAAATAACCATGGTGGACAAAGCGTCCGTGGATCGAAGTGGTGCCGTTGCGATGGGACTTTCCGCCATTAATACCTATGTGGGTGAGAACAATCCTGATGACTATGTTCGCTATGTAAGACAAGACTTGATGGGAATCATCAGAGAAGACCTAGTATATGACTTGGCCCGTTGGGTTGACGATTCGGTTCATCTATTCGAGGACTGGGGACTCCCCGTCTGGAAAAAAGGCGATGCCGGTGAATCTTTAGACGGCCATATGGCAGCTAAGCAAGGAAAAGGCTCTCTCCGCGACGGAGCAACTCCGGTGCGATCGGGCAAATGGCAAATCATGATCAACGGTGAATCTTACAAAGTGATCGTCGGTGAAGCAGGCAAACTGGCCCTGGAAGAAAATCGACAGGCTACCGGCGTTGACCAGAACCTATTCGAGCGCGTTTTCGTAATTAAGGTGCTCAACGATAAGAATGATCCAACCAAAGTAGCCGGCGCCGTGGGATTTAGCGTTAGGGAACACAAGCTTTATATTTTCAAGTGTAAGTCCGCTCTGCTTGCCTGTGGCGGTTGTGTAAACTTCTTCAGAGGCCGGGCGACTGCCGAAGGTCAAGGTCGAGCCTGGTTCCCGGTTTGGAACTCCGGTTCTAACTACGCCATGGGAGCGGAAGCCGGCGCTGAACTCGTTTTGATGGAAAACCGCTTCGTCCCGGCCCGATTTAAGGACGGATATGGCCCGGTCGGGGCTTGGTTCTTGCTGTTTAAGGCAAAGGCAACAAACGCGCTGGGTGAAGATTATTGCGTGACTAACGAAGCCGAAGCCAGAAAATACTACGGCAAGTATGTTGACGCAATTGGGACCTGTATGCGGAATCACATGATGATTATCGACATGAAGGCCGGTAAGGGGCCGATTAAGATACATACCGACAAGGCGCTTCAAACCCTGGGCGAAACCTTGGACAAGAAAGCCATGAAGCACCTTGAATCGGAAGCTTGGGAAGACTTCCTAGACATGTCAATTTCTCAGGCAGGTGTTTGGGCAGCTAATAACATGGCTCCCGAAAAGGTCCCTTCCGAATTGATGCCGTCTGAACCTTATATGCTCGGATCGCACGCGGGTTGTGCCGGTTTGTGGGTAAGTGGCCCCGGCGATTTTGGTCCAGAAGAATATTTCTGGGGATACAACAGGATGACCACCGTTAAAGGTCTGTTTACAGCAGGTGACGGTGCCGGTGCTTCCGGTCACAAGTTCTCTTCCGGTTCGCATGCGGAAGGCCGAGTAGCTGGAAAATCCATGGTGGCCTATGTCATGGATAATCCGGATATGCCCGCCTTTGCTGAAACCGAAGACGAATTGGCCGCCGAAGTGTTTAAGCCAATGGAAACCTACGCCAAGTTCAGCGGTTATACAACGGATCCCGACATCAACCCTGAGTATGTCAGACCGGCGATGATGCAACAACGCCTGCAAAAGATCATGGATGAGTACATGGGGGGAACTAGCACCTATTACATGACCAGCAAGACCATGTTGGAAGAAGGTCTGAGATATCTCCAAATGATAAAGGAAGACGAAGGGCATATGTGCGCTCAAGATCTTCACGAACTGCTCAGGGCTTGGGAAAACCACCACAGAATTGTGGCTGCCGAAGCGCATGCGCAGCATATTCTGTTTAGAGAGGAAACCCGTTATCCGGGTTATTACTATCGCGGTGATTTTCTGGAAATCGATGATGAAAACTGGCAGTGTTTCACCAACTCTACTTATGATAAGAATACGCGAGAATGGAAAGTCTTCAAGCGTGATTATCATCAGATCATCCCTGATTAATCCGGAGCTATCCGGTTCGGCATTAAAAAACTCATTTAACTTGAACTCCCTTTAATGCCGGTTAATCACCAATTACAGAGTGGCGTTTGGGAATTTCGGCCTCATATGTCACGTCACTCTGTTTTTTTGTGTGTAAGACATTCACACCTCAAAAGGTTCACTCCGGAAGTAAAATATTTTCGTTTCAACAGTCTGATGGAGTTACTCCAATAACTCAATAGAATTATTGACAATATTTAACTATCCGATCCAACAACAAGGGAATTGAATGGCAGAACAAAAAGGAAAAATATTAGTTATCGGTGGCGGTATCAGTGGCGTAACAGCAGCACTGGAAGCGGCCGAGGTCGGTTATGAAGTAATTCTGGTTGAAAAAAATCCCACCCTTGGAGGTCGAGTTTCCAGGTTGTATCAATATTTCCCAAAACTATGCCCTCCCCTTTGCGGACTGGAAATCAACTATAGAAGGCTTAGACCGAATCCGTACATTCAGACATTTACCGACTCGGAAATTGAATCGATTACCGGTGACGCCGGAAAATACCAGGTTAAAATCAAAACCAATCCGCGATACGTAAACGAAAAATGTGTGATTTGCGATAAATGTACTGATGTATGCCCTTCAGAACGCGATAACGATCACAACTACGGATTGGATAAAACCAAAGCGATTTACCTGCCGCATAAAATGGCTTATCCCGCTTGTTACGTTATCGACAGGGAAGCGTGTGAACCGTCATGCGGCAAATGCGTCGAAGTATGTGCCTATGATGCCATTGATTTGAACATGCAACCGCAGACTACCGAAATCGAGGTCGCTTCGATTGTCTATGCAACCGGCTGGAAACCATACGACGCCTCAAAAATTGAAAATCTTGGATATCAAACCGTTCCGAATGTGATCAGCAATGTTACCATGGAACGTCTTGCTCACGGGCAGGGACCGACTAACGGCCGGATTTTGAGACCCTCGGATCGGAAACCAGTCGGCACCGTTGCCTTTGTGCAATGTGCTGGCTCAAGGGATGAAAATCATCTTCCGTATTGTTCGACGATTTGCTGTTTGGCGTCGTTAAAACAGGCAAGATATATCAGAGAGGCACATCCGGATGCCAAAGTATATGTTTTCTATATCGACATCAGATCACCCGGAAAATATGAGGATTTTGTCATGGCCACCCAACAGGATGAAAATATAGCCTTTATAAAAGGGAAAGTTGCCAAGATCACTGCCGGTCAGGACGGCAATGTGGTCATAGAAGCGGAAGATGTCCTCAATGAGGGGAAAGTCACCCTTGAAGTCAATCTGGCCGTTCTGGCGACGGGCATGGAACCCAGCATCAGGGGCGAGAAACTTCCGGACGCTGTTCGTTTGGACGAGAACGGATTTATCGCTCCCAATTTACAGGAAAACGGGATTATATCCGCCGGAGTTGCTAAATTTCCCGGTGATGTCAACACTTCAATTCAAGATTCAACCGGAGCGGCATTAAAAGCGATTCAATCTGTAGTGGGGAACTAAAATATGGAAAAGAAAATAGGTGTTTATATTTGTTCTGGATGCGATATTGATAAAGCGGTGGATATAGCCGGATTGGAAAAAGTAGCGGCCAATGAATATAGGGTTCCGGTCTGCAAAACCCATCCGTTTCTATGCAGTCGGGAAGGCGTGCGGCTTTTGAAAGAAGACCGGAAAAATGAGGGAGTCAACTGTTTTGTGATTGCAGCCTGTTCGCAACGGTATTACCAAACCGCTTTTGACATGGGTAAGGATAATATCGTTATTAGAGTCCCCATCAGGGAACAAGTCGCTTGGATTCTTGAGTCTCGGGATTCCGAAGGAAAGGTGAACGCAGATACCCAAATGGCTGCGGAAGATTACCTGAGAATGTATACGTCAAAAGTCAAGCAGCATAATATTCCTGTCCCCTATGAGCAGGAAACCAACAAAAGCATCGCCGTGATCGGCGGTGGGATGGCCGGTATGACGTCGGCAATTGAAGCGGCCAAGGCCGGATATAAAGTGAATCTGATCGAAAAAACCGATCAACTGGGCGGTTTTGCCTTAAATTATAAAAATGTCATACCTTCGAATCCCCCGTTTGAGGGGCTTGAGGAGAATCCGGTCCCCAGTTTAATTAGCCAAGTGGACGGATTGGATAAAATCTCCGTTCACAAATCCGCAACGGTTGAATCAATCGCCGGGGAACCGGGAGCTTTCGAAATTAAACTCAAGGGCGGTTCTTCCGCGGAATTTAAGGTCGGCGCCGTGATCATGGCTGCGGGCTCTATCCCTTACGATGCCGGTAAATTAACGGACTTGGGCATTGCGTTCGACAATGTCGTCAGCAGTGTCGAATTCGAAGAAATGGCAAAAACCGGCACGGTTAAGACCAAAGACGGTCAGCCGGTTAAAAGCGTCGCGTTCATACAATGCGCCGGATCTCGAGACGAAAACCATCTGCCTTACTGCTCTTCGACATGTTGTATGACTTCTTTGAAACAAGCCGCTTACGTCAGGCAAATGGATTCGGAGGCCAAGGCTTACGTTATCTATAGGGATATGCGGACGCCGGGTCAGTATGAGAACTTTTATAGAACACAACAGGACGATCCTGGCGTGTTTCTTACAAAGGGCGATATTTCGGCCGTTAATGAAGAATCGGACAAAAAAGTCAGCCTTGATATCGATAATTCACTTTTGGGTGAAAACGTCCGGCTGAAAGTCGATATGGTCGTTTTGGCTATAGGTCAGGTTCCGGTGACACTTGGCGAGGATTCCGTTTTGAATCTCCAATATCGCCAGGGCCCCGATATGCCGGATCTTAAATACGGTTACCCCGATTCTCATTTTATCTGTTTTCCATACGAAACCAGAAGAACCGGAATATACTCCGTGGGAACGGTCAGGCAACCGATGGATATCAACTTTGCCAGGAGGGATGCTGCCGGTGGGGCCTTGAAAGCCATTCAAGCCGTCGAAATGTCCGACCTCGGACTTCGCGTTCATCCGAGATCGGCCGATCCGACTTACCTGGATATTTATTTTAACCGATGTACCGATTGTAAGCGATGTACCGAAGAGTGTCCTTTTGGCGCTCTCAACGAAAATGAAAAAGGGACGCCGCAACCATTCCCGGCTCGGTGTCGAAGTTGCGGTACTTGCATGGGGGCTTGTCCCGAGCGTTGCATCAGTTTTGCCGATTACAGCATCCCCATCCTTTCCGAGATGATTAAAAACATCGAGATTCCGGAAGAAGACGAGGAAAAACCTCGGGTTCTGGCTTTCATCTGCGAAAATGACGCGTTGCCGGCCCTGGATCAGCTGGCCTTAAATCGCACTAAAATCAGCCCTTATATCCGCTTTATTCCGCTGAGATGTCTTGGCGGCAATAACTTGGTATTTGTATCCGACTCTCTGTCTGTCGGAATCGACGGGATTATGTATTTGGGCTGTAAGCACGGCGATGACTATCAATGCCATTTTGTGAAAGGTAGCGAGCTCTGCAGTGAAAGGCTAGGCAAAGTACAGGAAACAATCGGCCGATTGAGTCTGGAGTCCGAACGTATTCAACAGTTTGAAATAAGCATGAATGATTCAGATAAGTTACCTAAAATCATTGAAGATTTCATGGAAGAGCTGGAAGATTACGGACCGAATCCATTTAAAGGCATGTAGTTTTCCCACTCACCCGCGGGGTAACTCATTGATTGCCGGTTATTCCGTGAATTCGATTTGTGACAGTCTTGGGATTATGTCGATAATCTGAATTAACAGACGATTCAGAAGGATTGTCGAATAGAGAACAAACGGAGGTTTCACGAATGTCGGAACGAGTATTAATAGATGCGGATTTGAAATTTGTAGAAGGCGTAATGAAGGCAGGCGGACAGGATCTGAACAAATGTTACCAGTGTTCCACCTGTACCGTGGCATGCCCTCTTACTCCCGAGGGCGTTCCTTTTCCCAGAAAAGAAATGATTGCCGCACAATGGGGAATTAAGGACAAACTTCTTAAAAATATGGATCCTTGGTTGTGTTTTCATTGTAACGATTGTTCCGATCAGTGCCCGAGGGGGGCAAAGCCCGGCGATGTTATGGCGGCGATTCGAAATATGATCATCGCCAACGTTGCCGTGCCGTCCTTTTTAGGTAAAGCGACCCAATCGATCGGCGGAGCGTTGCTGCTACTGTTGGTTCCGATTATCCTGATAGGAGCCGTTATTCTGGGAATCAATGGAGGAGAACTGGGATTTATCGCAAAAACGCCAATCGATTTTTCAAAAAATATGATTTCCCAGATTGTTATCGAAATCATTTTTATCCCAACAGCGGCATTTGCGGTGATAACAGCTATTCTGGGAATAAAGAATCTAATCGGCGGATTGAAGGAAAACTTCCCGCCTGACGGCAGCGGAGAAAGTGTGGTTCAAGCCCTCATCGGGACTCTCACTGAACTCGCAACTCATCGGAAATTCAAGGAGTGCGGCATCAACCAAAACAGAAATGTGGCCCATATGGCCCTCTTTTATGGATTTGTCGGATTGTTGCTGACCACGATTGGTGTGACCTTGATATATTATATCAACCTGATTGCTGTTAAACTAGGGTATCAGGCCCCGCTAACCGCAACACCGTTGCCGTTTTTCCATCCTGTGAAAATACTAGGTAATATCAGTGCCTTGGCCGCCGCAGTCGGCATTTCATTGATCGCCGGCCGAAGGCTTTTTAGCGAAGCTGTCGGAAAATCCGTTGCCTTTGATTGGATTTTTATAACCGATGTACTACTCATTGTGGCGACCGGTATTTTGTCGCAAGTAACGCGTGTGGCGGGAAGTCCGATCGCTTATTTGATCTACTATATCCATCTAGTCTTGGTCTTTTTCCTCTTCGCTTACGCGCCTTACTCGAAATTTGGACACATGTTCTATCGTACGGCGGCCCTGGTTTATGCCAGGTACTCCGGACGCAGCAACAGCCCAGGTGTTAACCTCTTGAATATGACCGAACAGGCGATGCCTGAAAAAACTGAAGCCGCATAGCATTTGCGGAACGCTGTGCTCTTTTGGTTTATGTATTTGTCTATCGTTAAAGGTGGCAACGTCGAGTTGCTGCCGTGATTTGGAATTTTTTAATTTAGGGAGAATAAAGCAATGTCGAATTTAATACCTCCACATGGTGGGAACGGTCTGGTTTGCGCCCTTTTAGAAGGAGCCGCACTTGAATCCGAAAAGAAAAAAGCCGAAGGATTAAAACAGATTTCGATTTCCGGAAGAGAAAATGGCGACCTGATCATGATGGGCATCGGTGGTTTTAGCCCGCTAAGCGGTTTCATGGGAAAAGCCGATTGGAAACGCGTTTGTGAGGAATATCTCCTAGAGGACGGCACATTCTGGCCGCTGCCCGTTACCCTTTCCGCTTCCAAGGAAGATGCGGATGACATTAATATTGGCGAGGAAATAGCTCTCGAAAACCAGGATGGTCAGCTGATGGCGACCATGAAAGTTGAAGAGAAATATGAACTATCCGAGGCCGACAAAAAGTGGGAATGCGAAAAATGTTATATGGGTGAAGGCGAAGACAGTGTTGACGGGAAATTCTGGGAAGTGGCCCTGGAAGACCACCCCGGCGTCCAAATGGTGATGAATCAAAAAGCCGTTAACTTGGCCGGCCCGGTTAAAGTCCTCAGTGAAGGCGATTTTCCGGAAAGATTCCCCGAAACTTATATGACACCGGCACAAAGCAGAAAAATCTTCGAGGAAAGAGGGTGGTCAACGATTGCAGCGCTGCAACTCAGAAACCCAATGCACCGATCTCATGAGCATTTGGCCAAAATTGCCGCTGACGTTTGTGACGGCGTTTTCATTCACTCGTTGGTGGGTGCCTTGAAACCGGGGGATATCCCTGCGGAAGTCAGGATCAAATGTATTGAAACCTTAATTGATGGCTATTTTGTTAAGGAAAATATCGTTCAAGGTGGATATCCCTTGGATATGCGCTATGCAGGCCCAAGAGAAGCATTGCTCCACGCCACCTTCAGGCAAAACTACGGTGTTTCCAGAATGATTATCGGTAGGGACCATGCGGGCGTCGGTGATTTTTACGGACTTTTCGAGGCACAGACTATCTTCGATAAAATCCCTCAGCCGGCAGAAGATGGAAAAAGACTGCTTTGTATTCCTCTCAAAATCGACTGGACGTTTTACTGCTACAAGTGCGACGGCATGGCTTCGCTCAGAACCTGTCCGCATGGTAAGGAAGACCGAGTACTGCTTAGCGGTACTAAACTGAGAAAAGCGTTATCCGAGGGAACGGAAGTTCCAGATCACTTTGGTAGAGAGGAAGTCTTGGATATCCTTAGAGAATACTATGCCGGATTGACGGAAAAAGTGGAAATTAAAACTCATAAGAAGGTATAGCTATCATTCTGAAGTTATTGGGGAAATATGCCATTCACAGGCTAATCTCCTGTTTTTACCGGTAGGTTGACATTCGGTGTGGAACCCCTAAATGATTATTCAAATGAACTGTAATTTAAGGAGAATCTAATCATGACTGTTTATGTTGTTGGACATAAAAGCCCGGATACCGATTCTGTCACTTCAGCGATTGCTTATGCCGAATTGAAAAAGAGACTTGGCGTGGATGCAGTTCCGGCCAGTCAAGGTCAAATGAATCCAGAAACCAAAATGGTTTTGGATAGGTTCGGCTATTCGGTGCCTGAAGTAATGACAGATGCAACCGGCAAGAAGATTATTCTGGTGGATCACGGTGATTTGGCTCAAGCACCGGATAATCTTGCAGAAGGAGAATTGGTGGAGGTCATTGATCACCACAAAATTGGCGATATCACCACCAGCAGTCCGATATTCTTCTATGCGAAACCGGTGGGCTGCACCGGAACGATTTTAAAAGAACTGTACGAGGTCAATAACGTAGAGATTCCTAAAAATATTGCCGGGATGATGCTTTGTGCGATTCTGAGTGATACGGTTCTTTTTAAGTCGCCGACATGCACCCCCAAAGACAAGGAGGCATGTGAGGTGTTGGCTAAAATAGCCGGCGTGGATGACATGAATGCCTTGGCGATGGAAATGTTCAAGGCAAAATCGGCAGTCGAAGGCGTCCCCGCCCGGGATCTGGTCTTCAGAGACTATAAAGATTTTGAAATGGGAGGTAAAAAAGTAGGAATCGGCCAATTGGAACTTGTTGATTTATCGCTCGTTGAAGAGATCCGTGACGATTTATACAAAGCGGTCGAGGAAGTAAAAGCTGAAGGCAGACATTCCGTTTTTTTGATGTTGACGGATATAATGAAGGAAGGTTCGGATCTAATGGTCGTAACCGACGATGCTTCGGTAGTCGAAAAAGCCTTTGGTAAAAAACTGGAAGGGAAAACGGTTTGGGTGGACGGAATGCTGAGCCGCAAGAAGCAGACGGTGCCCCCCCTTCAAGAGGCTTTCGGTGCCTAAATAAATAGGTCTATTCATCTAAAGTGCGCCTCGCCGTAATTTCGACAAGCCCCGGAATTGGGTTCTCCCTGGGCTATACCGGTTTGGGATCGCCTTTTTTTGTACGCTTGGTAAAAACCGGATTGTTGAATGGAAAAAGCAAACCGCCGATATTCGTTAACATCAAAGAGGACCATTTAATCAAGGATAAATGATTCGTATTGAAACTTATTTAATATAAATAATTCAATAAATTCCAATCATTAGACGGGTGTGTGGGTTTTGTTTCATTAAAATTTCTTTGATTTTTGATCTATAGCTGTTATGGTGTGCCTTTGAAAATCTCTGGTGGTATGGATTGGAAATATCAAGACAGGTAGATTTGTTTATTCGCGCTTTGAGCGTGAGGAAAATTTTTCATTAGGTTAATTTTAAATCTGGAGGAAAAATGCAACTAACTGGATTGAAGTACGGAAGGCTTTTAATGAATATCGTCGATTTCCCAGTAGCCAAGACCTTGACCGAAAATGCTACAAAAGAGGAAATTGAGGGAATGTTGAAGGAATCCGGAAAACTCGTTGTAAAGCCAGCTTTTATGGGGGGGGCCGGAAAAAAGGGCAAAGCCGGTTTAATCAAAATCGTCGATAATTACGAAGATGCTGATACGGCCAGGCAAGAATTGTTTTTTGCCAGACACAAGCAGGGAAATGCGGAGTATAAGGCGAAGGGGGTAACCTTCGAGGAATTTGTCGAGTCCGATGCCGAACTCTATTTTAGCATTACCACTTCAACCGAAAGCAGAAAACCGGTGATGCTGCTGATTGTTGAGGGCGGAGTCGAGGTCGAGGAACTACCCGACGATAAAAAAGCAATTGTGTCTTTTGATCCGTTTGAGGGATTACAGGGATTTCACGTAAACGATGCCCTGATTAAACTGGGTTGCCCGAAACAGTTCATCAGCCCTTTGGTGCAGCAACTCCCGAAACTTTGGGAATTGTATGACAACTACGGCCTGACCATGATCGAAATAAACCCGATCCGAATGAAAAAAGGAAAACGGCCGTTGCCGGTGGCGTGTGACGTCAAAGCGGCCTTTGATCAGGATGATCCCGCATACAAAAGAGCGAACCTTCCTCTGGAAGTATTTGCTACGGAATTGACCGATTTTGAACTGGAAATTAACCAGCTGAGAACTTACCAAGGTCAGAGTGACGTGGTTGAAATCAACCCGCAAGGAACCATACTCCCCTTTATGTTTGGCGGGGGGGCTAACAGTGCTGCTACGGAGGTTCTGGGTGACCGGGCGATTTTTTCTTCCGATTTCGGGGGTAATCCGCCGTATCAGAAAATGAAGGACATAGCCGACATCTGTTATAAACACTGGTTAAAACAAGCCAATATCGTGCAGATTATCGGCGGGAAGGCCAACAACACCGATATTTTCGTTACTTTCAAGGCGATGTTGGATGCTTTGAGAGAAAACATCAAACTAAATCCGAATGTGCATGTCGTGATCGGACGCGGAGGACCGCAAGTTGTTCAGGGAATGATCTATGCTCGGGACCTTCTGGACAGTCTGAAAATTCCTTACAAAATGTTCGGTTTTGACAGCAGTATGATCGGTGTGTTGAATTATACCCTGGAGCTGGATGCCTGGTTGGAATCTAAAAAAGGTAAATAGAAAGGCTAATCCAAAAATTAACCAAGGAATCTGAAACTCGATTGCTTAAATTGAATCGAACGACTTGAAGATGTTAATCAGAAAATAAATCACCTTATACTTGGAGAAGCTATGAGCCAAACAAATCCGTTTCCCTACTACGTAGGTATAGACAACCTGGAAGAAATTGCGAATAAAAACACCAGATGTGTGGTAATGAACATTCTGGGTGGCGAGAGCAAGGGCGTGACTCCGACCTCACACGAATTTAGCGGCGGAAACGTCGTGGCTGGTGTGCAATACGGAAGATCCGGACAAAAAATGGAAACCAAACTCGGTGATATCCCGGTTTTTGGAAGCATAAAGGAAATTGTCGACGCCGGCATCGAATTCGATACGGGCGTTATCTATTTGCCACCGGCAGCGGTAGCTGCGGCTGCGGACGAACTGGTCACGCACAATCCAAAACTCAATAAAATCGTCATTCTGACCGAAAAAGTGGCCGTTAAGGATT
>Ga0099817_1074355_pt1 | contig 11915 bp, 2 predicted proteins | sample SidCnscriptome_2_FD_81136 | JGI IMG/M metagenome (GOLD analysis project Ga0099817, IMG submission 81136) | Coral microbial communities from Puerto Morelos, Mexico - Siderastrea C B metatranscriptome (Eukaryote Community Metatranscriptome) | ecosystem: Host-associated > Invertebrates > Cnidaria >...
AACGACACTGAGTGGCGGGAAGTGCAGAACTTCGTCAAGGGTGTTGCCAACGCATTTAACATTTCATATCACGGTACCCACGTGGGTGTCTTGTCATACTCGTCCCAGGCTACCATGGAGATGAAATTCAACCGGTATTATTACCAGTCTGATGTGTTGAACGCCATCGATAACATTTACCCGGAAGCTAGTAGCTACCAGGGCACGCGCATGGATGACGCTTTGGAAATAGCCAATTACGAGCTGTTTACCCCCACCGGAGGATCACGTGACCAGATCACCAAGACAATGATCGTATTGGTATCTGATCGTTTGAGCGACGCGAAGATTCCTGGAATTTTGAGAAGACTGAAGTACAGTGGGGTCACCCCTGTGGCTATCGGAGTAGGCTCGGATGTTAAGCATGACGATTTATTAAAGATCGCTGACCGAAATCACACGTTCTCCGTTGGCTCGTACAATGATCTTGTGACGGTTGCAGAGAAGGTTGTTAAGAGCGCATGTGAAGTGCCGAGATATCTTCGCAAGCTGTGGGATGAGGCCAAGAAAGAGCATCTCCAAAAGGAACAAGAGGCCCATCGAAAACAAGTGTCCGGCACCTCCACTTACCCTGCAACCTACCAAGGTGTCACTCCAATGCCACTGACATCCGGTCAGCAGGCTACGATAGGTTATGCGCAGGCACTTGCAATACAGCCGGCTAGTCAGGCCACTGCAGTACCACAACCAGTTTACGATAATGTCACGTCAGGGCAGCAACCGGCTAGTCAGGCTACTGCATCACCTCAAACAGTGTATGAAAATGCTTCGTCAGGGCAACAACCGGTTGGGCAGGTTCCACAGGCCGCTAGTGTAAATGGCACAGTCGCTCCACAACCAACGCAACCGGTTTCAAACGCGCCTCAACCGGTTTACTCGAACGCGTCGATGCCTCAACAACCTGTACAGCAACCAACCCAGCCAGTACAACCGGTTTATTCCAATGCCACAGTCGCTCCACAACCAGTTTACTCAAACGCAACACCGAGTCAACAACCCGTTGAACAAGGTTGGTCAAATGTCACGTCACCTCAGCAGCCTGTCAATCCAGTTCCGGCAGCGCAGCAACCGGTTTATTCGAATGCTTCAGTGTTACCTCAGCCGCCCCAAGTAGAGTACGGAAATGCTAGTGAGCCTGTGGGATATCCGAACGCATCAATGCCTCAACCGACACAGGGAGTCTACTCAAATGTCACTGCTGCACAACCGGTGTATCCGCAACAGCCTCAGCCAACTTATCCAGCTGCTATACCTCAGGGGAATGAGACAGTGATTCCTTCGGCAAACGAGTCTTATGTTCCTCCAGCACCAAACGTTCCAGGTGTCAACCCTGCACCTCCTCAAGTGGAAGTATCCGCTGAAGTGAACGCTTCAGTTACGCAGGCTCAAGTACCACCTCAACAACAACCTACCGTACCTGTTGCCAATGCCACCGCGCCTCCCGCGCCTGTTTATAACGCGACCGCTGGTCAATCTGCGCCTTCAGGTGCTACTCCTACTGGTGCGCCTGTCACTTCGCAAGTTACAGCTGCTCCATTGCCGGCGCCTGTTCAAACAAATCAGCCCTTGCAGTCCCCTGAGGGTGGTGTTCAGGGCGTGAAAGTGCCAGTCGTTGTTCCACTCACTTCTTCAAGTGCTCAACCATTTGTGTGTCCTCACGTTATGGATCTCGTATTTGCGCTTGACTCATCCACGGACGTGGCTACGAACCAGTGGACTCAGCAAAAAGATTTCATGAAGAAGGTTGCCGGCGGTTTCCAGGTCCAAGAGGGTGGTACGCACGCGGGTGTAGTGGCGTATTCCACGATACCTTCAATTAGCATGAAACTTGGAGAACGAAACGTGAAAGAAGAGGTTGATAAGGCTTTGAATGATCTGCCACGTGACCCGGGCAATAGAAATCTGGTCATTCTGCTGGAGATGGCTAAATTTGAGGTGTTTACCAAGTCGAGTGGTGTGAGGACCCATATACCTAAGGCCCTTGTAGTGACGGTCCTCGGACCTCAAAATGACCACAATACTAATGCCGCCAAGAGCCTAAGGTCCTTTGCTAAACAGCTGGAAATCAGCGGTGTGAAGGTCATCGCTGTAGGGAGCCCGAACATCGCTGAAAACGATCTCCAATCCATGACCACGGAGCCTAAATACGCTGTACGAGTTAACGACTTCCAGTCCCCAGCTGAAGCTGAAAAAGTTGCTAAAATCATCTGTAACGTGGCTGCGGAATACCCGTCTATAGGCAAGAATCAATTGGCAGCGGCCAACCCAGTTCAGGTTCCATTCTCAGGCCCAGTGCACCCCGCGCAACCAGCGGCTCAGGCTACTCCCCAGGCCCCTGCTCACGATACGGCAACTCAGGCTCCTTATGAGAGAACTGAATATCCTTTTGGTTGCAAACCAGTGTTGTACTACGATTTTGACAAGGTGTGCACGGGAGAAATATTTGACGAGTCTGGCTCGGGTAATAACGGGTTATCCCGCGGGCGTGTCGTCGTCGAAGCAGGATATAACCAAGACAATGGGCTGGATTTGTCTGACGGGTTCATCCAATTGGATGGAATGAATTTCAAGGGTAAGCCGACAATAGGTGTTACCATAGCAGCATGGGTCAAAGCCAAGAATGTCACGGGTCCGAATATAAATGAGATCTTCATGACTGAAGCCTCTAACGTGACAGACCCCACTAAGAAAGGCCAGTACCACTTCGAAATCCTAGACAAGGGCAGAGTACGATTCTTCCAACGAAACATGGGCAAGACGGTTTATGGGCGAACTACTAAAGATGGAATCCCAGAAAATAAATGGGTTCATCTGGCGGGTATTTACAATCCAAACAGCAAACAGGCTTTGATTTACATCAATGGTCGCCCTGTTTTGGACTACGATCAGACCGAGCCGCAACAGACTGAGTTTCTCAGCACCGATTGGAGCAAGGCCGCTTATATAGGGAACTTTATGGATGACCAAGGACCACCACGGCAGTTTAAAGGGGCCTTGGACGAGTTCTATATCTTCCCGTGCGCTCTTTCGGGTGATCAGATTGTAAAGCTAAAGGATACACATAAAATGCCCAACTTCGTAGGTCCGTACCCTGGCGTGCAGCGTGACGTCTGGCGCGGTATCAAGGGAAACACTGTAACAGACCTGGCCCTTCATAAAGACTACCCTAACAACCCTACAGAAAGGAGCGTCGTGCCGAATTTCGACGCGCCCAACAACGAGGGCGATGACTATGGTTCCCGGATGCGGGGCTACTTTGTGGCGCCATATACGGGAACTTACTCCTTCTTGTTGTCTGGCAACGACGAAGCAGAGTTGTTTTTCAGCGGTTCGTCACGTGAGAAAGACAAGGATCTGTTTGCGGTGGTGAGAGGGACTGGGCACAATCAATTTTCAAGCCGTCCCTATTCAGAGTCTGGCTACATTCCATTGGAGGCTGGCAAGTACTACTGGATTGAGGCCCTGCACAAGGAAGGCCTCAGGAGGGACTCTCTGTCGGTAGGGTACAGCTTAGTGTGCCCCAATGCACCCTCGGTACTTTCCGAGAAACCCATCCTGAGCCCAAGCCTGCAGTACAAGATTCCACGGAGCTGTGCTGAAGTCAAGAAAATGTGGCCAGGCTTCAAAGATGATGAATATATGATACAAATGACTCCTTCGTGTAATCCTGTGCGTCTATACTGCCATGGCATGAACACAGCCACCCCCCGTGAGTTTATCACTCTGCAAGCTGGTCCTGATAGAAACTTCGCCAGTTTTCACAGGGGAAGGCTGCTCAACTTTGAAAGCTGCTCGGGCTCAGTCAACCCTGAACCCAAACTGACTGCAAATTACTGGGGCACAACAAGATTCAACAAGATCCGCGTCGATCCCACATCAGGGCTTGTTCACAGAGATGACTACCAGTTCGCCAAAACCGAGGGCAACCCGGTCAGATTCGGTCGCGCGGGAGACTGTTTCTCAGCCGCCTCCAAATGCCACAAGGGTAAATTCCAAATCGATCTGACGGGCTCTGGATTGCGCATGCGTAAAGAGGTGGAGTGGGAGGCCTGGGGTACACCCAAGCTTCCTCAGCGGCTGATAAATGTTCGTAAGTCTGAGGATGGGTTGACTGCGTTGGGAGAGTGCGGTGGATCATGCGGAGGCTGCCAGCCGATCAAGGAAAGGATGTACGTGGAGCCGGCCGCATGTACTGACGCCAGCAGCACTGAAGCCGTAGCTCGTCAGTCTATACCAGTTCACCACGCTACCAAAACAGATGAAAAGGGAGAGAAAAAATCCATCGTCAAACTACCCCAAAAAGTTCACATTCGATCCGAGGCCCCTTACCCACACTTGAAAAAGTTCTTTAGCGGAGGCCCGGGCCTCGACGACAGCGAATTGGAAGTCATTGGTCACGTGACAAAGAAGAAGAAACGAAGTGAATCAAAGAAGAGAAAGAAGAGAAAGCGACATGTTAACGAGGAGAAGACCGCTGGTCAATAAACTTTAGGACTCGAATACGAAAAATTAGATTTAAATTCGACCAGATGACACGCCGAGAGGTGTCGTGTCAAAAATACCTTTACATGAACAGTGTACAAAACTTAACGTTTGAAAGTCGCCTAAACCTAGGGAAAAAACAGTTCCTTGGATCCGAAAACGAAATTCACAGATGAAATAATTAGTGAGATGTAGGCTGATGTAAGTTTTCTGTTGTTGAAATCGTCACCGATTTCTTTATTGTAGAGGAATCTGTCCTAAGCGAACCTTAATCTGCGGTGTGTAGTTTTTTTAAGTGAGGTTCCCAGAGTTATTTTCCCAGTTAGTCAGCGATCCATGACTAACTACCCTCATTTAGATATTGTATTGCTTTTCAAGAATATTCTTTATTTTCCGATGAGAATTTTATCTCATAAATTTTTGAGATTAAGGAGGCTACGTAATGAAAAAAATAAAAAAACGTGGACAGATAGGAAGGGAAAGGAAGCAAGAAAACGCTTGGGTTTGACCCAACAACTCGTAATTTTAAAGGTTTTGACAGGAATTGGCATCGTGAAAAAGATTGTGTGCTAACTCGCGCGCTCCTAGTCTTCCGGTTTTCTAAACGACTGATACGCGTGCGCAGGTTATGGGCTAAAAAGCAACGACTATGATAGCAAAGAACCTCGTTCCAATCTTTTTGGTCAGCGGTTAAACATTTGAAAAACGGCGGAGCTCTGGAGACGAGAATGAGTGAAAAGATTTCTTTTATGTTGAGTTGAAAAAGTAGAGTACTAATGATAAATTCAAAGCAATTAAGACGACGAAACAATCACCGGATACTCAGCAAAATATAGTCAGTAATCCTATACGAGGCAGCGTTTTCTCGCGAGCGGAAAGATTTCATTTCGTTGAAGTCGCGAAAAAAAAAATTCTGTTTACAGGCCATTTTTCTTTTTTTCTTTTATCGAAGATTATCGGTTTACTAGCGTTTTAAATATTAATCTTGAGGTTAAATTATCACAAATAAATGCAATGCGGAATCAATTTCTCTTCTGACATAATTTGCAATAAAAAATGACACGGAGAAAGTTCGTCCTATACAGTAGGTTTAATGATTCTTTACTCATTGAAACTTTGAGGACAAAAACGGTAAATCTTTGAAAAAAGCATTAAGCTCTGCTGACGTGCCTTTGCATTTTTTTGTGCTGTAAATGGCGAATATGAAACGCTCACTTGCTTTTTTTTCTCCCAAGTGTTCTCTATTTACACGTTTCGTTTGTTCATTTCTCAGATTATATTGCATTATCATCCAATGTACGTTAGTTTAGCGGTTGCATCGCATAAATAAAGAAAATGGATTGTACATCATTTATAGCATTACGCAGACAATTGTACACGAACTGAAGAAAACGGTGGATCATAGAGTATTTTTGATGTGAAAATAAAACATAAAAACGTTCATTCTGCTGCCTAAAATTTCATTTATTCTAATGAGCTTCAAAACACTCTTACAAAGGGCTTCAGTTCCCACGATCATTTAACTATTAATAAACGGCTGGATTGAAAGTGGCCATTCATCAAGTCTTCACAACCCAATGACGTCACAACTGTACTGACCAGCTTCAACCACAAGCCACTCGTTTGTGTTGCGGACCTATGCCAGCTGTATATTAATGGCCGCTTCGGTTGTGAACAAAGAATTTTGTGAGTACGATATTTACAGCCTTTTGAACGGATGAAAAGCAAATAAAAACGCTTAGAAACATGAACACTGTGTTAATGTTTGTTATTACGGGCTTGGTTTGCCGGTTTAAAGCTTCGGGAGGCGGTTTTAGAAACTTGAACTTTCACCTACTCTATTAACATATGTTTATTTCTTCACAACCGAAGCGGCCATCAATATACAGCCAGCACAGGTGCGTAACACAAACAGAGGATGGTAACCTGTGGACTAACTAGAACGCTGTTCTCTCAGATCTCTGTCTAATAAATCGGCTTCTGTTCTCAGGTTGATCGGGTTCCAAACGATACGGACTACTACATTATGTTCACTTCATATGGTGTTTCACCTGATTTTGGCGTATCCATTCTAGTCACAACCGTTGATCATTGTGGTAGCTAACTAACGTCAATTGTCTTTCTGTTACATAATTCGAGAGATTAGAAGGCAATGCGACCACCAATTTTTGCTAGTCGCCACGAAATGTTTAATTTACTAAGATAATTATATATAATTTTATTTAACTATTAAACAAAGGCAGATGCACACATTTTCGGATAAATACTGATATAAATAGTAAAAAAGAGACATTGTCACCGTTCAAAAACGTCAGTAATACATTTAAGGAAGATTTTTTTTAAGGAAGATATTACCCTTTCAAAAGAAAACCTCAATATATACACTTTTATTTGTCCGAAACAGGTACTAAAATTTAAACGAAGATTTCATTCCCCTAAAGAACTAAAACATTGATAAGTTTCTTCCTAAGAAACTTGTTTGCAATTTACATCATATCTATCTAGGAAGACAATTCGTCGGAGGTCCTTCTAATTTATCCAAAATTGGTTAATTGACGCCGCTATTTAAACAATAGAGTTCCTCTGTCGAAGGCACTATCGTGTGATAGGTTGCCCGAGGAAGTTTGATGTTCACAACAAATATTACCTAGAGAACGTAGTTCGAGGGCTTATATGAAGTTTGAGCATCAAATTTCCGAGGGAACCTATCACACATAGGGCCTTAGATAGAAGGAATCTATTATTTTTATAGTTTGCACACATAAAAAGCCTCAACAAAGACCCACACAACAACAGTAACCATGAAACAATTAACACATAACTAAGGCTATCGTTATTAGAGCAGTTTTCAGTTGAGTGTCGTAAAATCAAAACAAATAACGTAATTACCCTGAAAAATCACCAAAACCGCAAACAACACATTGAAACAATCAGAACTCGAAGCAAACAAATGTAACTAGCTTTAAGCGCGGGAAAACGCGTGCGATCCAAGTCGCGATTGGTCTTAGTTTTACTTCTGATTGGTTGAGAAAGTGGCGCGAGTTTTCTAACCAATCAGAGAGCGCAGTCAAGCAAAACCTAAGCAAACGCCAATAACTTTTAACACTCAGTTGAACAACGATGTTATATGAAATAATTGGATGCAAAAAATCCCCGTGACTGTCAGTAAGGACTCTACCCTTCAGCCTGGTATTATGATTTTGGAATAGCCGTAAATGCCCAAAACAAGCCTGGTTCAAACTAAGTACACTGCCAATCAGAACAACTGAGCAAGTCCACCTTCGACAGTTGAACAGAATGTTACGTTCTTAGCGACGAGTTCCTTTACATCTAGTCTATGATAGGAAGAAACGACCAGTGACGTCACATACTGCCGGGCAATAGGTTCCGTAAATTTCCAATCACGTTAAGATTTGATTTCCGCTCAAGAAAGTAGTTCCCACAACCACGAGTACTCAAAACCTCTACGTCAATTGTACAACACATATTCTTGTCGACGGGTATTCTCTACAACGAACATTCCAGACACGTGCCACATATTTACAAACACGTGAAGTTTCAAACTCCGGCTAAAAATCAAGTTGTCCCCAGGATCAAAAGTACACAAAGCGTTCGAGTAATTAATCAGCGTAATCTTTTTCCCAATGGGTTTCTTGCACAAAGGACAAACGTCTCACGAAAACGCACATTCCATGCAAAAATTTCCAATCACGTGAAGTAACCAAGTGGTCCCCAGGACCACAATTAAACAAAACCCTACAGTCAGTTGAACAACGTAATCTTCTTGTCCATGGGTGTTCTGAACAGTTGCAAAAGAGCAAATTTCTGATGGAAACGAACATTCCATGACAACAATTTCCAAACACACTAGTCTCCAAGACAACCAGTACACAAAACCACTTAGTCAATTGAAAAACGTAATCCTTTTGTTCATGGGTATTCCAAAGAAAGGACAAAGGATGCAAATTTTATGTCAAAAACCTCCAGTCACGTGTGATAGGACGAATCTCCAATGGAAAGGCACATTCCACGCTAAAAATTTCCAACCAAGGGAAATTTCAGTTCTGGCTAAAAATCCTGTAGTCCCCAGGTCCACAAGCAAAAACCCCTCGGTCAATTAAACAGCGTAATCTTTTTGTCGATGGGCTTTCTGCACATAGGACAAACCTCTAAAGAGGAAGCGCATTCTGCGCATGTCCCATGACCGCACATGAAGGCCACATTGCGAGGTTTCTCGAGACAAATGGCGCACATGTTAGCGTCCTCGATTTCTCTGACATGCGCCTGAAGGGATAACAGAGAGTGAAGGGTGTCCAGGTACTTTTCATCCTTTTCGCTCAACACCGCAGGTTGGACGGGTGCTGCTTCATTAGATATTTTTCTTGTAATAGTACTCTTACACTTCAAGCATTTCTTCATCCGCGCAGCGCAATCTTTACAAGCAATCATATGTCCACACGGCTCAAACTTGACGGAAGCAGGCTCGTCTGAACACACTATACATTGCGACTCATCATCCTCCCTTTCCTGGCGTATTTTGTTAAATGACTGAACCGCACTCTTACAAAGAAAACACTTCTTCAACATTGCAGCGCATTCCATACAAGCTATCACGTGACCACACGGCTCAAATCTGGCGTCAGCGGGAATACCACACACCCGACATTTCATTTCAGTTTCCACGGCAACTTCCGACGACGAGCTAGCCTGGGGCGAGTCAGCTCCACAAAGGGAAGCCCCATTTTGTGCTTGAGACGTTTTTCGTGATGGGTTCTCTGCCGTTTTAGATCTAGGAAGCATGATTTCTCTTAGTCTTGGATCTCTACACAACTGTACCGGCGTCTTGTCGTGTTTGTTCTTCAACGTGATGTCAGCGCCATGGTCCACCAGTAATTTGGTAATGATAAATGTAGGCTCACTAGATGACAGCTCTTTCTTTGAAGTATTACTTCCCCCAAACTTCAAGGAATGGAACGTGACTACTACATGAAGTGGAGAATCGCCGACGTCATCTTGGGCGTTTACCTGAGCTCCATTTTCCAAGAGGAGCTTAGCTATGTTGACATGTCTCTTATCGACAGCCAGAAGGAGAGCAGTCTGTTGACGAGTGTTTCGGAGGTTGACGTCAGAACCTGGGCGAGCCTCAATAAGACACTGCACAACATTATGGTGTCCATTAAGCGAAGCTAAATGAAGTGCAGAGAAACCATCTTCTTTGACCATGTTCAGTAAATCTGGAGACTTCTGTACTATCAGAGACACAGCCCTTGCATTTCCTTTAAGGGCCGCATGATGAAGACAGTTGAATCCTCGTTTATTTGTTTTAGACAAATCGATCCCAAGAAAGTTAACGAGAAGTTCGACTATCTCAAAGAAGTCCTTAGCAATGGCATCATGAAGAACAGTGTCACCATAAGAATCCTGTGCATTCACATTACACGAGTAGCTAAGTAACGTTTTCACGACACCGGTGTAGCCTTTGTTGACGGCTACATGAAGGGGGGAGCACTTGTTCTTGTTGAGTTTGTTGCCATCTGCTCCTCCTTTCAGCAAAGCAGCAGCTGTTGTGGGTTGGTTTCCAAAAGCTGCATAATGGAGTGCAGTGTCCCCTTCAGCATCCTGTAAATTGACATTTGCACCCAACTGAACAAGGAACTCTACAACTTCTGTGAACCCTTGATGGCTGGCAATTTGCAGGGCAGTCTTATCTGATCGTACAATATCCACCTTGTCTGGATGTGCTTTTAACAGCTCCTTCAGTTTGTCCACATGTCCTTGTCCCGCCTCACTCACTATCATGGATCCGATGTCAGATGAACTGTTGATTCTTAGGTGATCCATCAGAGAACTTAGTGACTCATCTATTTCCCTCTGTGGCTGTTGGGTGTTTTGTTGTTCCTCTGCAGTTGAATGCCGACGATGCATCCGCTGTGATGCAAAAGATGATGTCGATGAAGGAGATGGCTGTAAGATCCCCTGTAGCTCACTGTGTGTGTGAGCTTGTCCACCCTGTGGTGTTGCCAGTTGTCCAGGTTGTTGGCCTGTGGACACGGCGGCAGTTGACTCGTTTACAAGTACTGCAGGGTTAAAGGTCCAATGATGTCCTGCAACAGCCACTCTGACATCACCATCAGAATAAATCTTCAGGACTTGACCAACTTTACCTAAAGCCACTGACATCTCACTTGCCCACTCTCCATGCCCATACTGAAGTCTTTTGACTAATTCCTGATCCTTCCTGACTCGCACTTTGTCATTAACATGAAACTCGTCGACCTTTGTAAGAGCAGCGGGATGAAAAGTCCACCTGTTGGCAAAACCGGGATACTGTACTCTGACGTCACCACGCTCAGTGATTCTGTGAACAGTTCCCATCAGACCAATTACCTCTTCCATCTTATCATTCCATCCACCGTGGCCTTCCTGCATGTCCTTCAGGGTAGATGCACGTAAAAGTACTCGCACTCTTTCACCAACCTCAAATTGTGCAGTGACATCAGCTGTACTGGAGGAAGGGTTGCTTGATGGTGATATGATCAGGGATTCAGGGGTCTGACCCAGCTTAGGAAAGTGATTCTTGTAGTATGATACCCCAATGCCATCAGAAATGCATGTCAAATCCACCTTGCCCTTGTGACCGACACGGTATACATTTGTACTTGTAGGTTTCCATTTCACACAAGCTACACTTCGAAAGCTCTCCATCTCCCATCCCCTCACTTCCAACACTTGTCCCACACTCTGTGCTCCTCCGTCCTGGTTTCCCCAATCCCAGTCAGGTCCGCGCATGACCTGTGCTCCAGGAAATATCCCTCTGGCCTCAACTTTGCATTTGCCAAGTCTATTACCAACATAAACCCCTGGTTTTCCACGAGCCTCCACTCTATTAAATCCATGATCAAGCGGATGTTTGTCGTTCATATAACAGGAGCTGCACAGATTGTAATTAACACAGTCACTGCATTCCCAGCGAATCCCTTCAATAGACTGCTTATTACAGTCATTACAAGACACATTAGTGTGTACAACACCAATTGGCCCGTTGTCAAACAAACATAGATCGAAAGCTCCTTGATATCCACACCTATAGTTCGTTCTCGTTCCTCCATCCCATTGGACGACAACTGTTTTATCCGGTGAAGATACGCTCCCGCTTCTACCAACTACAACGACAGTCCCAACATGTCCTTCCCCGCCATCTTGATTCCCCCATTTCCAATCTGGACCTCGTACAACACGACAGCCGGCCTCCATTCGTCCTTTTCAGCTGAATTCCACCTCTTGAAAAAGCATTCTTTACAAATTGATCTTCGAATTTACAATTGTACGGCGTTTCGCAGAACCGCTAATCGAGTTTGTTGATTTTCTTCGAAATGGACAAGATAATCTGGATT
>Ga0099817_1081840_pt1 | contig 11711 bp, 2 predicted proteins | sample SidCnscriptome_2_FD_81136 | JGI IMG/M metagenome (GOLD analysis project Ga0099817, IMG submission 81136) | Coral microbial communities from Puerto Morelos, Mexico - Siderastrea C B metatranscriptome (Eukaryote Community Metatranscriptome) | ecosystem: Host-associated > Invertebrates > Cnidaria >...
GTCAGAGGTCATATGCCAAAGGTCGTGGAGGTGTAGCAACTGGGTGTAATGCTGTTATTGTTCCAGTTGATCAAGTACTTGCCTCATCAGTTCAAGATCGTGACAAGCTGATTGCAGTGTTACTGGATCATGGCGCTCTTGCTAATGGGCCTCATGGATGCAAGACACCGCCATTGTCTTTTGCTCTGGAGATGGAAGATTATGCTATCGCCTACATGCTTGTGAAGCATGGTGCTGACCCATCTGTGATTGGCTGTTACCGAGGAATGGCATCACATCATCGTGAGAATCAAGGTCATTACTGGAAGGAGGAAGGTGTAAAGGCCCTAAGCTCAAAGGACTACAGTCGAGCAATCAAACTGTTGAACTTATCCTTGCAGTTTCCAAACAATTCAGCAGAAATGTATTACCTTGTTAACAACTCGCTGGCTACTGCGTATTTTGAAACAAAGCAGTACATCAAGGCAGTGGAGAAGGGAAGGGAGTGCTTCAAGTTCAAACCAACAAAATCACAGGTGGAAGCAAGTAAATGGAAAGAGCGTGGAAAGAGACTGTTTTCTGAAAAGGAGTATGTCATTCTGGTTGAATACTATACTTTGTCGATGCAGTATGTTCCCAGTAATGACAAGGAGTTCTTGGCGACACTACTGTGCAATCGAGCGCTGGCTCATTACAACATAGGAAATTACCAGCAAGCACTTGTAGATGCCAAAAGCTGCACAAGGTTCAGGCCAGAGTGGTTTAAAGGCTTCGTGCGGCAAGCGTACTGCCATGCTTGCTTGGATCAAAACAGAGATGCTGTGCGAGCCTTTGGTGAGGGACTAAAGAGAGCAGAGAGCGACGAAGACAAGTCTGTCATACTTTCTCAGATTGTTTCGTTGGGGCTAAATCTTGCAGATGCAACCTCCAGCGTCACCTGTAGTGTCCCAAACCACATTCTGGAGAAACTGATCAAGCGGCTGACAGAGAAAAGAGCGTGGGACAAGTTGCACGTCCTGTACTTGGGGGGTGGAGGACCCCAGCGATACTCACCAGGGGAGGGTGGTTTGGCAACTGGTATTGACGCATCAGAAATTCCAATAGAGCTTGTGTTTGAAGCTGGTGATAAATACCGAGTGCCTCTCATTGGGGCTCTCTTGGAGAATGGAGCATCCCCCAATGGACTAAGGAAGAGAAGAGAGTGTCCCTTGGAGCTGGCCTTAGAGGCTGAGGATTACACCATGGTGGTAACACTGCTGCAGTACAATGCTGATCCAACGTGTATGGTGACCAAGGCTGGTGACTCACTTCTACATGAAGCTCTCAAACAGTTGTTTGCAACAGGGAACAACGGATTTTTCCAAGCCCTGCTTGACTCCGATCTGTTTGATCCCGACGTAGTAGATGGCAGTGGCAACTCTCTTTTCCACCTGGTGACTTTTGGCAAGTGTTCCAAAAGGAAGTACGATATGATTAATGTTCTGTTAGGGGCAGGAGCAAACCCAACACTAAAGAACGCAGAGGGAAAGATCCCTGTGGACTATCTCGGCAAGAAGGACCCTCGCGCGCGGCTTATCAGGGCAGCTACAAACTCCTATAAAAGTGGAAAGAAATCGGGTGGTACGAAGAGGAAGAGAAAAGTGCTGAAAGCTCCCAAGAAGTCTCTATCAGAGCCCGGAGCTTCAGCGCTAGGTCAGGAAGATGAACAAGAACCAGAGTGGTGTACGATGGCGGATGATGCAGCTCAAGATGACGAGGCTCGAGTGGGAGAAGTTAGAGGTAAAGACAAAAAGCCCATCCCTGCAGCACCGCCAGTGAAGAGGGATCCTTTAGACGACCTTCGTGCAAACATTGATAGCATGATTGAAAGATTCTCTCCAGAAAATGTCCTTGGAAGTGAAGAAGAAGCTGGTGATGATGCTGAAGGAAAGTCAGAGAATGAAGGCACTGACGGTGAAATAAAGAAACTGGAGGGTGAAGAAGCGGAGTCCCAGCCTGTTCCAGATATTGAAAGAATCCAAGTTGATGAAGACGATGATGAGCCAAATGAAGAAGAGCGTGAGCTGGATCTCGAGTCTCCATTTGAAGATCTGCCTTGGGAAGTTGACTGCACCGACCAGTTCTGGAAAGCGCTCCAAAACGCTAACGTCAGTGATGCCTTGAAACGACGCATTGTGGCCAGAATTCGCATGTTGGCAGAAGGTCGATGGACAAAAAAACTCTGCAGACGGTTGGATGGCCTGCCCAAGAAACGCAACGTCATGCTGTTTGAGGCGAAACTGACAAGGTCGTCCCGGATCATCTGGGAACTTACTGTTGCATTCTCGGCCAAGTGTAGTAATGACCCTGAATTAAGAGTACAAGCAAAGACAACTGCTGGGCGAGTGTACTCTGAGATCATCCGAGTTTGGGACGTTGCTGCCGACCGGGACACGCTCATGAAAAAGGTTGAAGGCATTGTGAAATCTCATGATCGAGGATTGGACTGTATTGTGAAGAAAGAGCTTTCTGGGTTCAGGAAAGGCGATGATAAAGTGAAAAATGCGAGTGGTGAACGTCTTCCAAACTACTTTGTTGAAGTGGCAGAACAAGTGGAGCAGTTTCCGTTAGAAAGAGCAGCAAAGACTGAAAAATTCCATAGTAAAGGCAGCAGCGTGCAATTCTTTTACCCTCCTGCAAGTCCAAATGATATGGAGTACCACATTCTCAAATTCTACGCCTTTTCATCGGCACTAATCAACTCGGTCTTGCACAGCAATCATGCAACCAAAGTTGACTTTCCCTTCAGAGTTACTGAATTGGAGCATGCTATTATCAATTTGCATCCTACTCCGCCGTGCCCTGTTATCCTTCTTGGTCGCAGTGGAACTGGCAAAACAACTTGTTGTTTGTACAGACTTTGGAATGAGTTTCAGTCCTACTGGGAGAAGGCCGCCACTGCTGGTCCTCATATCCCAAAGCTGTTGCAGTATTTACCTAAAGCTGAATTGTGTGGAGGTTTTACAGTTTGTGAACAGCCAGAGGAATCGGCTTTCGACTCAACAGCAGCGGCCAGGGTAAGAGAAGACCATGACACGGTGTTGGAGGTGCCCTCGACTGAGGAATTTGTTCGTGCAAGGGATGCACGGCGCAAAGATTATGAAGAAGGTGACGACACGGTAGAACCATCCGAATTTGAGGATCAAGGTGCTTTGGATTATGAACATCTGCATCAAGTGTTCATCACAAAGAATCCAGTTTTGTGCAGCGAAGTTCAGAAAAACTTCTCCGAGCTCAGCCATGCCTGTCCTGCGGCTAGGGAACACGTAGAAAGTGAAGACACACCATTACCTTCGAGAATCCAAGATGTTGATGATGCAGCCTGGCCTCTATTCATCAACTCCCGTGACTGGCTGCTGTTATTGGATGCATCGCTTCCTGGCTGTGAGTTCTTTCCTCGTGCTGATGACGGCAGTCTGTTGAGAAAGATTTATGGTTGGGGAGAAGAGGAGACGCACTTAGTAGCCATTGATGAAGATTCTGATAGTGAAGGGGAGGAGCTGGATGAAGCTGCTGACCGTGAAGAGACAGATGATGCTGCAGCCGGAAGACAGGATCAGAAGAGCTTTGATCCCAGACGGGAAGTAACTTATTCAGTATTTGTGTCTGAGCTGTGGCCCCGGATGACCAAGAAAGTGAAGGCCCAATACCACCCCACCCTGGTCTGGACTGAAATCCGCTCGTTCATCAAAGGATCCATTGAGGCCTTGCACACAGAACGTGGCTTCTTGAGTTTGGAGGAGTACTCGGACCTGGGACGCAAACGAGCACCCAACTTTTCCGCTGATCGAGAAGTTGTGTATTCGCTGTTTCGTGTGTACCAGCAGTTAAAGTGTTCTTTGCGGATGTTTGATGAAGCTGATGTTGTTCACCATGTTTACAGTCGTTTGCTTCAAATCCAGGTCCCAGAATGGTCCGTGCATCGTTTCTACGTTGACGAAACTCAGGATTTTACTCAGGCTGAACTGTCGTTGTTGATACGCTGCAGCCGTGACCCCAACGGACTTTTCTTCACTGGTGACACAGCACAGAGTATCATGAGAGGGATTGCCTTTCGATTTAACGACCTCAAATCCCTGTTCTTCTACTCACAGCAGTCTTACCAAGCACTTGGTTTCCAATCAGGAGTACAAGTTCCTAACAGACTTTACCAGTTGACTCACAATTACCGCTCTCATGCGGGGATTTTGCGGCTTGCCTGTAGCGTCGTCGATCTGCTTCTTCACTATTTCCCCGAGTCGTTTGATCGTCTTGAAAAGGACCAGGGCTTATTTGAAGGACCAAAGCCCGTCCTCTTAGAGTCCTGCAGCTTCGGCGATCTGGCGATGATTCTCCGAGGAAACCGTCGACAGTCCTCGAGGATCGAATTCGGCGCTCATCAAGTGATACTCGTGGCGTCGGAAGAGGCTCGCACTCAAATGCCAGATGAATTGAAGCAGGGTCTGATTCTAACTATTTATGAGTCAAAAGGACTGGAGTTTGATGATGTCCTCATTTACAACTTCTTTAAAGATTCACAGGCTAAGAAAGAGTGGCGAGTTGTGACAACCTACATCAAGGACTTGGTGGACGGAAAGGTCCCTAACGCCGTGGGGCTGGTAGAGCTAACAGAAAGTGACCTGACGACGTCAGCCCGCCCCCTTGAATTCGACCCCGACAAACACAAGGTGCTCAACTCTGAGTTCAAATTCCTATACACGGCCATCACTCGAGCCAGGGTCAACGTGTGGTTCTTCGACGAAGACGAGGAAACGCGGGCACCAGTGTTCGAGTACTTCCAGAAGCTGGGCCTTGTTCGCGTGATACGCATGTCAGGTGAGTGGAACGAGACGGATCAGCTGACCAGTATGTTCGTTGAGAGGTCAACGGAAGCAGAGTGGTCGCAACAGGGGTACTACTTTTACAACAAGGAGCTGTGGGAGGTCGCAGTGAAGTGTTTTACCATGGCCCGTGATCCTGTGATGGTGAAGAAAAGTCAAGCTCAGCTGCAGGCTGCTGAGGCCAGCAAACTGAAAGCCAACCCCAAAGTGATGAGAACACAATTCCTGAGGGCCGCTGATCAGTTCTTACAGTGCGCCATGTTGGATGAAGGAGCCAAATGTCTGCATAACGCAAGAGAGAGATTGTTGCTAGCTAAACTCAACAGGAAATTAGGAAAGTTTGAAGACGCGGCCAAGCAGTACAGAAAAGAGCGTCACTTCCTAGAAGCCAGCGAGTGTTACGAGATGATCAATGATTACCATCAGGCGGTGGAGGTTCTTTGTCAAGGCAACCTGTTCGAGGAGGCTATTGATACATTACAGCGGTATAAGAGCCTAGTGGGTGTGATGACAGGCAAAGGAGGACTCCGACCTCCCAAGGAATCACGGACCGTGGAACGACTCTGCCACCAGCTGGCCGAGGAACATTTCAGCTGCGGCCGTCTTGAAGAGATGGTTTCAGTTCTTGTGCGGCTACCATCAGCCAACGACCGAATCCTGTTTTTCGAGAGTCACGGCTGTGTTCAGGAGGCTGTGCAGGCACTGATCAGTGAAGGAAGGTACACTGATGCCGGTAACCTCCTGCGAAAAAACGGCAGGTTTATCGAGGCAGCCAAGTTTGTAAACAAGAAGAAGTTTGCAGCTGCATGCTATTTGTCTGCGGCTCGCTGCGTTGAGACGCATGGATCCACTGCGGAGAAGTTTGAGTTGATTGAGGGACCAGCTGAGAGAGCTTTAGAGTTGTTTGAAGAGTGCAATGATAAGAACGGCGAAGCGGAATGTCTGCTGGTGCTAGCAAGGCTTAATGGAGATGCAGAAGACGCAGAAAGCGCGCGAGAACTTTTTAACAAAGTGAACAACATCTGCGGTGAAGTAGATGCGTGCCTTGCACTCTTTACCATTATCAACGAAGATGTTTCGCTTTGTAATTATTGTAACTTTCCCAGCGATTTTCTCAGAGGACTCGATAGATTATTTAGTCTTGTTTTAGCGCTGAACAAACCTCAGAAAAGCGTCGCTGAGCTGCAGAGGGTAGAAATGTGTGAGGCGTACTTTGGTCTTCTCAAGAGTGATCAATCCGACGTCAGATGCGCTTTTGTGAATGGCGGCAGTCTGTTCGTCTCTTCTCTCCCTTACAGTCAAGCAGAGGTCAGAGGTAACAAGTTGGTGCTTGACGCTGCAGTAGCACGGTGGCGGATCTCTGGTTATCTATGTGGCTTGGCATTTACGTTAGCGCAGAACGTTTATGAAAGCCTGGCGACAAACGTAAGGCGTTATGGCATTTGTCGAAGGTTTCTCCTCGGGATGCAGTGCACATCGGGACGATGCGGGCTCGCTCATGCTCCATTCTCGAAGGAAGCATTTGAAAAACTTTACAATGCCTTGTGTCATCAGATTCATGTTCACGCCCTCGTGCAGTCGTTCGTGGATTCCATTGGACGCTTCGATTCTCAAGGGCAGCTGACGCGAAGGCTTCTTACGAATGATATACGGGAATTCCGAGCGTGCCGACAGTTTTACGATTTGCTATTTCCAAGAATGGGCCTGCATGTCTCTCGTCTTACCAAAGAGCTTACCCGTGCACTTCGCAGACATGGTGCGATCAGGGAAAGGTTGTCAAGTTACGCGGAGTTCCTATGGAAGAGTTCTACTGACATGCAGCGATGGCAAAGCTCTGACCGGTTTACTGAAGTGTCGCGAATCCTTCATCTCGTTGGGTACCACAGCAAGATTATTGTGTTGCTGTCTGTCGAGGAAAAGGTTTTTGCCAGCAGAGATGTGCCATGTGACGGGATGCTGCACGACGAGCAGCACGGAGGCTTTCGTAGCTTTTTCCGACTGCTAGAAGATGGCAAACGTGTTCTTCACGTATATGGCGACGTTTTGAATTCCGCCTTCCTTTACATTCGAAGATTTATGAGCTTGGTTGCCATGAGGTCCTCGGTCCCTCTGCCCTCTCTTGCTAACACAAGCGCCATCTTTGAACACCAGATGATCGCTTGCTTAGTGCTGTTCGCCCGTTTGTTTAACGAATACGAGCATCCTGTTTGCCTTCCCGAGAGCTACCTTCGCCTGATCGACTTCTGGGATGCCATCTACAGTACAGAGAGGTTCCCTAACCTGTTTAGCATCGTTGAATCCAGCGCCACAGGACTACCTCCATTCAAAGGGATCCGGCAGGTGCAGCGATTACTCGAATGCATGGCACAGCTGGTGTCAGGGCAAGTAAACCGTCGCTTTAACCTGATAAACAGTGCTTTCAGTCATAACGCTTTAGAGCGCGTGCAATTCGGTGAAACAGAAAGAATCCTGCTGTTGGCCATGACCATGTTGTGTAATTACGGCAGAGGCATCCCACCGCCGTGTGGCCGTCTTATTGAAGCGTTGCGTAGCGTCACTGTGCACGCGTTTTTGCCAGCCCGCGTACAGGAAGCGTTAGAGGCGGTTCAGCGCGCAGACGGCGTCAAAGATGTAGTTATCACGCTGCAAAGGTTTCTCTCAGAGAGGAATGAACGGTTGTTTTCGATTCGTTGGTACAACCGCCGGTTGTGGACTGATGAAGTGAACGTTGCATCATTCACGCAATTTTTCAGCGCTGGGCCATCCCCCTGGCACCATCAGGCAGCCTCTGCAAGTGAGCTACCCGTGGATATTTACTCGCCGGCAGAGTTTCAGATGCCGACTGGTTACCTGGAGGAGCAGAGACGAGAGCGCGCCTTGGAAACAAAGCGTGAAGCAGCCGCCATCACAATTCAGCGCTGGTACCGTCATATTAGACGTCAGACCCGCAGGTCGTCACAGGAGCAGCCTGCGCACACTGCTGAATCGCATTTTGAGCGTTTCAAAGTGGACATCTCAGCCTGCAGTCTGTGCGGTGTGCAGTTCAGCGACAAGCTTGGCGAGACATACGAGTCGCATATTCAGCCCGGCAGTGCTCATTGGCGAATGCTGGAGGAATTTAAATCCTACAAGCAGCTTTATCTTCACAAGATATGGCCCCTTTTCGTAGCAGAGAAAGAGCTTCGCGATGAGTTGAATGCGTTGTCCGGGCAGAACAGGCTCGGTTCGCACGATTTCGGTCTTGATGTACAGCGGTTGGATCACGTAGGCGCACGCATTGGAGAGTGCATCCGGGATATCGAATCTCGTTGTAGGTGGGGTGATACAGGAAGACTGACGCGTGAAGTCGAGGCTCTGGGAGCTACTATTAAAGAAGTACAGAATATTGTACAGCGAGACCTTCAGAAGATGCGAGAGGCTGGTGACAGGGCAGAAAGACGGCACGAGGTGGAAGAAGCTGAAGATTATGGTGACGAGGAAGACATCTTGGATCTGCGACTGCCGAACCAAAGTGGAGCAAAAGGAGGGGGAGGAGGCAAGGGAAAGAAGAAAAACCGAGGGAGACGGGCACGGGACAAGACACGCTTTAGACAGTCTTAGTTGTAGTGATCTGGACCGAGTTGCATAAAACTTAACGTCCGGGCGTACCTTCTAACGTCGGACGTTCACTCCAGTTAAAGTCACTATGTTAACGTCTGCCATTAGCAGTTACGCCAGGCGTTATGCTTTATGCAACTCATCCCTGGTGGACAACGTAATTAACTTTTACACCCCTTTAGTTTGCACGAAGGCCTCAACTTAGGTTTACAGTAAAATTAGCTGTGTTTCAGTAAATAAAAAGCAGTATTCTGGGGTAGATGGCCTCAGACTCGCTACGAAATCTTGCCGAAATCAGCTTTTCAGGCATGCGTCAACAAAATGATAAAGACCATGGCCAAGCGAATTCAACATTTCTTTTTAGAAGCGTTCGGCTTTGTTGGATTCGGCAAGTCAAATGATTGTGATAATGTTGATTCATATGGATGTCGAATGACGCTGAAGGGTTTTGAACAAAGTTTGACGGGCTTTAAACTTTCTTAAAACAAAGTTGTAGCCAGCCGTGTGGATAACGTTGAATCTGTTTGGCCTAGACCATAACGATATGGTTTTCTTGCTTGAACAAAAGCTGTGTGGTATAGTGTGAAGTGCCATGTTTTTCGGCAGAATGGTTTTTAGTGGTTATAGTATATGTATAGTATTACGTATTCCGGAACACTGTCAATCAAATGCTATCTTGAAGGAATCTTCACACTAACAAAGAAATATCAACCTCATAGCTGTGAATCCGTAACTGTCTTAACTGTAGCATCAGTGTTTGCACTTTTAAAAATACTCGATAAGTTTCAGCAAAGTTGATGTGATTCCTGTGCTTGAGCTCTAACAGATATAAGCTATTTTTAGTTGCCATGCTAACCGCGTTCCTGTTTCACCATTATTCCCGTAATTTTAGAGTAAAACAGTTATTATTAAGTTGATGTTTGGCTATGTTGTTGCCATGATTCTCAAAATTCTAAGTTTTATTGGGTTAGAATGACTTAGATAATTAACCAGTGAAATTCTTTATTTAGATTAAATAAAATCTGTTAAAGAGATAAATATGTTAACTTTGTGATGTCTCTTGCATTTAATCTCCGCAACTCAAGCATGAATTATTGCACGTACAATGTCTCTCCCTTTCTCGACTTACCAGCTTGCAATTTAATCACTTTCGATAAAATAGCAGAGCTCCATTTTATGAAAACTGCTCCTGCTTTACCCGCTCCCAGTGTTTAACTGTCCTTTTCTAAATTCTGGTCTCAAAACTACTGGTCTTGGTTGTTTGAGCTGGCCAAGTTTCCCGGTTTATGCGTAATGCTTCCAGCCAAGCATTGAGTTTGTCCAGGGTGTGCCCTGGTTCAAATCCGATACCATTACACAAATTTGGGACCTTAGCACTCGGACAAACAAGTTCGACATTTGCATGCAACATCGTTGAATCAAGATGTTGACGTTTCGCCACCCTGTTGAATGATGCTCATTCAAATTTTCTTTTGTTCTCAGGTGCGTGTTGAATTCGTTTGGCCACTTTGTTCAACGTCGTACAACAAAGTCGTAATCAACAATGTTAAATGACGTAAACACTTTAAGCCCCAATATCCACATGCATATTCTCCTCACTGTTTTCCTTATATTTCTTATGTTACTAGTTGAGAGAATTTGATTAAAGAACACACTTCATGTCTGGTGATCATTCCCTTTATTCCCGTGACCTGTACATTCGATCAACTGGTGATATTGTAAGGAGAAATTAGATGCTTGTCACTCTTGGGGCTTAACCCTTTAAGCCCCAGTATCAACATGTATGTTCTCCTTACTGTTTCTTACGGTACTAATAGGGAGAATTTGCATAAACATCAAGACATTTTGTTCTTGGTGATCATTTCCTTTGTTCTTGAGACCTGTATGTCTGATCAACAAGTGATATTGTAAGGAGAAATTAGATGCTTGTCAATATTGGGTCTTAAAGGGTTAAATCCGTTTTGATCGAGGCCTTGAGCAATGACGGCGTTCCGGCCGAGATGAATAGGAACAGTAGTTCAATGTTCCCTTTTCTGCGCGTTCTGGCGTTAGCGTGTGAAGAAGCAGACGTAAAACAAAGGAAAGAAGAGCTCTCCTATTCGCGGGGTGAGGCAGAAGCGCGCTAAAATGGGAACATAAGTCGGTAAAGTGTAGTGCGGGAATACGACTTTTGGCAGGCCAGACTGCGGGTTGCCTCCAGGACTTCAACGTTGTCGGTTATTTGAAGGTTCACGATAAATAAAACAAACTCCATTGTCTTCATAGGGAGAAAAATGGCCGCTTTAACAAAGGTTCGCTTCAGTTTAGTGTGCACGGTATCGAGTAAGCTTATCTTTTGGTTCAAAAATTCGCAAATTGTTGTCCATTCAAGTGCTGCACGTTTCCTCTCTTCCTTGTCCGTTGAATCAATCACCTCTGTATCAATAAAATAAAAGAAGCCTCTGGAGAAAAAACGGCTTCAACAGAAGTAAATTGCGCTCGTCAATGAGTATAGAGGCCATATTTGCCTTCCACATATAAAGTGAGTTTCCATTCTAGACAACCAGGCAACTTGCATGCTCGTTTTCGCTGGGTTCCCTGTCAAATGCTATTCGTCAAATACTATTCTCTTTCTCGACCAACGCCACCTAAAGTACCATGAAAAAACCATCTTCGTATGAATCGTGCATCCTGTTACCACTCATCCCTCACCGTGTTAAAAAGTCGTATTCCCGCACCATTCCAACTGTAACAGTCAGAAGCTCTCTGCTTTTGTCCCACTGTGCTTTGCCATTTTTGCTGTCAACTGGATGAGGAAGATGTAAACCAAGTTTATATTTTGGAGTTCTGCAGTCTAGAAAAGTGTCTGTGACATCCAAATTAACATCACTATAATCTGTATCAGGAAGCTTGATTTTAATCACTAAATCTTCACAGCTTGCAGTTGATGGATTTTTACCAGTCATTTGAAGATACATATCCTCTGAGGTTACTGCTTGTTTGAACACCATATCATACTCTGGGGCCGGTCTTGGATCAAATTCATCCTCTCCATGACCCCCCTCAGGAATCTCCTCCTCAGTCCAAATATCACTGCCTGTCACTTGTTTTGTGGCCTCTGGGGGACCCCCGCGTTTCTCAATCTTCTTTGGCGGCCCGATGCTTCCAGGATTCGCAGCAACAGTTTTCTTCGCTGACGGTTTTTCATCGTCAGAGCTGTCTTCGTCCTCTTCTGGAGGTTTTAGTAGCTGTGACAGTGCTGCGATTCCGCTCGGGTCGAACGCCATCTTGTTTACC
>Ga0099817_1049601_pt1 | contig 11706 bp, 5 predicted proteins | sample SidCnscriptome_2_FD_81136 | JGI IMG/M metagenome (GOLD analysis project Ga0099817, IMG submission 81136) | Coral microbial communities from Puerto Morelos, Mexico - Siderastrea C B metatranscriptome (Eukaryote Community Metatranscriptome) | ecosystem: Host-associated > Invertebrates > Cnidaria >...
TATGTACTCTTATTTATACCGCATAAAGAGGTGCAAACTGCCCCCTCGATTATTAGCACGCAGCAGTATAGGGATTCGATTGCTTTACTTTTACGTAATAATTTTTAAGGCATGTTTGCTTTTGTGCCTGCACTTGACTCCAATAGAGCCTACAGCAGCTACCCAGCACAAGAGTTTGCATTGAAAACGGGTGGTGTTTATTTCAATTTATTTTAAGCGGCAGGGATTTTAAAAAGCTTCCTCAACAGGAGAGCAAAACTTCAACCGACAAATGAGGGTATCCCTTACGGCAAAACACCCAGTAAGCGTTTATTTCCGTCAAAGATCAAGAAAAGAGTCTACGTAACAAGAAATATTTATCCCCAAACATTGACTCTTGAAACTCCCAAGAACAACACACCGGACTTAAGCAAGCCCTGATAATGAAAATGGGCAGTGGGCAGCGTGGTTTTCAAACCACTTTTTGCTATAATAGAGCTATTCTCGAAAAAAAAGTTACCATGCAATCAGGCTTCCAAAAGTTTTATTGATTTCTACAACAAACGATTTTCTTTAGTGCCCAGGGCAAACCTTAATTAAAACCGAAAAAAACTACCAGCAAAAGGCCCTTCTTTTTCTGTTCTAGAGCTTAAGTGACAACCTTGGCCTATTTCGTATCACTTGGTGCAAACAGCGCATGTCAACTCTCGGCCACTAACGTACGGTAGGCACGGTAAGTAGCCGCACTGTCCTTCCACAAGGTACAACAGGGCGCCATTATGGTTTGCGTGGCTGCCATGGACAAATTCCGCGTCCGCGTCAATGCAAACGAAATCACCGGATTTCTTGTGGCTATTGTGCCATGACATCAGGTACCCATGATACTCCTCGGTCCAACCAGACGGACAATCATTCCTCGCGGGTATCATCAACTGAGATGTACGTGACTTGATGTAACACACGGTGCACGGGACATCGTGATCTTGAAGGTTGTTCTTAAATGGAGTATAAGAGGAACTCATCTCATATTCGGTGCCGTAGATGTATGATCCATGCTGATTTCCGTCCTTGTATTTGTCGTACTTTGGGGTGTTTGGCAGGCAAAGGAATTGACTGCCACCGCCATAATAGTTGTAGTAGCCACTTCCAACAAACCCTTTGTAAACTGTCTCAGCACCGCTAGGGCATTTGGTTCTTCCCCAGTGAACGTACTTCACCCCAGACTTCCCAGTGCCCGCTTGCCCTTTTTCGCCTTTAGCTCCCTGTGATCCCTTCTCTCCAGTACTGCCAACAGCTCCCTGGTCTCCTTTAGGGCCTGGAGGGCCTGGAGCAGAAACACTGGTACCAGGCTTCCCCGGTTCACCTTTCGCCCCAGGCTGTCCGGACGTTCCGGGGTTACCGGGCTTTCCAGGAGGTCCCTGGGGGCCTTCCCTTCCATCTCGACCGTCCCGTCCTGAGGGAAGAAGTTGAGAAAAGTTCAGCGCTATTGCACACACGAAAATAAAAAAAAAACGTGCATTTTTTAGTGATTCAGTGATCATTCGTATTGACACACCTCGGAGTAAGGCGAGAAACCACCAATCATTTGGCTGGGCAGAAGACAGAGCGGATCGGTTAGCTGCGTCAAATCTGTAAAGAGAGAATTTTCAAACTTGCTTTTTTCCTCGACCTTTTCAAAGCAAAACAACGATTGAGTGGTCGGTCCTTAATGATCCCGGTTGGAGAAAAAAATACTTCATGTGATAATATATATTTTATCGAAAATAGTTTGATTGCAGGTGTTACGAGCGCTTTCTTGAATCAGTGAGAGGATCTACTGAGGAGACTGTAAACTGATCACCTTCTAAATTTCAGAGTCAAGGGACTTTTGAAAGCTATAGAACTAGTCAAGACTTCTTCGTACCTTTTTTCGAGAGCCAGCAGCCGTTTTTCCAACTCCAAAGTATCCGGACTCGCATTTTGCGACACTGATCTCTTCTCTCTGACTCCGAGTCCAGTCGCTGGAGCATGCGATGTATTCGCACTCTCAGTGAGACTATGTTCGCGGCGCAAACCTGCCATCAAATTTTCGAGAGCAGAAATGCGTTGGTTTATGCGGAAGTTGCTCACAAACAAAAACGTAGCAGTCATCGCAAACGCTAGCCCAATACCCAAGGTAATGAGTGTTGCGGAGCGCAAGGTTGGGAAACACTTCTCTGTGTTGTGCTGTGGGGCAGGTTTACGGTCCATTTCAGTTTTAGACTATGAAGCTCTCTTTCAGGGAAAGAACTACTCTAATCGCCAATAAAAGAGAACTGAACTTTGATCACTACAACCAGACATATCAACCGTGTGTGGGGTATATCATTGGTTACAATGGTTAAACAAAAAGTAAAAATAATCACTAGTACAAGCAAATTTTCGCGTTCACTAATTTGAAAACAATTTCCGGTGAGTAAGTTTGTCTTCGAACTTCTCCTCAAGCACTCTCGAAATAATTCTTAACTTGACACCCAAAAGATTTCGCAAAAGAAGACTGAAAAATTAAGCACGAGCACAAAGGCGCATACCCAAGTAATCCTAGTAAAGCAAACAAGGGAAGAAGCCCGATACTTTAGTTAGAAAGTCACTTGGTGTATTATTTTACGGCTCAGTAGCTCCACCGAGTATTGCGTATTTGGCATTAGTAATTGCAGAGCTAAACTGTTTCAGCTCTCAAACGTTGCAAGTTTCCATGCACAGTCGTTCACGTACAATGTAAGTAACACGTACGTTTACTTAATAGACTTAAGTTTATCTCGATTGACAGACAAACAAACTTAAGAAACCGAATCGAAACGAATCAAAGATTTTCTGTAGAAATAAACAATCTTACTTATTAAGTTTGTATAAACTATTTTACTTTACGTTATCCAACTAAGATACATCTCGCGTTACAGACTGCACTTCATAACATCTTGCTTGCGTATTTTTTCTCGTAAACGACCAGTCCGGAATGACAAGTAAAACAGGGTCTCACTCTGAGAAATTTCAACCGAAGGAACTACGTCGCTGAGCTTCGAGTTAGCCTCGGGCATCGCCATGAAGTTTCAAAATAGCATCGGGAATTTACTGCACGCGTCGCCAGTTGAGTGTAATCGTTTTGTTTTTCTACACAAGCTTTGTCGCAGTTTAGTAAGACATGTTCCCTTACGCTTTTTAAACACCAGAGAGCGTTTGAAAGATTGCCTAATGTAATTCTTTCCCTTCTATCTCTCTCTGTCATTCCCGATCCCCACTTTCGGCGCAACTGATTTCTTCCCTTTTGTGGCATGGCTTCAGACGTGTTCAAGTGATGTATCACCTTTTTGGCCAGTCCATATGCGCTCAAGGAAACATAGAGAAATCAATCTCAGACACATGTACAAAGTCATTCTCTTGTGGGTCCCCCACAGATGCAGTGTCATCATCTGAGTCGCTCGAGTCCGAGTAGCACTGATCCACCAGTCTTCCCCTCTTAGGTTCACTTTTGTCCTCAGGACTTTGCTTGGTTTCGCTTTGTCGAACCCAGCAACCTGCATCAAAATAACCAGCTTTGGACCATTGTAACATCAAGCTGGTCTCATAAGGTCCATACACCTCTGCTTCACCGTCTTCAGTCCATTTATACTCCCAGTAAAGAGTTGGGTTGTTGTCATCGACACCTTTCCTTTTTTTTTCAACCTCAGAATGTTGAGTCTGTCTGCGCTCAGCTGTTCTGACAGTAATCTTTCGGTCATCAATTTTCAGTTCATTGTATGCACACCAAGATTTACACTTTGCAGCCGAATCAGCTTCAGAAAATGTAATAAAGGCAAAACCTCTTGAAGTACCAGTTTCATGATCCTTGACAACCTTAACAGCTTCAATTTCCCCAAAAGTGGAAAAATATTCAGCAAGGGTTACTTCTTTTGTCTTCCAGTCAAGGTTCCCAACAAATATCTTGGCTCTTGGATCATATTTCCTCTTCCTTTGCGGTGTCCCAGCGTTCAAAGTTTCAGCAGTGTGTGACTGCGGATGAAGTGGCTTCGCAGTTGTATCAGGACGGTTCTTCTGCCATTCCTCTAATTTTCTCGCTTGTTCATGAGGCCGTTTACTTCCACTTGCATTTGACTTGTAGCTCCAGCCAAATGTGGCCATTATAAGCAGAAACAAAGCTGCACTTCGTCAAAACCAGCTACAACTATTGCTATTTTGTCCGTCATGTTTGTGTTAAGCCTTCCTGGACAGCGGCAGCGGTGCAAATAATATGCGCAATGCCGTATCAAACCTCTTGAAACAAAAATAGACTTGTTTATATTTCAGTATTTTGAAATTGCAATTGAAAATACGCTTATTTAGAACGGTCTACCGCTTTGATGGTGCTCAAAAACTGTCGATGAGCGAAACAGGATGTGGATGTTTTGGTCATTTGTCCCATGCACGGAAGTTTGGGCTGTAAGAGCGACAAGAAGCGACTGGTTTTGACATTTTGAATGTTCCTCAACACGCGTGTACTCATACATGTATTGAGTAGCTCGGTGTTTTCCGCTTTCAAGGTAATTCTACAATTCTAGGATAATCATTGCTATTATAGCCTCCTCGAAGATTAATGCAAAGGCACATCAACTTGTAAAAATGTAAATGAATGGCATTTTTAACCAAGGAGACGGCACGTCCAGTGGAAAGATGTGAACATCAATTTATGAATTGATTTGAATGGACATTTTGGATCGATTTTTAGCCAATTTGCATTTAATATGGCGAAAAAGATGGCGAATCTGGATGACCTGATGTCCTTTTCATCCGACGAAGAAGATAATGTGGGCATAAGATCCGACGTGTCTTGGTCGACGATTTTGTCGTCAGAATTCAATGCTGAGCCGAGAAGTCGTTCTGGAACTGATAGCACACGCTCGTTGTCACCGAATTTTTGTGTTTCTGACAGGCATCAGTCCAAACCACAACGGTCAGCCAACGTTCGAAGCGATATTAACTATACTGGCCACCGTGCACAAGCTGTTCAAATGGAAACACGATCCACTCAGCCAAGCCTTCCCGTTAATGGAGATGACTTAAAGTGGTTCGATTTCTCAAGTGACATTGACACAGCTCGTGACAGTAATTTGTTTAATCAAGAGTATAAGGTGAGAGCATCTCGTTCTTGGGATGAGTTATCGCCGCCTAGGAGCCCTGTGAAAAAAACAAATAATATTCCTCAATTTCCTCGAGGTGGATTTACTAATTATCATACAGCATTCAGGCCTCCTTCTGAGTTACTGGACTCTGAAGGAACAGCTAATTACAATGCCTGTGAAGGGCTGAAGAACTCTAACAGCCCTCAGTCTTACACCTCTAGTCTGTTTGTACAATTAAACAATCAGCATAGTGACCTGTGCATTCAAAGTACAAACCAATCGACTGCAAGCACTGCATCATCAAATTCCAGCAGTGAACACCCGTATGGTGCAATCACACTAAAGCTTAAAGGAGAGTTATCAATAAGAGGAAGCAACGAAGAAATTCTTTCCTCTGAAAAAGGTCCAACACATCACAGCGTCTTTCCATTGGAGATGACTGAGAGTGCTGACAAATTTACAAGTAAGTCTAGAAATATGAGACCTTTGAAAGTTCAGCTTCCAGCTGAAGAGACTGGCAGACAGTCTTTGAAGACACAACAGGAGACTGCATCCTGCAGGAAATCTGTTCCTCCCCCTCGTCCACCTGCTTCTCAGAATCGTCCTTTTTCAACCTCATTTCCTGACAAAAAATCACCAGGTGCATCAATCTCAGGTGATCGCAATTCTAAATTTCTTTTCTATGGAGATGGACTTTTTGATGTTGCCAAAGAGAGAAATGAGGAGGCTACTGCCTTCAGTGCCATGATGACTGAACTCAGATCAAACTTTCGGTGGGATGATGAGACTAACCCTGGTCACGTGATAAGTCCCACAATACCTTATGACTATGAGACCTTTCCTCACGACACAGAAGCATGTATTGCTATCTACACTGAGGGACGACAGGACACACTGAAGTTCACTTTCAGTGCTCACAGCCACATTAGCAAAATTATCGAACTCGCCTTGAGTTGTTTATCTGATGACAGTAAGCTAATAAATCTGAGTTTAGCTTCAGCTTACGTACTCAAAGTTTGTGGGCGTTCTGAGTACCTCCAACCAAACAGCATTTTGATCCAATATGGTTATGTGCAGGAAAGCATCAAATTTGGACGTGAAGTTGAACTTGTACTTCTGGAGAACTGGCAAATCTCCAGACAGCTTGTTAGAACTGAGGAAGATGACTTGGATGAGAGTGTCCCACGGAACTACAAGGAGTTCTTTGATTGCCCGTTCAGTACTGCTGTCTCAGAATATGGGCTGACTGTGCTGTTGGAAGCATTTAATGATGAGCTTATAAAGTTGGTGGAAGAGACAACCAACCAGAGCAACCCACGCTTTGAGCCAAGCCGGGTAATCCAATCTGTAAAGGCGATCTGTGCAACGCTGGCTACCTTGGAAACTGAACAAGTAATTAGCTCAGTCTGTAACTTGAAAAATCTCCAGAATGCTGACATACACCGGGGAATAGTTCCTGACTTGGCATTGTTCTATGATGCCCTTTCAAAGCTGCAGTCAGCCGTTTTGCTTCTGATTGAAATGTACTGCAACGCCTTCGATACTACGTTTGTACCTACCAGGGTGGAAAGACCCAAACTGGCTGGATCCATAGAGGTGACTGCCATGACTGACAACTTTCGCATCAATGTGGCGTTCGCCAACAGGCTTCCTGTGCAGTGGAATCAGGAATTTGATCGTTTTGAAGTTCAGTGTGGCATTTACTATGGAGGACGTTTGCCCTGTCCTCCTGAAGTAACACAACAGCAAAAGATTACAAGGCATTTCTTCGACCAACTGCGTTGGGATGAGTGGCTGCAGTTCAAGATCCAGGTACGCCAGCTTCCACGTGAAGCACGGCTGTGTCTCACCCTTTACGGGATTGCCCCAACCAGCAAGGGAAACTCGCTGAACACCACCAGAACACCACTGGGCTGGGTAGCAGTGCCTCTCTTCGACTTCAAGGGCGTGTTGGTGTCGGGAACGCATCTCCTTGGGTTGTGGCCCGAAGAACCTGCCAATCCTGTCGGCACCTGTACATCGAACATTTTGCATCCTGCCAGTGTCATTCTGCAGGTCGAATTCGAGCGCTATTTGGCTGACATTGTGTTTCCGGATTTTGAAAGCAACGGCTGGTTAGTTTACGATGAAACTGATCGCTGTGAGCCCCAAGCTACGACTGCCGACGTGTACAAGCACATTTTGGAAAAAGATCTTTTCAATGAATTAAAACCGGAGGAGAGTGAACTGTTGTGGGAGCACCGATATTACTGCAAAACGGTTCCTAGAGCGTTGCCACTTATCCTGTCTGCAGCACCATCTTGGGAGTACCAATACCTTCCCGTGATCTATAGTTTGTTAGCTTCCTGGGCGCCGTTAAAGCCAGTAGACGCCATGGAGTTGCTCAAGATCAGCTTTCCAGACAGCCGTGTGCGAGCTACAGCAGTGGAGTGGATGGAAGCTCTTGTGGATGATGAGTTGTGCGACTATCTCCCTCAGCTTGTCCAGGCTTTGAAGTATGAAATTTACCACGATTCGTCCTTGGTTCGTTTCCTCGTGCGTCGCGCCCTAGGCAGCGTTCGTGTCATGCACTACCTGTTTTGGTATTTGAAAGACACCATCAGTGATCCGCAGTTCGGTCAGCGCTTTCAAATCATTCTTGGGGGCCTGCTCAGTATCTGCGGCAATGCGCAGAGATCTGAGTTCACCAGACAGGATGAGATCGTTTCTGATCTGATCCAGGTGGCACAGCAAGTCAAGAGCGCCAAAGATTCTTCTAGAACGAACGTTCTTCAGCAGGAGCTAGCGGTGGTCGCTGCTAACATTTTCACGAGCGTGCGCCTTCCTATAAGCCCCAGCTGTGAGGTTAAAGGTATCGACTTGCGAGCCTGTGGCTACTTCACCTCCAACTCTGCGCCTCTGAGACTCATCTTCAAGAACGCAGACCCATTTGGCGAAGACGTTCACGCCATGTTCAAGATTGGTGACGACATGAGACAAGACAGGCTGATCATGCAACTTGTGGGTATCATGAACAAGATTTGGTTACGAGAGGGAATCGATTTGAAGATGATCACCTACAAGTGCATTGCCACTGGTGTTGGCATGGGGATGGTTCAAATCGTTAAGGATTCGGTAACACTTCGCGAAATCCACACTGAGTTGGGCTTGGCTGGGTCTTTCAAGGATGAGCCAATAGCAAGGTGGATCCAGAAGTACAATCCTGGTGAAGAAGGCTACCATCAAGCAGTCAAGAATTTCACGGCCTCCTGTGCAGGCTACTGCGTCGCTACCTACGTCCTGGGAATTTGTGATCGGCACAACGATAACATCATGATCAAGAAAAGCGGTCACCTATTTCACATCGATTTCGCCAAGATCCTCGGAAACGCGCAAATGTTTGGCTCATTCCGCCGTGATCGGGCGCCCTTCGTGCTGACTCCGGACATGGCTTTCGTCATAAACGGAGGTTACGAACCAAGCAGTCGTTTTCAGGACTTTGTAGACCTTTGTTGCAAGGCTTTCAATGTCATTCGGTGTCACTCCAACCTGCTCCTAAATCTGCTTTCTTTGATGCTTAATTCCGGAATATCATGTTTGAGTCAAGTGGCTGATTTGAAGTACATCCGGGATTCCTTACTCCCAGACTCCTCCGAGGGAGAAGCTACAGCTGCCTTTACTCGACTCATCGAGTCTAGTCTCTCCTCTTGGTTTACTCAAATGAACTTCTTCATCCACAACGTGGCTCAGATCCGAGACGTCAGCCAGCTACGACTTTCAACGTCTAACACATCCAAATCAAGCTCTGTTCTTTCTTTCGTTCGTGGAACGTACTCATTAGACTCTGATGGTTTAGTTGATTCTGCGCGGGTCGTGGACTTCCAGAAGCGCTACAATCCTGAGAAATACTACATGTACGTTGTTAACATTTGCCGCGTCGGCGTTCAAGAACCCTCTTTCGTGTTCCGTCGATATAGCCACTTTCACGAATTGCATGCCAAGCTCACCGAAGCATTTCCGGACACGAACTTCCCAAGGCTTCCCAGCAAGATCTACATCGGTCGGTCGCAGATCCGAGTGGTTGCCGAACGCAGACGAAACGAGCTTGACGATTACATCCGGCACCTGCTGATGATGCCGACTGACATTTCGGAATCTGAACTTCTGTACACCTTTCTTCATCCCCTGGAACAGGACAACCGAGAAGCAAGCAAATTCTCGATTCGCTTACTCCCCGAAGAGAAGCGACATCGTGAGCGAGCAATCGGGGGGAAAGTGAAGCTGTTAATTCGACACGAGCGCGAAGCTCTCCAGGTCATGGTGATGCACGCGAAGGACTTATCTCCGAGAAATCAGACGGGCTTGGCAGATCCGTACGTCAAGCTGTACCTGCTACCGGATCCTATCAAGGCCACAAAGCTCAAGACCAAAATTGCGCGCAAGACCCTCAATCCAACGTTTAACGAAACCTTGTTGTATACCATGTCGGAGCGGGAGGTTCGACAGCGGTACCTTCAAGTTACTGTGCTAGATCACGATTACGTCGGTGAGAATGAATTTCTAGGTGGAGTGCTGATAGATCTATCACAAGCGGAGCTCAAGACGTCAGTGGCCCGCTGGTATGAGCTAACTGACATTAGGAAACCGCATTGAGCTTGAGAACTGCTCGAGATGACGGCCGAGACAAGCAAGCACTCTAGTAGACAAGTTTGTGACGGGCAATTCTGCTAATCATCTGGATCGACTGAAAGAATTCTGTCCACTTAGGAGAGTGTGTTCAGTGAAGACAACCGTTTGCTGGGGGTGAATTGGAGCTCGTAAAGCCAAGTCTTTGATGAACTCTACCCGTAGCGGTACATGAACGAGAATCCTCATATCTGCACAAAAGCTGTGGGTTTATCCTTAAACGTGGAAAGATGCATCAGTGAAAATAAGTATGTCAGCCTACCTGATTTTTGTCTTAAAAATTAACTTTACTCTTGGAATTGTTCTTAAATTTCGCTTGACATTTCTCTTGACTTTAGAAAACGTGAACTGTGTATAGTCAAAGGTATCTCAAGTAACTTAACCCCAGTTCGCTTTTTTATATGATATGATATTGGAACTTAAGCGAGCTTAACAGATGTAAGTCTTCGATAATGTATATGATCTCTAACGTTTTTTAGAGAGCTCAGAATCTCTGATACTCAGAGATCTACAATACCAGTCGAGTTGTGTATTTTCTTTGCAAACTTTTTAGTAGAAGTAATCTATCATTCCTGGTTCTTACCTCGAGAACATATTACGTTTATTGCAGAAAAAAAAAAAGCATTTTAAGGCCGGACGAGGCGACAAATAGGAAATTTATGTTCCTTATTTAAAAGCTTAAAAATTTTCTGCAACATTCTAGCAGCGGTATAGCGCCCGCCATATTGAGAAGTCGAAATAGTTATAATTTTGATTTGTTTTTAAGGGGATTTTAGTGCCGTAGCTGTCGTTGATGTAGATATTTTTTCAGCAGTATGTTGAGTTTTAAGTGCCATAGCTGTCGTTGATGTAGATATTTTGTCAGCAGTATGTTGAGTGGTTTTCGAAACCCCCTTTTAGACATATGGATTGAGGTTCACTATCCATACTGTTCAAGTCTAGTACTCAGGTGTTCCCTTCTCCTCACAGTTCATAACGTCACAGTCGTTATGTTACTAGTCCAGCCCAGGCTTTTAGCTCCGTGAAAGATGGGAACGCCTAGGTACTAAGCTCACTGCAGTCACTATACCATGTATATCTTAGACTCTTACTTAAAAAGGGCCTAGGACACACTGTTTAAGTCGATCCTGCTACCTAAAATAATGATGATGACGACGACGATGATCATCATCATCATAGTAACCATCATCATCATCGTCATCATCATCATCACCATCACCATCATCATCATCATCATCATCATCGTCCTCTTTCTCATCCTCCCCCTCCTTCTCAGTCATCATCATCGTCATCATCATCATCATCATCATCATCATCATCATCATCATCATCATCATCATCATCATCATCAACAGCAGCAGCAGAAACAGTATTTTTGTACCCTAGGTGGCCACACAGGTTGCTTGAGCTCCTCCACTTTGACCATAATTTGACTTTGTGAGAAGAAACGATAATGAAAAAGAAAAACCTGAAATAATTTAGGCTTGCACGGGATTCGAACTCATGACTCTGCGATAGCAGGGTGTTGATTCAAATATTATGTTGTCTTTGTGGTTGACTGGACCAAACGGGAAATCTGAAGGTGATCAGCCTTTTGCTCGACCTTCCTCTTTTTTCTGGTCTTTGGACCAGTAAGATGAGGCCAAAGGAACTAGCTAGGTGGAGTTTGTTGCCTCCACATTGGTCTTAAATGTAACCATAACAGGATTGCAATGATATGGTTTGGAGCAAATGATTCTTTTGGAAATCTTTAGTGAAAACATGAAAACCAGTGTTGCAGACATTTTGAACTGATGCCCGTTTATGTGACTGATAGATATCAAGTGTAAGCTAATTTCTGGTCCATGATGACCAGAAATCCCGTCGCCAGCTGCGGATAATCGAATAAGTAATTATTGATTGTGCAACCTAGGCCCTTTACAAATAGAACATAGTGCTAGTTTACAAT
>Ga0099817_1062983_pt1 | contig 11284 bp, 1 predicted proteins | sample SidCnscriptome_2_FD_81136 | JGI IMG/M metagenome (GOLD analysis project Ga0099817, IMG submission 81136) | Coral microbial communities from Puerto Morelos, Mexico - Siderastrea C B metatranscriptome (Eukaryote Community Metatranscriptome) | ecosystem: Host-associated > Invertebrates > Cnidaria >...
TTCAAATGCGGGCAGCAAATCTCGCGTGTCCTAATCCCCCAAAAGCGGACTCCCTGAAATTGGGGGAGGCTGCTTGTAGTCTAGATCGTCGGCCATGTCAATGAACGGCTCCAAATCGGGTGCGCGAAGTGCACGTGGCCCAAAACGAATCGACTTATCTGGATATGGTGCACCCTTGAGTGCCAGGGGCACTTCAAGTGATAGAGGTCCAGCATCCAAGATGCAGACGCTTCCCAGTACCATGACGAACTCGTCTCATAGCAATGCGAAGCCTGCGAAGCGGAAACCCAGTGAGGTCATTGCTGCTGCACGACAAGCAGGTGGACTTGCCTTGGAGCGACAGGACCTCGCATCCACCAAAATTGTATGCTTTCAGAATATGGGTGATTACACCCACCAGGTCGACTCAGTGGTTCCCATGGATGAACCACTCTTCAAGGCGACGCCCTCGGAGATTCGCTTTGCGAACTTTGAGAGCTTGCAAAATTTGGATGCCACGTTGAATTTGCGCAATCAAGACAATGTGGCACGAAGGGTGAAGATCCTTCCACCGGATAGTACCTTCTTCAAGATCTTACCGGGCAAAGGCCGGAAACCGGACCAGACCGACAACAAGGTGGCTCCAGGGATGGAAGTGTCGTACATCGTGCGTTTCACTCCAGATCAACAGGTGGAAGACTACTCATATGATCTGGTGGTCATTACTGAGCGCGAGCGTTTCCTCGTTCCCATCCGTGCCACTGGGGGTGGTGCTCTGCTGGATATGCCCGATGAGCTGGATTTTGGCCTATCGCCGGTGAAATATGAATCACCCAAGACCATCATGGTCCGCAATGTGGGAGAAAAACCTACGAAGTTTTTACTGAAGGTACCACCTCCCTTCAGTACATCGATACAAGATGGTTATTTAGAGGTTGGCGAGATCATGCAGGTTGATGTGGTCTTTAGACCCGACAAAGCGGAAGCGTACGAACGGGAGATGCTTATCATCTACGGTGATGGTGTCGAAACCTATGTGTCGCTTTATGGCAGAGCAGAGAATGTCAATGTCACCTTCTCTGCCAGCCAGTTGCAGCTGGAAGATACCTTCATAGCGTTGAGTACACAGAAGACCATCTTGATCCACAACAACTCGGAGATTCCGGTGGATTTTAGTTGGCGCGCCTTCCCTTCCATTCAGGAAGAGATCAGCCAGAAGCTGAAATTGCAGGTGCAGTTGAAGCAAGAGGAATCAGAAGAGGCTTCAGCGATTCAAGACTTGAGATCCTCTGGCAGTATTGAGTCGGATGTGGAATCGCAGCTCAGTGAATCCTCAGATGAATATGACACCCGGTGCGCGTCGTTAAAGGCGACTGAACTGGCACAAGGGGCATTGTCACGCAGATACAAAAACATCGCCAAGGCGATTTTGGAGGACCCGATGTTTTTTTATGATGAGATCTTTGCGGTGGAACCCTTGTCGGGTCGTATCTGGGCCAAGTCCAAGATTGCCATCACCTTCACCTTCACGCCCAAGGCGGCCTTGAACTATCAATGTTTAGCTTATTGTTCAGTAGTGGGACGAGCTGAACGCCTACCTTTGTTGCTGAAAGGCACTGGGATTGGGCCGAAGGCGGCTTTCTCCTATGATGAGCTGGATGTTGGAGATATCTTCGTGGAATCGGTGCACCAATATGAGGTGAATTTGATCAACCAAGGAGATATTGATGTCGAGTTTCGCTTGGTACCAAATCCTTCACCTTTTGGTTCAATCTTTAGCTTTATGCCAAGTGATGGATGTTTGGAAGTGGGTGGTGAATGCACCATCGTGGTGGAAGTTTGTCCAGATTTACTGGGCGAATTTCAGGAAGTTTTCTATTGGGAGTTGGTGGGAAGCACCTCGAAGATTGGTCTCAGTTTTCGAGGTCATTCAGTATCACCAACCTTCCACTTCGACTTGGATCGAATCTCCTTTGGTGTGGTGAGCTATGGATTTTTGAATTCCAAAACGCTGACCTTAACCAACACCTCGGAGGTCCCAATGAGGTTTGCATTGCGAATACCTGGCGATGGTCGCTTTACTCAACGTGAATTTGATGTAATTCCTCCAAAGGGGACGCTTTTGCCCAACTGCGCGCAGAAAGTGCAGATTGATTTCGTGAGCATGAACGTCAAATCATATGACTTGTGCCTGGTGGTGGATCTTGATGGTGTGGGTCAGGAGCTGGCCAGTATTCCAATCCAAGCTCGTTGTGCAGTGCCTCAAGTTGCTTTGGAACCAGCGGAACATGTGCATTACGGTGATATCTTCATCAGATATCCTTCACATCAAACCATCGTCTTGAACAACACCTCGGCATTACCCGCGAAGTTCCAGATTTTACCTCAGGATGACACCACGCGAGCGATTGCGGAGTTTGAGCCGGATCAATCTTTTGGATCAGTACCTCCTGCCTCTTCCCATGTGTTGACTTTCACATTGACCTCGCAAGTCATTGGAACACTGCAAATTCCTATCACTGTTCGCATCCTTGGTCAAAATTCTGTCAGAAATTTGATCCTAATCGCCAATACCATTGGTCCCATCGTTACGGTGGAACCCAGCGTGGTGGATTGGGGCAATTCTCAATGTTTGGAGCCGATCACACGCTCAGTTTTGGTGAGTAACAACAGTGTGATTCCAGCATCTATCCGTTGCATCATGAAGAGCAAGAATTCTCTCTGGAGTTTATCACCAAAAGCAATGGAGTTACCTCCACATGCCTCGGCCAACTTGAACATGACGTTGACCATCGATGAAGTGGCTAAGATGACGGATATTGTTCACGTCATTGTGCATGAGAGTAACGATGAGGCTGTGACAGTGAGAGCCAAGGGTATTGGAACGCCTGTGATGTGCCGAGAATCGTTAGAAGTCATTGACTTCGGCACCCAGTATACCACCCAGACGCACAGCAAGGAATTTGTCATTGAAAATCGGGGACGGCAACCGCGAAAGTTGGTCTGGAATCTGGAGTCGACTGAGACCAAGCGAAAGGAACGCAAACTCGAAGAAGGTGATGTGCCCGTGTTTTCTGTGGTGCCGGATACATTGTTGTTGGATGGAAAATGTGCCTTTCGCTTTGTCTTCAATGCGTCCAGCCCCAAACCCGGATCTTTAGTGGATACCTTGACGTGCAATGAGCTTTGTGGCGATGATCGTAAAGGCAAAGTGATCTTCAAATCCGAGTTAAGCGGAAACTTTGTGCTGCCCTTGTTACAGTTGAGTGCCACCAGCGTTTCCTTCCGTTATTTATGGGAGCGGCAGTGTCCATTGCATCCGCTTTCCGAACCCTTGGTACTGAAGAACGTTTCGCCACTGGAGGTGCGATTCTTCATCAAGGTTCAACCGCCATTCTACGTGAATGTGGACACGGTGTTCCTACGCCCCGATGAAGACATCGAGATTCGTGTGGAATTTGATCCTGCTTTTAAGGTAGATCGAGTTTGTGGAACCGTGAAACAGAAGCTGAGCATCGTCTACCAGGATCATCCCCAGAGGGATCACGTGGGACTGGTTGGAGAAGTGATCTTCCCAAACCTGACCTTGGGTTCCAACAAATTGGACTTTGGTTCAGTTTTGAACGAGACCACCAAGCAGATGACCATCACCATGGGAAATCCAAATCCGCTCCCAGTGAATTATCAATGGTCATTCGTGGAAGATGCTGATTTGAGCGATGATGAAATCGCCAGAGGGCGGGAGCAACAATCCACTACCTCAGCCTTTCCTACGACATTGATGAGTGCTGGAAATTCTCATGGCTCAGGCTTTGGACGGCAACAGTCTGGTGCAACTTCGTCAATGGCCTTGGAACATCGAAGTTCTGTTGCCAGTCAATTTCCTTCCAAGAAGACACCAAGCAAACCACCCATGGTGGACATCAATCAAATCTTCGATATTCTGCCCATTATGGGCACCTTAGAGCCAGGTCATACGCAGGAGATCACCTTCACGTACTATGGCATGAGAAACCAAAAGTTTGACGTCGCAGCAGTCTGTCAAACTGAAGGAGGTCCAGAGTACGAAGTGGCATTGAAGGGCCAAGCATCGAAGTTGGATTTTTATCTGGACAAAACGGATCTGGATTTTGGTGAAGTACCATACACTGAGGTGCAAGAGCGAGAGGTGTTGCTGGTGAACACCGGCAAGGTGGCTTTCCAATATAGCTGGAATCTTTGTGGCTTATCACGTCCTGCGGTTCTAGATTGTTGGCCCATTGCTGGAGAAATCAAAGCAGGAGACAAGGAGAGGATTACGATCCGCTTTCGTCCAGGTATTCCAGATGAAGTTTCAGAAGTGGCCTTGTTGGAAGTGGCGCATTTCGAACGTCAACGCATCAACGTGAGAGGTCATGGTGTTTTCCCGGGCATCCTATTGCTTCAAGGTGGTGGTGGACGTGGTGAGAAAGATTTCAAAGGCTTAGAACGATGGGATGAGCCCGCACATCAGACGAACAAGGAAACTGCCTTGCAACGATTGTTGGTGAACGGTCCACCTCCATTGGCGGCCTGTGTCTCCAACAGCACCAGCAGCGTCCAAGTGACCACCGTTGCCTCTGTGGCTCCCGAAGCCAGCGAGGAGCCATCCTCTGCCGAGGTTGCATGGCATCCGGAGCCACAATTGGTGGAGTTCGAGGTCGATCGAAATTTCATTTGCGAGACGCTGTTGGGACAAGAGAAGGACCTTTGGAAGAAGCACTTGGAGAAGCACGCTGGCAAGGAACCGACAATAAAGATTGGAAGAGGTTCTGCAAGGAACAAGTCGGATTGGAGACCTATGTTGGAATTACCTCCAGTGACAGCAGCATATTATTGCTGCAACTTTGGTTACATTGTGCTGGGCCATTCTGGCAAGAAGGTCATCTCAGTGTACAACTGCTTCCATGAGAACGTGAATTTCAACATTGGCCGCAAAGTCTTGATGCAACATGGCTTCCAGATCACCCCCGAAAAGGTGAGCAAAGTACTCCCAGGGAAGAAGGTCAAGTTGGAACTCACCTGTTTTAGAGATAGGAGTGGAGAAGAGGGAAAGCAAGAAACAACTTGGGTCATCCCTGTGCGTGGTGGACCCTCTTATGAGGTGAAGTTGGTGAGCGAGTTTGTACGACCGGATTTGGAATTGTCGGATGCCACGATTGATTTTGGTCATGTTCCAGTCGGACAAGTGAAGAGAATTACAATGAAGCTTCGCAATGTGAAACCAGTGGTGGTGAGTTGGGACTATCGACTTCCAACGGATAAGTTTGGGAAAGCCTTGGAATGTGCCTACTTGTTGCACCCAAGGGCTGGAAGGATTGCGCCGGGTGAGATTCAATTTGTGACGGTGAGCTTCACCCCCACGGCGGCCAGTTATTTCAACCAAAAGTTGGCCTTGCGAATTGTAGACAATCCAAACAGAAAGCAATTGCACTTGAAAGGCCACGGTGATGGCTTGCACGTGGACATTGAGCCTTCTACCAATTTCAGCTTGGGACCAGTACTACCAGGAACCGAGAATTGCGTGCAGGAGCTCTTTTTGGTCAACCCAACAGAGTATACCATTGAGGTCTACAGCGTGGATTTCGACGCCAGATATAAGGAAGAGGAGTATTTTCTGCAGGTCTTTGATCAGTATGAAAACGATCAGATGGAGCTACCTGTTCGTGAACCAGGAGCTCCAACATGGTCACATGTGGCCAAACATGGACGAAAGGTACGAAGATTGGAAATGATCCGTGACCGTGAACTGAAGGAACAGCAGAAGATCGAAGCACGACAACAGGCAGTGGAACGAGTAGAGGCAGCCAAGAAGCAGGTGGAACTAGCCGCATCCGCAGAAGATCCTGAAGTCCCAGAGAAAGCGGCGGCGGAGCTGAAGGAGGCTGAAGCTTTGGTTGCAGAGATTGATGCCATGCCAGAAGAAGAACCCATCCCAGAGGAGTCCGTGGAAGTGGGCGAAGTTGAAGAGGAGCTTCGTCCTGAAATGGATCCAGCGGATTATCCCTACAGAGTTCTGAACGATGATCGCCTCCATGCCTTGCTCATCGGCCCGGCAGTCTCTGGCAAAACGGCTTTGGGGCTCCATTTGGCACGGCAGGGGCGGAAGGTCTTGACGGTAGATGAAGTGGTGGATTGGGCATTGTCAGGCCCAGCCTCATTGCAGGGCGCAGCAGAAGAAGAGACACGAGAGAAGCTGCGGCGATTGATGACAACAACGGAAGAAGAACATGAGCAATCAGAGAAGGATCGTGAGAAGGCAGCCCAAAAGGCCAAAGAACAGTTTGTTCCGAAAGCCTTGCAATATTCCCTTCCTTTGGAAGATGTGGTCCATTTTCTCCAGGTGCGAATGGAGCTCCCTGATTGCAATGCGTGTGTGATCTTTGATGGCGCAACCTCCAAGTACTTGCCATCAATCGAGCAAACTGCGACTGCCATTTTTACAGCTTTGTGGCCAGAACGTTTGACTGTCTTGGGCTTGGGCTGTGGCATCTATGGCGAACCGGCCATGCTTGGAGAAGGTCACGTGTCCAAACCGGAAGCCGACCCGGAGACCCCTTCAGAGGAGGTAGGAAATCTTCAAGCCTACTACGCTTCCCTCAAGGCTGTGATTCAAGGTCGTCCCGAACAGCTGGAAACACAACTGGTGCCACTGAAAGAAGCCTTTGGAGTGGCCGAGTCGGAATTGCAAGAGATCAGCACGAAACTGAGCGAATTAGAAGAACGCAAGCAGAAGAGGGCTGAAGAAGCAGAAGCTGCAGGAGCACAAGCAGCAGCAGAAGCTACAGAAGCGACTGCAGAGATTCTGGTTGAAAGTGCTGCAACCTTAGAAGATCCTGAAGCCGCAGAAGAAGCAGCCCTACGTGAGAGTTTGAAAGCAGCAGAAGAGAAAGTCAAAGCAGCAAAGGTGCAGGTGGACGTGCTTCAAGGACATTTGGATCGTTGTCGTGCAAGTATCCAGCAATTGGAGAAGAGTGAGGGCTCTGAAGATGCCCTGATGGCCAAACTTCATGAGACTGTCGCAGCATTGGAGCTGGCGGCTGCAGCGGTATTGGAATCGAAACGTCCAAAGGTGGAGATCAAAGAAGAGGTTGAAGGTGCAGCCAGCCCAGAGTCTGGTTCCAAAGAAGCCACGGAAGACGCGACAGGAGGAGAAGCTGAGAAGGATGCCGGTGCCAGTCCCAGTCCGGAACCGGTAAAGCGTGGGAGCCGCGCAAGCCCGAAGCCGGCGCCGGCAGAAGTGGGGCCCAAAGTGCAGTTTGTACCATTGAATTTGGAACAACAGTTTGAGGCCATCGACGATCCCATGGATGACTTTCCTGGACTTCGATCTGTGTTGGCTACACACATGCCATTACCTTTGATACCAAAGGATCCACCAATTCCACCGCCTTCCATGGCGCAGGTGGTACTTCGCCCTCACATTCGTTTGCCACGGCCGGCAGTGACACACTTTCAGTTGCAAACACCTCCACCAGATCCGCCTGCTGAAGAAGGTGATGCAGCGGATAAGAGGACGGAAAGCAAGAAACCAGGCGACAAGACAGACAAGACACCTCCACCCGCCGAGGAACCGGTGGAACAGCCAACACGTTGGCTTCTGAAGCCACATGAACGGGTTCGTTTACTTCTGAAGTTCTTCTCTGAGGAGAATGGCCACTACCAATCCTCACTTGGGTTCGAAGTGGTTGGAGGCATCAATGAAAATGCCCATGTGTCTATCGATGTGACTGGCATCACCACTTTCCCAGGTATCAGCAGTGATCCACGGAATGTCTTTATGCGACGAGTCAAGACGAAACCAGCCAGTGGTTATGCCAACAAGCAATATATTGCATCAACAGGTGTCTTTGACTTTGGTCCCCTGTTGGCTGGCCGGAGTGCGCCTGCTGCTTCAGAAAGCACTGACGAAGCGACAGAACAATTTGTGAAGCAGCACATCGAGAACTTCCGCATCACAAACAACTCTTTGCTGAAGGCAGATTTGGCCTTTTCTTTGGCTTCTGCAAAAGCTCCAGAGGATCCCAAAGCCAAACCAGGCGGAAAGGGCGCTGCTGCTCCTAACCCCTTGGAGGAATTTCCCTTCACCATCGAGCCTAAGCAATTGGAATTGGAAGTTGGTGAAACCAAAGAACTCTCAGTTTCATGTTTCCCCGTTAAGGAAGGCACTTATAGCGACAGCATCGTGGCAACCATCACTGACAATCCAGACCCAGTGGAATTTCAGCTGGCATCCATTGGAGCTTTACCCAAAGTCACGGTGGATAGCACTGAGTTGGACTTTGACCGTTTGCTGGTGAAGCAACGTGCTGCGCAAAGTTTCAAGGTTTCGAATGTCTCCGCGATACCTGTGAAATGGCAATTTGAGGCATCTCCTCCAGTTCCAGAAGCTTTTGACATCAGTGCGATGGAAGGAGTGCTGGCCGTGGCAGAGGAGAAGGTCATCACCGTGGCGTTCAAATCGGATACAGCGTGCACACACAAATTCAAACTCACGTTGCAAATTTCGGACACCGAAAATCTTCGCGGCTGGGATTCCGCGGGCGACATCAACGTGGCAGCAGAAGCGTTTGTGGTCGACGTAGTGCCGATGTTTCCTCAAGATGCGCAGGGCTTGGATTTGGGAGATGTTCGTGTGGGAGCCACGGTGGAGAAGACCTTCCAAGTGGCCAACAACGGGAAATATGCAGTGAATTTCGAACTGCAGCTTCGAAGGAAGTCGGTTCGAGACGTTGTGCAGATCGATTATGGAATTCCTTTGGAAGAGGGCAAGTTGCCAGAGCTGCAGCCAGGTCAGAAACTTCCCATCAAGGCCACCGCGACTCCGTTGGTTGCCATGCAATTTCCCGAGGCCAAGAAACCTGGGAAACGACGCAACGAGGACTTGGAGCTCTTGGTTTTTGACTCCAAGACAGGTGATCGTGTTCAGGTGGAAACGCCACTTATTCCATTGATTCTTCGGGCAGTCTACAACACTTTCAGCCTCAACCCGCCCTCTGGTCTCACCTTTGGCCCTGTGAAGATCGGAGAATCGGGCACCCGCGAGTTGGAGATTTGCAACGATGGACCTTTCAAGTTTGACTGGTTCTTCTTTGATGCTGTGGATGGAGTGGTGAAGAAACCAGAATTCACACCAGATCCCAAAAAGCCCGCAGAAGTGCCTGATTTCATCTTGGGAGATTTTAAGTTATCTCCAGGCTCAGGCGCCTTGGAACCTCAAGCCAAAGTGAAGATTGTGGGAACCTTTGCGGCCACAGAACCGAAGAATTGGCAACACAAGATTGGCATCCACGTGCCCGGGCTACAAGAAGATGGCAGTGATCCAGGAATTCATCGTGGAGAAGGGGATGGGGACACTGGATACAAAGAATGCCTTTTATCTGCTCAAAGTGCTACTCCAGGAATTGATGCAGCAAATGTGCATTCGATCTTTGAAGAACATTATGTTGCTCCTACTTTGGATGATGCTGTCGCCTTTGCAGGACGTCCAGGAATTCGAGCCTTTGACGAGGAAGCAAGGTATTTCTCCTTCGGCCCAGTACCCGTACAAGGGCAATCCTCGGAAGGGTCCCAAGACCCTGCGAGATTTCGCATCACCAATCCGAATCCCATTGCGTGTGATGTAAAGTTTGAGGTAAAGCCTACTGTAGCTCCAACAGGAAAAGAGGTGCCAGTCTTACCCTTTGAACTTTCCAGTAAGGAGCTTCATATTCCAGCCCATGAGTACCGTTACATCAAGGTAAGATTCAGTCCACAGGCACTGCAACGATATTCAGCCATCTTTGAAGCGACGGTACCTGAGGGTAAGGATCCCAAGACCAACGTCTTGAAGTTTGAGATGCGTGGAGACGGTGCGATGCCCTCTATTGCTTTGAGTGGTCCTACGGTCTTTGGAGATCAGGGTGGGCAGTATGACTTTGGCAAAGGTCGTGTGGGAAAACGGCACCAGGTGGAATTTACGCTCTACAACCAGGGAGATATCCCAGCCACCGCGCGCTTTGAATTGGCTGCCAACAGCAATTTCAGCTTGAGCTGTCCACGTCGAATCACCTTGGAACCCAAGGCTTCGCAAAAGTTCCAAGTGCTCTTCTGTCCCATGGAGAAAGGAGATTTGAGTACATCCTTGCGGTTGCAGACCATGCAGAACCCCTACGAGGACACTCGAGTTGCCTTTGTGGGACAAGGTTATGTGGAAGAGATTGCCTGGGAACTTCCGGAAGTCCAAGGAGATGAGGAAGACATCTTGAATTTGGGAGAGGTTTGTATTGGTTCTTCAAAGGTGGCGACTTTTCACATCAGCAACGCAGCACAAAGTATGTTGCGCTTCCAATTTCCTGAAACTTTACCAGCACCATTGGAAGGAGTTCAGATTTCGCCGTCCTTGGGACATGTGCTCCCAGGAATGAAGAAGCAGATCACTTTTACCTACAAACCGACGTCTGCAATGAATGCAGATGTGCAAGTTCCAGTACAAATCGCATCCATCATTCCAGAGGAAGAAGAGGACTGGGACAATGCTTGGCATCTTCGCACAGGCGATACGCGTGATGCTGATGAGGTGGATCCTGAACCTCTTCACACCGTGGTAGAAGGTTCGGAACGAGAGATGCCATTAAGGACCATTGGTGTGGCAGATCAGATTTCTTACACTTGCGGCGTGGAAAAGATATACTTCAGTCCTACTGTGCTGTTCCAGTCACGGTTGTACCGCTTCGCTGTCACCAACCCTTCCTCCATTGCCTTGCCATATAGCTGGCGTGTGGTGCCCATAGAGGAGCGGGAGCGAACTGGATTGCTACCGTATTCCATTACTCCACCAAAAGGCATTATCGCAGCTGGTGCAACCACAGAGTTTGAGATTCGCTTTGCACCCAAAGAGGTGGAAGACTTCTCTGCAGTGTTGGAAAGTCGCATGCCATTGCAGGCTCCGTTGCGGATTCCCTTGAATGGCTCCGCTCTACGTCCCTGGTGTCATTTCGAAGTTCCTGTAAGTGATTATCGTGCCATGCGGCAAGCAGCTGATGTCTTAGATCCCAAGTATGAGATCATCGAATGCGAGTCTTTGGGCACCAAAGTGAGAAATGTGAAGCGATTTTATGTCTTAAATCCAACCTCTGACTCCTATGAGTTCAATTGGATGCCAGAAGAAGTTGACAAGGATGTTGCGCCGCAACCTGGGGCGATGCCTTTCCGTTGTCTCACAAAGCGCGGAACCATTTTGCCGGGCAAGAAATTTGAGATGCTCTTCGAGTACATGCCAACGGACCCAGAGACTTACGAGTCACGC
>Ga0099817_1093526_pt1 | contig 11253 bp, 5 predicted proteins | sample SidCnscriptome_2_FD_81136 | JGI IMG/M metagenome (GOLD analysis project Ga0099817, IMG submission 81136) | Coral microbial communities from Puerto Morelos, Mexico - Siderastrea C B metatranscriptome (Eukaryote Community Metatranscriptome) | ecosystem: Host-associated > Invertebrates > Cnidaria >...
CGAGGGTAACAGGCTGGGGTCAATAAGTTAGAAGCTTGTCAGCCTAAAGTCCCAGGAACGAGAGTAACCCAGTCCACCAATCAATCTACAGTTTTTACCTGAATCATTTGGCTCTTTACACTCACACCCCATCCATATACTTGCAATCTTATTGTCTTAATAGGTGAATCAACTTACGACAGCTCCCAATCAAACACCAGATAACCATTAATCCTGGAAATGTACATGAGATTTAATTCCCTGTAGAAAGACAATAAAGAAAGATGATAAAGTAAGGTTGAACGCTCCTTACCCAAGATACAGCTATTAAGAATGAACCAGTTATTGAGATGAAGACAGAATTAAACCTGGGAATGAACAAGATAATAAAAGAAGTTTCTAAGGGAATAATGAAGTTATAATAGCAATAAATAATATAAAATAGAATAATTCCTTGATTTGTAAGCAATAATAACACCTGTAAAGAGCCAAGTGGAAGCAGGGGTAACTATAAGAGAAAGATGAAGCAGTAATAATATAAAGTGAATCTAGATAGTCCCAAGATAACAGCTGATTATAGGATAGAAGGAGATAACCCTAACAAAATGAGAAGATATAAGCTGTATAATATCAAGAAAGAATTAAATTATTAAGAGATTTTAGAGGAAGAGATCCAACTAAGAGAGACATGAAGATAGAAGCATAACAGAAGATACTAAAAATATGATAAAATATAATAGTTTTAGAGAGACAAGCACACGATACCCAAAAAGATAAGATTCTGAATGAAATAAACATTAAAAAATATAAGATTAATAATATTATGGGATATGAGAGGCTTGTAAACACTAAATTAACATGAAATTAATAAAAACTGAGAGAATTTTACATAGATTTGGTTAGAGAAGAAGATTAACCTGCAAATAATAAGAATTACTTGATTTCTAGGGTGGTGTGCCCCAAAGGAACAATAAAAATGAGATTGGTAATGAGCAAAGAAGCATGGCACACCACCCATTATGCATAAAGAATGAAGAAAATAATAGAAATATAATAAGAAAACTATAATTTTCTATGTCAACAGTTGAGTTACAGCCAAGATTAACCAATGATTACCAAAAGAAAGAAAAATAATTGGTTTTATGCATGTGGCGGGCTCCTACGGGATGAGTGAAAGAAGCGACGTGGCATAGAGCCCGCCAGTGGAGGCAAGTCTAGGATTCTAACCTTCTATTTGGACCAGTCGTAAGTTGTCTTAGTTGGACCTAATCCTATCGTCTGATCCTAAGGTTCACGGGCTACATACAAGAGGTTAACCTCCTGCATCCACTTCTTTCTTGGTCATCATGCGTCATCTGTGTACCAACCACCATAAGGCATAGAAGGGGTCAACCATCCTATCTTCCTCACTTACACTTCATTCTTGATATGTGAGTTTACAAGCGTTAACCTTTTGGACCTAACTCATGCACCATCCTCCCTTCCAATAGACTTTCTGCGTGAACCTGTTGTGCTTGGCTGTAGAAACACTCATTAAAAACTCAGGAAATTATATCTTTTATGAGGTGTATCAGGTGTTAAGAGTCTCTAAAGGCCCGTCAGGCTTACTCTCGTGGCTTATCAGCCGTTATCATATCCTATGCCCCTTACAAGATCTTATTTATTTTCATTTACAATTACATTTCATTCATATTATTGGCTTATAATCTCCTATTAATATCATGCATTTTATTGTTTTCTTTGTACATATGCATCTATTAATAAAGCTTTCTTAATTATCTTTCTAGGTTTATTGGGTTTACATTGTCTCTTTGCATAGTTTCTTCTTAATCATTAATTTGTATCAGTTATTGAGTTTATGCTAGTTATCATCTGGCTCTCTTCGTCAGGAATCTTGGGACTTTATTGTTAATGGATGGCCAAGAAGCCTTGCTCACGAAGAAATCCTCAAAAAACAATAATTTTAATTGATATTTGCAAGGCTTCTTGGCCCTACAGTAACTCCCATTATCCCACCTTAAAACCATTAAAAATTAAAGTTATTTTTTGGTGATTTTTAATGGATTTTAAGGGAATAAAGTCATGACAAAGATCCAGAAAGGTTGGACATGAGAATGAACCTGCATAGGACGGTCTAAGGACAAGATTACACCTACAGCCGAGGAAGGTACCAGCAAATAATATTATTGGGTTTTATATGGGCTTTTCTGCCTCCACTCACTCCAATAATATGCTTTCCTTCGCATAAAACCCAATAATAATGAGATTGCAAGGGGCAGAAAGGCATGAGAATCCAAGAAACTGCATGTCAACTGACTTAATCCCAGCCAAAAGACGAATGAATGACATGATAACCAGCTTATTGGCCATCCCATAGAATTCTTGACTTTATTATTTACTGTAGGGGACTCTTAACCCGCTCTATCCACCGGTAATCCTTGGATCTTAGTGAATCAACTTTCTAATATTATTATTTACTTGAATCTCTTGTACAAAAGGCGGGTTAAAGGTCCCAACCAACTGGTACAAAGGCTTCAGGATTCATGGCCTTAACCACTTACAACTTCCATTTCCAATCCTGTCTGGCGATCCCAAGTCTTCCAATATCTTCAATTTCCAATATTTTTCTATCTTTGTCTTTGGCGGAAGGAAGCTATGTTAAGCTTGGTAAGTGGGATAACCTCAAGAGCCAATTATATGTCTGTTACCAAAGCCTTCACTCATCCGTCCATCCTTGAAGGCACAACAACATTAATAAATAGAATTATTTTGTGGATTTATGTGGATGGACGGTTAAGCGAGGATAGTGGGCATAGGATATGTGGATTCAAGGACTAACAAGACCCTGTACTAGAGACGAGTGTACACCAGATATAAATTCAAGATTAATGCTGTAACTGAAGGGTCAGGAACTTAGCACATGAGATTGAAAGGCTACGACAGGAATAAATTACCTGATATGGCCAAAGAAGCAACTAAAAATTCATTAAAAATTCATTTTTATTTGTTTCTTTGGGTTGGCATAAAGGATTTCGGCCGGATGCGCTAGCGCTAGCATATACTCACTTCCCACACCCGCTTGCGCAAGAGAATGAGACACGATGGAGCTGATCATAAGGGAGTGGCCTCGCAAGCGTCTGCTAAGGACCAACCAACCTGTAACCTCTGGACCTAGATCTCGAGGGATAAGACCGGGATAACCTTGTCCTTTCATCCAAGAAGCCTCAAAAAATGAATTATTTTTGGCTTCTTGGCGTGTGTGTGGGTCCATGCGCGAGGCTCTATTCCGTCCTTCGTAAGCCTCGCTAGGGAGCATGGGCCCATAAAGTAAGACAAAACCTGTAAGCTGTGGAAGGTCCTACATCCTTGATCTGGAGCTGGGATTAGTAAGCTCTAATAAAATACCATAAAATACCTATAAAATTTATAATTACTTCTTTTATTAGAGCTTCCTAATCCCCCACACCCAAGCAACAATAAAATTAATTTTTAATAGTTGCTTGCTTGTGGCCGCTGGAGTGAACTGGTTAAGGGGGGTGGGTCACGAGCGCGCATGCGGCTCTTCCCCGAGTGACCCACACCCCCCAGTTCTTTCCAGCGGTTACCAATGATTTCCTCTTCCATATCCTACTCACGCGTGCCCCGTTCCACCACTAAGAAACTATTAAAAATGCATGAGATTGGGCACGCGGGAGGAGGATATGGGCCAAAAGACGCTCAAAAATAATTAAAATTAATAATTTTTGGGTCTTTTGGAGGGAGACAAGGTAAGCTGTTTAGGCTGGAGAATTCATCCACAGTATGCACGCGTTAACGCGGTTGGGGCCTAGCGGCAGCCTATTCTCTTGGCACGGCTGGCGCAAGTAAGTGAGAAACCAACCACCTGTCAGGCACCAAGAATCTCATCCACTGTAAGGTCAGGACTATATCATCCGGTATAATCTCGTTCACTCTTCTTGTCCCTAGCACACACTCCCTTAAACCAATTAATGAAGTGTATGCTAGCGCCAGCGTGAACCGGCGGACATGAAGCCGGGGGAAAGACCCATAAAATTACAAGTTAACCCAAATATCACTTAGAAAATCAGAAATTATTAATATTTTATGGGTCTTTTAAGGGACTTTCCACCTCTGTTAACACTCATCTGGCCTGCGGCAGCATACATTCCCTGTCACGTAAGAAGACTTCATGGATTTAGTAAGGTATAAAGTTGGTAACAGCTTGGATTAAAGGTCAAGTTACCTCAGGTTCTAACTCCAGGATTAATAACTAAGCATAAATTACGAAAGGAAAAGGCAATGATAACCATAAAATAGAATTATTAAGTGTTAATATAGGAAGATAAAAGCAGAAATGTAAATAAATAAAAAAGATTCCAAAGACACTATTAATCCAATAAATGCATGAAAATACAAAATAATTCTCAATAATATAAGCTTCTAAAGCCTCTTCAGCCACCAAAGTGTACGCGGGATCACCCCTAATAATTAATATAGATTTCAACTTTATAGATTTCCACATCAGAATTCAAGTTCTTGACCTTTCTTAACCCATAACTCACTTATCTTTTTCATTCTTAATGCTGTGGTTGAGTCTTGTCTTAGGATATGATAAGGTTGGTTGGGACTTCCTAAATTCATTAATATTATATTTTATGGTTATTTACCCGAGGGCGTGCATTCTCTTCCTCGTAACCAACCACAAGATATAATCATATCATTCACGCCCTCGGGCGTCTTGGCTCTCTTATTCCCTTCTATCATTCCCTTAGCCAAGACGCATGGCCAAATAATCATCAAAAATAACTTAAAAATACAAGTTTTTTTGATATTATTTGGGTGTACAAGGACAAGATTTCCTGACCAGACTGGTACCTAAGAAGTCCTCCCACCTTACTCATGCCAAAGATCACTCAAAATTCCTTAAAAATTAATATTTTTATTGGTATTTTGGTAATCTTTGGGGGGCTCTAGGGGCCAGGCACTCGGGGAAATAGCCGGCTCACGCCGCTCGTGCCTTGCCCCTAAGAGCCCTTAAAGACCCATAAAAGTAATAAAAATATAGGATTTTAGAGGTTCTTTGTGGGTCTACATCCATTATTTTTCTATATTATTATGGCTCTCTTCCTCTAAAATCCACAAAGAACCTCATAAAATCTCTTATTTTTTCATCTTTTTAGGGATGTGGCCCAATAATCCTCTTCCCTAGGCCCGCGCCAATGAGCGGTTGGGCCACATACAATCTCATATTTTTTCCTGTCCAATAGGCTTGTGCACTTGTGTCTTTACCCACGCCAAGGGACCAAACAAATCCTTAAAAAAATAAAAAATAATTGTATTTTTAAGGGATTTGTGCGGGTCTCTTGGCCTTAACACTGCTTCCAAGCCAATAAGATTCTTTGATTTTTATACGAGGGAAGCAGTGTTACAGATAATAAAATAAATTCCTGTCACGTAGAAAGACTCACGATGGAACGGTTAGTGAAGGAGTGCCAAGTGACAGGAATTATTATTGTTGTTTCTTGGCATAATCCCGCGTAAACATTGCTTCCTTGCCAGTTCTTGGACCTAGATCTCATGCTAGATGCAGTTATTATTATAGGTTAATGAAGGTTGTGTCTTAGGGTCACGCTACCGTCTCTCACGCGAGGAGTGCCTTAAGGAGGGAGGAGCGTGCATGAAGGTAGCAAGACTCTTGGCCTACACCAGTTAATAAAGTTATGACAGGGAATGAAGGTAGAAGTGTATCTTAGAGACCGAAGTAAGTCATGAGTGAAGACTTTGTTAGGAGCTGAGAATCTTAGAAGCTGTATTAATAATAAAGACAAATAATTAACCTGTAATGACCAGAGAACAAAGAAATTCCAAGGTTTATACCAGCCTTCATGTTTGGGACCAGCGTAATAATCCCGTTCACCTTTCGTTTACTTGGGTTCTTGGTCTACATACGATAGGCGAGATGAGTCCTCAGGCCCTTACCGCTCCCTAGTGTTCCCTCCCACGACCGAAGGAAGTGCCCAAGTGAGTGAGTGTATGCTGCCGCTAGGCCACATCCGCGATTAGACGCGTGTGTAAGGCAAGGAAGGTTGAACCCGTGATCTCTAGCCCAGGCAGTTACCACCGTTCATCCCTTAGAAAGCCCCATAGAATAAAGCCAATAAAAGATATAAAAATTATAAATTTATTATTTCTTTTGGGTATTTAAGGGTCTTTGAAGGGCTCGGAGGTGAATCTAGGAGATTTAATTCCTTGTATTGGCCCTTCTGCTACCACTCACCCCTCCCAAGCACATAATAAAACTATAAAATTAGAAATTTTATTTGTTTTATACGGGTGCTTGGGGCCCTAAGATACACTTCATTTATTAATTGGGGTGCCTCGCTTCTTCCACCTTATTGGCTTCCCTTACGACCGAGGCACCATAAGGATGAAATAATCCATGTAGATTGATTAGAAGATAGAGCGAGAGCCTCCAATAAGTGAAAGAAATGTAATTTTAATGGATTTTAGAGGAATATTCTCGTCTCTGGAGGCTCTCGCACGAGTGTAAGGACCAATAATCACTGATTCATCTTTGGCGGCTCTTTACTCACGCCGGATGCGCTAGCGCGAGCATATTCACTCATATTAATAAAGTTATGCCAAAGGAAGGAGAAACGAGGTAGCTGTAAGGTTTAGACAATAAGATCCCAGCCAGTTATTACACCTTCTAGACTCGTCTGTTGGCCAATAATCATTGATTTTTATGTGAATAAGGCCAATTAAATAGCAAAGTTATGCCAAAAATCAATGATTATTCCCGCGTAACAGACGAGTCAAGGACACAATCTAATTACCTGGATTCACAATAAAGTCCTGACATTACCAAGGTTTATTATTGGTTATAGGCCCAAGATATCCTCAAAAATCAAGTATTTTATAGTTTTATCTTCTAATGAACCATATAATTGATATCTTCCAGGAATTTCCTTCTTTCTTGGGCCTGTCTAGGAAGCTTACCAACTGGATCTAGATCACGGGCAAGGACAAGAATGTAGCAGCAGAAACCCTTCTAAGAGACGAAAAGATAACATTAATATCACGAATAAAGAGAATGAACATGAAGATATAATTGGTATAAGAGCTGTTAACAAGCCACATTAACAATAGAATACAAAGAATTCCAAATTTACAATAGAATTATATCTGATTAGAAAGCCAGGCAGTAGAAACCCAAGAAGTAAACCTACCATAGAAAACAATAAGATTAAGAGAGACAAGTAACCAAAAGTAATAATAAATAATAGAATCGCATGCCCAAGTAAGTTAAAAACTCATAAAATTACAATTATTTTATTGTATTTGGAGGAGATTATAGTGGGCATGCGGAAGTAAGTGGAAGGTTGTAGGATATTAGAAGTCCCTAGAACATACAAAATATGACCAAAATTCCCAGATTCTTTTTGAGAAGTCCCTCCACCGATTCACACGCGATAGCGCGGCTGGGCCCTGGCGGGAGCATACTCTCTTGGCATAGTCTCTGGTGGGCCTACACGCGGGCTGAAAGGAATCCTAAGGGCCCGCACAATAACATTAATTTTTAAGTGTTCTAGGCCCACCAGCGTAGGACCAACAAGACCCTGTACGCGGCTTGCGCATGAGACACTAACCACAGAACCAAAAGAAAGGGATGGAGCGGCAAGGATATGGCCATTACAGACGATTGCAAGGATTTCTGGGTCTTTATAGTGCCTTACAAGAGCTTCTAATCCCATAAAACTATAATAATTTCCAGGATTCATGGCCTTACCCTTCCCTCTTCCTCTTCCCCATCCACTTCTACCGTCTACCACTAACCACCTCTCACTCTTGGCACGCTTGCGTCCTCCCTCCCACCCAGAAAGCACTAATTATGAGAGAATGTAGGGAGGGAGCACGCCAAGCGTGAATAGAAGGTGAGATTAGGCCAAGAACTTGAATTCTAAGCTGAATAAGTGGGTTAATGGTCAATCCCGCGTGTAGACGCATGATGGAAAGCATTATAGATGGAGTAGACCCGCCAGCCTGTTGTAGACGAGATTAACCTGTGATAGTTGGTCCAGAACATGCAGCTACCACAATGAAAGCCTTATATTATTGAAGGTTCTAAGCTCACATCCCACTTCTTCCGTCATCAACTTCTAATTTCCTAGATTTTGAGGGATATCTGGGGTCAATTTTCTATCTTATTATCATAGTTTCCGCTACTTGGGTTTAGTCTTGAGGATTTATCTGAGTGAATCTTAGGTTAGTGAATCCTCTCCTCCAGTAATGAGTCTTAGCACACCCGGCCAGAAGACGAATAAAGGAAATTATTATTGGTATGATCGCTGGCCGGGAGTAACCTCTACATCTATAACTTAGTTCTTTCTATGTTAACGTTACTAAGAAATTATTATTAATTCTTTGGTCTCTTGGATCCTGCTACCTCTTTCATCTCCTATTCTGGGGCTATCGATCTTATGGTCCATTCTCTAGTTTCTGAGGTTATCTTGCCTTACTTGTCCCATACAGAAGCTTACTAAGTCCTAAGAAAATAATCTGTGTCATTAGTCCCCATATCCAATAGTTTTGAGGATTACTTCGTCTCTCTTATATCTCCAGGTTTAATTCTCTGTTATAGACCCACCATATAATCTCATCTTTTATTTCTATAATCTTTTGTAGTTATCAGGGTCTCGTCCTATCGTGTGAGGTGGGTCTAAGCACAACAGGTTCACTCTTCTTAGGCGCTTACAGTGGTTTGTTTGCTTCGTCCGGGCGGATGACACGAGTGAGCGAGATGAGCCCGGCTATGGCCATTAATAATTCATTTTATTGCTTTCTTTGGCTGGATTCTTCCTTTCTTAAGGCTTACAGGCGCTTGACATTCACTCACTAACTGGCTTATTTGGTCTAGCCTCGCCAGCGTAAGTTATTATTATGTGATTATATGTGTGATGCGGCCAAAGACACGCAAATATTATTGAGTTTTTAGGTAACTTAAGGAGCCGCATCACCCTCACATACGATAGGATAAGGTCATCCAGGTATAATTCTGTGATCAATGTAATCGTCTGGTTACTGGAGGTTTAATCCTTGATACAAAGGGTCAACACTCCTCCCTCGACAGTAAGGTTGGGACATTGGAACACCTAGATAGAGCGAGGTAAGACCTTCCACAATATAATCTCGTCTTATGGGCCAATCTTCCCTCCTTCGCAAGTCTCTTTACAGGTGATTGGCCCTATTAAGACAAGATTATTAGTCCTTGAAGGTAACATAGAAGTCCTAAGATTACATATTAAATCTCATGAGTTTATAGGTCCCACCTAGACAGTTTAAATCTCTTGGTTACACAGTTTCTAATTGAGGATTACTTGCACAGGTTACTCCTTTCGTGCTAAGTCCACAACTGTAAACTGACGAGCCTTTCGTGCTGCTGGGTCTCAATCATATGGCACCTTCAAGGAAGCAAGGAAATAAAAATAAAAATTATATTTTTTATAGTTATTTACGCGGGTTCCTTGGGGCGGATTATAAGGTTTACATCTGTTATCAGGACTGGAGGCAATAATCCTAACCTTACCAGCTCCTTCAAAGACTCCACAAAAATAATAAGATAGAAAATTTTAGTGATTTTGTGTGTGTCTTTGGCCCAACAAAGCAAAAGAAATTGTATTTTTAATATAGTTTTTGGGCTTTGTTGGGGCTTAATAGAAGGAGAAGATTCCTAGGGAAGGAGAGTTCACCCTTAGAACCGATCCGTGAGCTGGGTTAATAGCGTCCAGCGGCAGTTTCTACCTCATGGTCTTCATCTTATTGTCATTACTGGGTCATATGCTTCTATCTCTTGGCTAAGTAAGCGTAAATAATATCAAGAATTAATTTGTAGTTGAAGATAGAAGCATATGATGGGTGAATAGGCCCAAAAAGATGAAGAAAATAATAATTTTTGAGATTTTAACTGGCTTTTTTGGGCCTATTCTCATTACCAATCCTTTCACAACTTTATCAGGTTTTATCTTCTTCTATATGGTTTTCATCTTATTTTCTTGTGATTATATCTTTTATTACAGGAATATTATGTCTTTCATTCGTTCCAAAGGTTACAGCTTACTTTATGGATTCTCAGGTAACAAGCGGGTGCAGGATTCTAAATGGAATTATCTTTGATGGATGAAGCTGTGATTGCCTTAAAACTATTAAAATTTCCTATTTCTTTTATTGCCTGGTGAACAAAGTAACCAAGTAACCCACATAAGCATAAAGAAGCATTTCATTCACAGCTTCAGGTAAAATCCTCCATTACTAACCACTTCCTAACCCATGATCTAGAGCCAACTATCCGTCATCAACTTGCAACCGCCATGTGGACATCCTTCGCTACAAAAGGCTTTAGGGTTGAATCTTGAGGTTTAATCTCGCCAAAACACTAAATAAAAATGTAATTTTAATGGAATTTTCTGGGTCTTTTGGCATCATCCGGGCCACCCGTCCGCAAAGAATCCATTTATTTTATGTGGTTCTTAGGGCCAAAAGCCTGTATAAAGATGAAAAATTAACTGGCTTTTATGGAATTCTTCTTGCCTTTTGGCCATGCGTGCGGACGGATAAGTGGCCCGGGGAAGGAACTTGTGAATGGTGGATTTTATTAAGTTATTTATGGGGCAAAGAAGCCTCACAAAATCAATATTTCTTGAAATTTATTATTTCTTTTATTCGGTTCTTTGCGTGAGAGGATACACTGGGAGACTTCATTAACCTTTTGTACATACGATTGCTAGCGTCGGCTAAGAAGATTATTGCCTTTAGGCGGGCATAATTTCATTCTTATTATGTGGGTCTTTGGTGGTTTTTAGTAAGCCTTTCTACCACTCGCGTTCTCTCGTTAAGGGTCTACGCTCCATCTTTCTTGATCATATCCCCTGTTAACAATCTTATGTTCACTTCCAATATCTTTCATTTCCCGCTTTTGTCGGTTCTCTGTCTTAAGGTAAAAATCTGTTGTAACTTTTAGAATCCTAACCCCTGATCTCCCGGTCAATTATCTGAGGCATATCATCAATAAACTTTCATTTTTATCTTCTAATAATTCAGTAATAATATGCCGCCAGACGGACGCTAGCACATAAGATAATAAGATACAGATAAGAAAATAATAATAATATAATGTCAAGATACGACCATAAGATAGAAAGTTGTCGACAGGAAATTGACCACCTATCCAAATTAAGGATATGAAAACTAAAAACCAAAGAATTACAAAGAAACTAT
>Ga0099817_1192969_pt1 | contig 11135 bp, 1 predicted proteins | sample SidCnscriptome_2_FD_81136 | JGI IMG/M metagenome (GOLD analysis project Ga0099817, IMG submission 81136) | Coral microbial communities from Puerto Morelos, Mexico - Siderastrea C B metatranscriptome (Eukaryote Community Metatranscriptome) | ecosystem: Host-associated > Invertebrates > Cnidaria >...
CATCCAAACATCCCGAACAGCACTGCAGAACTTTTACTGGTTCGTTCCCTGACAAATCGAATGCTACAGCCTGATGAGATGCCATTAGGAGAGGAATTTGGACAAGAGGAGAAACTTACCCGCAGACTTAATCAACTCTTGGAGGACTACACGGATGGATTTGCCGTCCCAAAAGAGCTCATTCAAAACGCAGATGATGCAGGTGCCACTGAAGTCAGATTCCTGTACGATGAACGAACCAATGAGGATTCCATGACCTGTCTAATTGACGAAGGCATGAGAAGTTGCCATGGCCCCGCTTTGTGGGTTTACAATGATGCTGAGTTTCGAGCTGAGGATTTTGCAAACATAACGAAATTGAATGGTGGCACAAAAGAGCTTGAAACTGAGAAAATTGGAAAGTTTGGACTTGGATTCAATGCAGTCTACAACCTGACGGATGTCCCCATGTTCCTCAGTAGAAACTATTTTGTTATTTTTGATCCCAACAACTTCTATCTGGGAAAAGCAATCAGGAACAAGACCAAACCTGGAATAAAATTAGATGTAAACAGGAAGGAATTGCGAAGGTATAGAAACCAGTTCAAACCTTTCAATGGCATCTTTGGTTGTGATCTTCTTCTAAACAAAGAGGACAATTCATTCCAAGGAACACTTTTTCGCTTTCCTTTACGAACCATAGAGCAAGCCGTGAAAAGTGAAATAAAGCAAGTTCACTATGACACAAATCAAATGCGAGACCTGTTAGAGATCTTCGTTTCCGGCGCCAGAACCTTGCTCCTATTCACGCAGAATGTCCGTAGTGTCAGCATCTTTCATTTGCCAGGAGAATCATCTGACCAGACACAGCCTAGGCTAATTTTTGAAGTCAACAAATCATTATCAGAAGCCGGAATCATCCGAGAGTTGTCTGTCCCAGTTACCCTCCAACTGAACCTGAAGAAGCTTAACGAGGACGATCAGTACTTCCTGAAACAGTGCAACGTTCTACGAGCATCATCAGAGGTGACCAAGGGTGGGGGAAGTGCCTGCGGACCGACAAGTGATTTGCTGAGCTCGGCGCTAACGATTGACATCAAGAGCACTGTCACGGAATGCGGTAGTTCGTTCTTTCGAGATAAAGGTGATTTACAGGGCGTATCTGAGACATGGCTTATCGCATCTTCGATGGGCAAAGGGCCAGCAGTGCAGTATTCAAAAAATGAAAAAAGCCTGCTACCATCAGGTGGAGTCGCTGTCCAATTGAAACGTACAGAATGTGAGAAGTACGTCCCGGTAGCTGTTTTCGATCAAATCTCAGGGGAAAAGTCACACGACAATGGAACGGTGTTCTGCTACCTTCCACTTCCAATACACAGTGGTTTGCCAGTGCACGTTAATGGAGCTTTCGCGGTAGCGTCCAACAGGCGAAACTTAAAGGAGAAAACAGAAGACGACAAAGACTGCGTTGGAGGGGAATGGAACAACATTCTGCTGACAGACTCTGCTTGCGCAGCATATCTAGATCTCCTGGAAGACTTAAAGTCAGCTGCTGAGATGTACTCCTTTCATCTACTGTGGCCCAAGGCGGGTGATGTTAGGCCAAACTGTGAACCTCTTGCACGTTCATTTTATCAAAAAGTTGCCGATGGGAGTCATTCTCTATTTTCAGATGGAAACAGTTGGGTAGACATAAGCCAAGTCGTCTTCCTGGACCCTGATTTTCGTCAGGATGCAAAAATTGGGGACATCTCAGTAGCAGATTTGCAAGTGTTGGTTGAAGGGAATGAAGCTGTCATTGATCTGCCAAATGATGTGTTTCAATCGTTCGTGAAGTATGGTCTTCAGGAGAAAATACAGTCTAAAGTTTACAACAAGGAAAGATTCTTCCGCGAGCTTTTCTTCCCAAAAATCGCCTCTGTACCATCTCAACTGAGAGACAACTTGGTCTTGTACGCCCTGGATGACAGAAATAAAGAATTGGATGAATTGATGAAGAAACACGCCTGCATTCCGGTATCACCAAGCGGTCAAACCCTTAAGTTTCCTAATCAGCTTGTCAACCCAAAGAAAGCCGCTGCCTCGCTATTTATTGATGAGGATGAAAGGTTTCCTTTCGGGAACGAGGACACGTTCTTGAATTCTCTACGACTTGCAAAACTTGAACAGCTTGGGATGATAGCAGACGAACCACCATGGGATGTAATAGCCGAAAGAGCTGAGAATGTCAGCATCTTACACATGGAAAATTGTGAAGCAGCCCTTAAACGTGTAGATGCGTTAATACAACATTTAGCAAGGAAGCTAAACAGTGGAGACGAAGGGCCGTTTTCGGAAGGCGTCCAGGAAAGGCTCTTACAAGCTGCATTTCTCCCAGTTGCTGAGAAGCCAAAGAAATTTCCTCTGCCTTGGAAAGGCTGCGCTGTTCGTGAGAAAAAAGAGATATTGATTTCACCAAAGGAAGCTTTTCCAAAAAGGCAGAAGTACCTAGTTTGCTGTTCGGAACCAATCGTGGATTTGTTTATCCCTGCAGCCGTTCAAACGTTCATAGGTTTCGATAGAAAACCCGCCACAATTGAACATGTTGTAACCCAACTTTATGCTGCCTCGTCTTCAAACACCGGTAGCATGGATTTCTCAGAATTTGAGGAAGTGAAAGCAGTGTGCCTGGCAGCCTACAGGTATCTTCAGACATCCCTTATTGACGGTAACATTGGAGAAAAGCAAGCGACAGAAATTTTTCTGGATAAGAAGTTCATTCTTACCGGAAGAGATTTTGTTGATACAAATCACATTGCTTTCGAGTTGGCCTTAGACTGTTCTCCTTATCTCCGAAAGCTGCCAGACGATCTTGCTAAACCATTTCACCGTTTGATGAAGACTGTTGGTGTAAAGAAAGCTTTTGAAAGAAAACATTTCATTTCCTCTTTGGAGAAAATAAGGAGAAAGTTTGAAGACGTACAGCTTGAAAAGAAGGAACTCCAAATTGCCGTTAATATGGCTAATCAACTGTCCGAGTGTTTAAGAGATCCTGAGGATGAGGTCAGCAGAGTTCAGGACGGACGCGAAGTAATTTTTCTTCCAGATTGGCAAGGAAGAATGCGACTTGTAAGTGAACTTTGCATCAAAGACTGTTACTGGTTGCCTGATGAAACTGATGTTTACTACGCAAATCTCATGATACCTTTTCCAACATGCATCAAACTGGGTGTCAAAACACGCCGAGAAGAAGCACTGCAGCGCTTTGCAGTTGGAATTTCTTTTGGACAAAAGGAGAAGCTAACAAATCGCTTGAAACGAATTCTCTCAGCATACCCATGTGAAAAAGAAATCTTGAAAGAACTTCTCCAGAATGCTGATGATGCAGAAGCAACAGAGATTTGCTTCATTAAAGACCCAAGACAACATCACGATGAGCGAGTATTTGAAGATTCTTGGAAACCACTTCAAGGTCCCGCCTTGTGCGTGTACAACAACAAGCCTTTCACTGTAGCTGACATTGAAGGAATACAGAACCTTGGAGAAGGCAGCAAAGGAGAAGATCCAAACAAGACTGGCCAATACGGCGTGGGTTTCAATGCCGTCTATCACTTGACTGATGTGCCGTCGTTCGTTTCCAGTGGAGAGGAGATTGGAGATGTGTTGTGTGTTTTTGATCCACATTGCAAATACGTCCCGGGAGCAAATCCGGGGGCGCCGGGCAGGATGTTTAGGGAAGCCACTAAATTGAAAGGCATGTTTCCAGATGTGTTTTCTTGTTATATAGAAGAACATTTTCCCTCACAAAACTCTACCATGTTTAGATTTCCACTTAGAACACAAGAAATGGCAAATGCATCCAAAATATCAAATACCCCTGTAACACTGGAAGAAATGGAGGAGATGATGGAAGCCCTTAAAGGGGAGCTGTTTGAAGTTCTTCTCTTCGTGAACAGTGTAAAGAAAATTACGTTATGTGACATCGATGAAACTGGAAAAGTGGTGAACTCTTATTTCGTTGAGGCGGAAATGACAGATGAAGATTTTGCTGCGAGGCAGCAGTACGCCACCTGCGTCAAAGAAATCGCGAAGTCAAGAGAGGGAAATGTCTCACCCACCGATGCCGAAGTTAAAAAGTGTTCCTATGTTCTGAACTTGAGAGACAGCGCCGGCAACGAGCAAAGGTGGCTAATTGTCCAACAAATTGGTTTTGAAAACAAAGTGGAAACAAGCATAGTCGATGCTTACCGAAAGCAAGATCTAGGGATGCTTCCTCGTGGTGGTGTCGCCTGCCTATTAGAAAGCCGCTCAGTAGTAGAGAAGTCATTGGAAAGAAAGAAGAAGGCTTACTGCTTTCTTCCGCTTCCTGTAGAAACTGACCTTCCAGTCCACATCAATGGTCACTTTGCACTGGATCATGAAGCCAGAAGAAATCTGTGGAGAGACGAGACTGGTGGATACCGTAGTGACTGGAACAACGCATTGTTGAAAGATGTGATAGCATCATGCTACATTACGCTGTTAGACAAGGTTAGGAGTTTTCATCAGTTGCCTGTCCTACAGAACTCCGAACAAGTTACCCTCGGCACCAAGATGAATTCTTTGATAAACAACATAGCCGATTACGAGAAGCGCTTTCCATCTGTGATTTCAGGCGATCCGTATTGGAAAACGTTGGTAACGTCGGTGTATCAAGAAATGGATCGAAAGAGCTTGCGGCTTCTTCCAGTGATACGAGATGAGGCATTGGAAGACTCAACATCCATAGTCCAGCTGACGTGGCTTCCTCCAACAGGGGATGGGAAAGACAAAGCATTCTTCAATAACCTTGAGATGGCCGATTGTTTCAGAGCCAGCCAACCGCGAAGTTTTGGCGTTAGACGAAACCCCGAGGAAGAAGAGAACCTAAGAATCCAAAAGAAAACTTCCTTTGAGCAAATTTTGCTTCAAACTGGCTTTAACCTTGTGGCATTTACCATGTCGGTTTACAAGGCGTTAGAGGAATCTGGTGTCAAACCTTGTTGCGTATCCCCTTCGGCCGTGATGGAGTTCTACAAGTCTTTTAGTAGTGAGAATCCTCTTTGCAGGGTTGGACCAATAAATATTGATGTCAGAGAAACCCCATTCAAGGATCACCAAACCATTGAACTTGTCCTTAAGTACTGCAAAGACGACATAAACTTCCTGACAAACCTACCAGGAATCCCACTACTTGTAACCCAAGACAACTATCTGCGCATATTTAGTGCCCAGGATCCTAAGTTCCTGTCTCGCCATTCCGACATCCTACCAGAATGCAAAGAAATGTTTGTCCACGGCCATATTAGAACGCAGATCTTTGGTGATTCTAAGAGTCCTAAGGCGTCTGTGTTCAAGCATTTCGACGTACAAAGTTTTGCTGCTAACTTGCATCGAACGCTACCAATCGAGTATTGCAGAAGTGAGGGCTACGTGAAGTGGTGTCCAAACCAGAAGGGATATCCCAATCAGGACTGGGTGTATAGGGTATGGAAATTCCTCTGTGATGAAACAAGTGATATCGTAAAAGCAAGTGAAGAGGAAAAGATCAAATGCATTCAAGCGGGAAATGCAAGTGAGGAGGAGAAGAACAGAAAAATTCGATCAATAAGAGCAACCGAAGAGGAGATGAGAAGAACTATTCTAGCCTTACTCGAGCCTCTGAGTAACTGGAGCATCCTCCCTTGTACTGAGACGGTCCGTTCCCGAGATGGAAGTTCTTCTGGTGTAGTAACAGAACACTTTCTGGTTCCGTTAAGACTAGCAGAAACTGTCATTTGTTTTACAAATCATGATGCTACTAGTGGCCCTCTTGTCGAGGCGTTGAGAATGCTCGGTTTGGCTGAACTCAACATTGCCGTTATATCAACAACAGGAAATTCTACTTACACGTTCGTGGATTCCTGTGTCCTTGCACGTAAGCTTGTGGCCTCGCTTAGGACACCTGCGTCTCTTCTGGCATCCTTAAAGCAGAAGATGACAGAAAAGCCGAACGCGCTCGAACGAAAGTTAAAGCCTCCAGAAAGCTGTACAGTTTTGGAGTATTTCAGCGGCAACGTCACCCTTCTGCAGGAAAGTGACAAGAGCACGCTAAGACGACTTCCTTTTTATCATGCAACACATGGTGGACTCGTGAGTGTAAACGGCCACCAGGTGTGCGTGGTGCCCATTGAAATCCCTCGAGACGGAATGGATGGTTTAGAAAATCATGTTGACGTGGTGTTTCTCAAATCCTGGTTTAGGCTTTCCCCGCTGTTTAAGTTTCTGGCCTTTGAATCTGTGACCACGGTTGATGTCTACTGCAAGTTTATTTTGAAGTACTTTTACCTGTTTTCCAAAGAAGCAATCTTGGTTCATCTGAAGTACATCCGTGATTCAATTATGTCCAAAGAGTCTACAGAGACGAGTGAGAAAGAGAAGCTTTTGGTTTGCTTGAGGAACACAGCACTGATACCTGGTGAAGATGGCAACCTGAAGAGAGCATCCTGTTATTATGACCCTCAAAATAAAGTTTTCCAGACTATGCTGTCTGAGGACAGGTTTCCCCCAGTGCCCTTCGACACTCCAAAATGGCTAGAATTTTTGAGAACTATCGGACTCGTCCATAAAGTTTCTCAAGACCTTTTCAAAGCGTTTGCTACGGAAGTTGCAAAAGAAGGCACGAAAGGACGCACAGAGAGGACAGACAAACAATCTAAAGTCCTGGTTGTTCAACTATTCACTAGACAAAATGTTGTGGAAGAAGGCCTTCTACAAGCTGTTTGCGACATCAAGTTTGTGGCTACAGATCATGTAAGGCCAGCCCTTCAAGCAGTCCATCAACAGTTTGGTGAAAGAGACGATGGTCAGTTACCATTTATTTCATTCAATGGTTCTGTATTAGCAAAACATGCTGAAATAGTTTGGACGACAGCAGATATTCTGCCAGAATGGGCAAATCCAAGAAACTACGAGTATCAGATCAGTGCTCCTGGTTGGAAACGTCAGATTGATTACTGCAATGCTATGCTTTCCTACCTCCAAGTTCGCACAGAGCCAACTGTGGACCTGGTGACATTCCATTGCCAAAATGTGTGCATTCAGATGGGCAAGGTAAACGAGGAAGATTTGACTTCGAAGCAACTTTTAACAAGAATGTCAGTCATGGCAAAAATCTACAGATTCCTGCAAGAAAAAGCCCTGTCAAACACTATTACAAAAGAACGACTGAAGCACATACCTTGCGTTTTGGTTGAACGTGGCAGACGTTTTGTAAAAGCTGAGCAAGTAGTGATTGAACTGTACAAGCATCTTGAGATTGAGCCATTTCTTTACGGGATGCCTGCAGAACTTAGCGAGTTTAAAAAACTGTTTCAGTATCTAGGCTGTTCTCCTTCTGCAAAACCATTTCACTACACTATGGTCCTGAATGTGTTACAGGGGAAATGCAAAGCGAACCAACTTGATCCCAATGAGAAAGCTTGCGCCTTCAGAGCAGTGAAGGGGTTATTTGAAGCACTGCAAGAGAATCCGGACGATCATTGCGACCTTTCATCCCTGTACCTACCAGCTACTTATCTGTTTGGTGACAGCTCGAAGGAAACTACACTACCTGTCATTTTGGTGGAAGCGGCTAAGCTTCTATTCGACGATGCTCCATTTTATGATGGTCGCATTAGTAACTTTCAAGAGCTGTTTGTGATAGACTTAAAGAGGGCTGATGTGCGTTGCAACGCATCTGCAAATTACAAGGATCTTATCATGTACCTTCCCACAGCTTTGAGACCCCAGATGTTGTCCTCTGTTGTCGAAGAGAAATTTGCTGATTCCAGGGACAACACTGAGCGCTTTGATATTGGTGCTGCCAGCTTCCTGAAGAAGCAACTTCAGTCTGAGCAATTTTGCCGTGGACTCATCAGGCTCATTCGCCACGCAAGTCACGAAAATCAGGAAAATGTTGATGAAAGTGTGGTGGCTTCTATGGAAAGTCGATTGCAAAGCATCCAGTTCCACGGAATGAGTAAAATTGTAACTCACCTAGTTTATAAAGGGAACGCAATTCTAGGAAGTGAAAGCGAAGTGCCTTATTTTTTAAAGAAGATTTACCAGTCCGAACAAGAGATTTGGAAAGTGTATGTTAATGCTGTAGACGACGTAGAAGAGACCACGTCTGCAATAACTCTGACACTATCACAAGTGATTGCTGAAGCATGTAGGGGACTGCTACGTGACACAGCCATGTACATTCCTCAGATGCTGCACTGTCAACCAGGCAAGATATGCTCTTTACTGGATAGGATGAAGATACGACAAGATGATTCTTATGATGCAAGAAAAGGAGAATTCTTTCCATTGCCAGGAAGTTTCATTCCGATTGCAGAACATCACCTTCTCAATCCCGAGTTCAAATCATTTAAACTAGGAGAATACGTTGGATACGAGCTGGAGGATCCAAGTATGCAACTGGAAGAAGGAGATGCGACATTCATCTATGCTGTGATAATCGAGGAAGTTTCAAGTGACGATGCCAGTATCTTTGCTAAGCTATACAAGATCAACATTGGGCATGACAAAGAACCAAAAGTTGTCCACGCCACTGAATTATACAAGTTCTTCCGTCCTGAAGAGATACTATCGACTGTAATTGTGCCATCAGACCGGCATGAGAATTTCCAGTCATCGAGCACGAAACAGGCAATATTTGCCGAGATTTCAAGAACACTTGAGGACGCTTGGCGGCTTGATGAAGACAGAAAGAAGCGAGTCATAAAGAGGCTTATTTTACGGTGGCATCCCGACAAAAATCCGGGAAACGAGGAGTTCTGTACTGAGGTTTTTCAGCACATAATGAATGAGATTGAACGGCTGGAAAAAGGAGGTTCAGCAGGCGATGAACGCCAAAGGCCAGGGAGCAGGCAGTACCAAGGGAGTTATGGATCCTTCTGTGGTTTCTGGGGAGCACGTGCAAGGCGGTATTCATCACATCGCCAGCATTACCGAGATGCATACAATCGACATTGTGGGTCCTGGGATCGTGGAACACGAACATGGGAAGTTCCCCCAAGCTTCTGTTCAACGAATCCTCAACCAGGAGAGGCAAGACGCTGGTTCAGACAGGCTGAGGCCGACCTGGCAGCTGTTGTGAACGATACTGACACTGGAAACCCGTCTTACGAATGGGCCTGCTTGAAATGTCATCAGGCTGCAGAGAAAGCTTTAAAGGCTACCCAGTATGCGGTAGATGCTTGGAAGACTAATGTTCACAACTTGGTCCAAAACTCCCTGCGATTGGATGACTCAAAGCTCATCACCTTATCAAACAACCTTGAGAGTCTCGTGGGCGATTCAACTCGTATGCGCTACCCCGACCAACTGGGTTTTCCTCGAATTCCAAAAGACGTTTATTCAGAAGAAATGGCTCGTCGGGCGCTCAAACTAGCCACGGAGATTCTAGAACGTGTTAGAAGCAGAGTTGTTTAAGGAAATCCTTATGCAACATGGCTACTCCGCAACGAGGGTTAATGGCAGATCACAATCCCTAGATTTTCTTTTCAAGAGAAGCGATGATTCTGTTTGTAACTTGCACTTACAAGATGACAGAAGCCTTGTATAATTACAGAAGGTTTTTCGTGTGCTAAATGTGAGATTAACAAGTTAGAGGTTAGTTCTCCATAATAAACACTTAGGTATTTGTGCCGAAGTTCGCACTGTACATAGTTGAGGTTTTTTGTGTGCTATATAAACGAATGACATTATCAACACAGGCATCAGTATTACTATCTGATTTTGTATCTAGTACTAGCTTATTGCCCCAATGGCCTAATTATATAGAATTATTCTACGTTATCTGCATGAAAAATGTAAGAGTAAGTGAGTAGCTATTCACCGAAACTGACAAAAATAAGTGAAAAGATTTAGGCAGAAGCTTTACAGCAAATAATTTTTTGTTTTATATTTCCATTAAGTAAAAATATATACCGAATATGTATTAGAGCACTATGACACACAGTTATCATTAGATTAATATCTACTCTCATTCTAAGTGAACTTGAAAATGTAACGACGAACATTTTTTCTTCTGTTTGACCCAACAGTAAGTTTTGCCTTTAGGTTTTCATTAGTGACAGGAAATGTTTTCAGTATGTTTATTCGTCAAAGTAAAATGTCATGTTAGCTGGCAATAGATTTAGATCAAGGTAATACTGGCACCGTTGAATTCAGTTATAAATTAGATATTGTTATGAGGAGAAAAGCATGCTACGTTATGGCGACTTGAAGTAGTTTGTTACTGTTTATCATAGGAAAAGTCCACGAGGATAAGGTTTGTCTTACGGATTAAGTTTTCTGTTCGGTATTTTGTAACACTTTGATCCGGGAGGATTGTTCAATTTTTAAAAAGTTCAAAAGTTCAAAAGTGTGAAAAAATGCTGATTAAAAGTAGCATAAGGAAATGACGAACCCATTCCAAGCAGCAGTGTTAACCAAATAATAAGCCAGTGATTTGATTCCTGCGATGAGTCATTTTCCACTTTGATATATTTTGGTCAATCTTCAACTGATTCGTCACTATTCTATGACAAAGTGACAATGCTGTTATGGTTTGCGGGGAGAAGGAGAGATTTTACCTACAGGTATGAGGAAAATTGAGGTGTTTTAAGGCTTTGAAATCTTAAGCATTCATCATCCTGATAAGATATAAAACTAAGCAGAAGTAGGATCCTTCTAGCATGGTATATTAAGATTAAGTAATGTATTAATAGAATGCATTTTGTACCCAGGAGAATAAAAGATCAACGAAATTTCAACTATGTGACGTAATTTTATTCAACCCCTGGACATGTCTCTTGCAACATACTTCTAGGAGCAAGGACGGGTTGAGTGATCCGTCTTCCACACAAATGATCTTCATCCCATCTCCTCCAAAACACATTTCAGTTTTGGAGGAAGAGAGAAGTTGGGGTGGGTGCTGCAAATGGAAGATTGACTTTCACCTTTAGCTTGCATGACAGGCGCTAAAAGGGGAGGGAAACGGGGGTATATACAGGAACGCTCACGTCTGAGGCTTTCCAATTCCCATCCCAAAGAAAACCGGGACATTGACAAATGGTCCGGAAATTTTCGGGTCATTTTTGTTGGAACGAAAATAGAGGAATACGTCTCAGAATTTTCATCTTTTCAAT
>Ga0099817_1157661_pt1 | contig 10918 bp, 12 predicted proteins | sample SidCnscriptome_2_FD_81136 | JGI IMG/M metagenome (GOLD analysis project Ga0099817, IMG submission 81136) | Coral microbial communities from Puerto Morelos, Mexico - Siderastrea C B metatranscriptome (Eukaryote Community Metatranscriptome) | ecosystem: Host-associated > Invertebrates > Cnidaria >...
TTACGAAAGTTGCTCATGGGGGAAACCTCCAAGACCGCACTTTCGCGCTGCTCTGACCGTTGGTGAACAGTACCCTGCCGTAAAACGACAGGGCTTGCGTTCACTTCGTGAATAAGTCGCCGTATGGTCTTAGTTCTCCTGAGATTAACCCCATCGCTTCTGGCCTCGGAAACCGCAACGATGGGGGTTTTGTCCCTACCCTTTTAGCAAGGAGTTATTATTTATGTTACAGCATTTATTTATTTAGGGACACTCGAAAGTTAAAGTCAGTAATGAAATTTGGAAGATGAGGCGACCAAGTTCTTACTAACTATTTAGGTTGAATAGCTGAAACTATTCAATCTAAATAGCTTTATTGCAGTTCGCTGAATCCGAACAAAATTTATTTGATTTGCAATTGTCAAGATAGAAGAAAATTATGACCACAACCATTCAACAACAAAAACAGTCCGATTTATGGGAACGTTTTTGTCAGTGGGTAACTAGCACCGAAAATCGATTGTATATTGGTTGGTTTGGTGTCTTAATGCTTCCCCTACTAGGCGTTTCCATTTGCGTTTTTACCATTGCCTTCATTGGCGCACCGCCAGTAGATATTGATGGAATCCGAGAGCCAGTTTCTGGTTCATTACTCTACGGCAATAATATTATCACCGGAGCCGTAGTACCTTCCTCTAATGCCATTGGCTTGCACTTTTACCCCATTTGGGAAGCTGGATCGATGGACGAGTGGCTCTACAATGGTGGCCCTTATCAAATGATTGCTTTCCACTACATTCCTGCCCTTTGTTGCTATTTAGGAAGAGAGTGGGAGTTAAGTTACCGTTTAGGCATGCGCCCTTGGATTTGTGTCGCTTTTAGCGCGCCTGTAGCAGCAACTACCTCCGTCTTTTTAATCTATCCTATCGGACAGGGTAGTTTTTCAGATGGTTTACCAATGGGCATTAGCGGTACGTTCAATTTTATGTTTGTCTTCCAAGCCGAACATAATATTTTAATGCACCCATTCCATATGTTGGGAGTTGCAGGAGTGTTTGGTGGAGCTTTCTTTGCAGCTATGCATGGTTCATTGGTCACTTCGTCTTTAATTAAAGAAACTAGTGAAGGCGAGTCTCAGAATTATGGTTACAAGTTTGGTCAAGAAGAGGAAACCTATAATATTGTCGCTGCTCATGGCTATTTTGGTCGTTTAATATTCCAATATGCTAGCTTTCAAAATAGTCGCAACCTGCACTTTTTCTTAGCAGCTTGGCCAGTAGTTTGTATCTGGTTTACTGCATTGGGTATTTGCATCATGGCATTTAACCTCAATGGCTTTAACTTTAATCAGTCAATTTTGGATTCTCAAGGTCGGGTACTTCCTAGTTGGGCAGATGTAATTAACCGCGCCAATTTGGGATTTGAGGTAATGCACGAGCGTAACGCTCATAATTTCCCTCTAGATTTAGCCTGTGGTGAGGCTACACCCATAACACTAAAAGCACCAGCAATTTATAGCTAATTGCGTCATTACTATCCTTTTATCTTTTCGCTTTTGACCTCGGAAACCGCAGCGATAATTTATTTTCCATCCCCTTTTAGTAAGGAGCTATGAATAAATGATACAGCAAGACCAAAGACACTCGTCTTCGGCAGAATTAGATTCAACTATTAAGCGCAAAACTTTAACAAGCATTAGTTTAGCGGAACTAGATTCAACGATTAAGCGCGAAACCTTAACGGGCATTAGTTTATGGGAACAGTTTTGTCGGTGGGTTACAAGTACCAATAATCGCATCTATATTGGCTGGTTTGGAGTTTTAATGATTCCTACAATATTGACGGCAAGTATTGTTTTCATTATTGCGATTGTGGCTGCACCGCCTGTAAATTTAGATGGACTAAACTCGCCTGTTTCTGGTTCTTTACTGGATGGGAATAATCTTATCTCCGCTGCGGTTATTCCGACTTCGGCAGCGATTGGTTTGCACTTTTATCCTCTTTGGGAAGCTGCATCAGTTGATGAGTGGCTTTATAATGGTGGCCCCTATCAGCTAATTATCCTGCACTTTGTAATTGGCATTATTGCCTATCAAGATCGAGAGTGGGAATTGAGTTACCGCTTGGGAATGCGTCCCTGGATTTCTTTGGCTTTTACTGCTCCTGTGGCTGCTGCTCTATCGGTGTTGATAATTTATCCGATCGGACAAGGGGGCTTCTCGCAAGGGATGCCCTTAGGAATTTCTGGCACATTTAACTTTATGTTTCAGTTTCAAGCTGACCACAATATTTTGATGAGTCCTTTTCATCAGTTAGGAGTAATTGGAGTCTTGGGAGGTGCTTTACTCAGTGCTATACACGGTTCAATTGTTACTTCTACTTTAATTCGTCAAACAGATGAGCATGAATCGATCAATCTTGGGTATAAGCTCGGTCAAAAAACACCAACCTATAGCTTTGGTAAAGCTCAAAAGTATCAACAAAAGTTATGGCGGTTTACTTTTCCTAGCTCGCGATCGCTCCATTTTTTCTTAGCTGCTTTTCCCGTAGCGGGAATTTGGTCAGCAGCAATTGGCGTTGATATTGCTGCTTTTGACTTTGAAGGATTTAATTTTCAACAGCCGACTATTATTAGTCAAGAAAAAATAATTCCTACTTGGATGGACGTTATCGATCGCGCCAATTTAGGTTTATCAGAGATAACCAGACAAAATAATACACTGCCTGTTTTTCCTGAATTGATTAGTAGTCGTTAGTCATTGGTCATTGCTCTTTAGTTACTAAGGACAAAGGACAAACAACAAAGCGGTGCGACCTCTTTTAGGTTCGTTAGTTGACGGCACTCACTACTCGGAACTTGCATCCGAGTCCGTTCCTCCTCATGGGGGAAACCACGCCAGTTCTTACAACGGAGGACACCTCCTTTCGGACTGGCTCTCCAAGACGAAGTCTTCGCAGCACTTGGAGCTTTCATCCAAGTGACCGAAGACCTCGATGCTTCACCAAAAGCTCTAAGCTAAATCTGGGTTGTCAGCCTCGACTGCGATAGTCGCAAGCAACAGGTAGGAGTTCAAGCTTCTTCTTATTGCCAAGCTTATAGCTTAAGGCTTAGAGCTTATAGCTAGTTGACCACCGCAACTGTTTTACAAGACCGCACTAACTCACCGCGTCGGCGAAAGAAGTCGGAATGCGCACCAAGAGAAGACAAACAACAAAAAAATATGGAAACACCTTTTACCGATTTAACCTTAAATACTACTGCAACGGCTGGAGATGACATTAATCCAGCGCGAGAAGGGCGAGATCAAGCCTCTACAGGATATGCTTGGTGGGCAGGAAATGCTCGTTTTATCAATCTTTCTGGCAAATTTTTAGGAGCGCACGTTGCCCATGCTGGCTTACTTGCTTTTTGGGCTGGGGCAATGCTGCTTTTTGAAGTAGCCCACTATGAGCCTGAAGTACCAATGTTCAGACAGGGCTCTCTGTTAATGCCTCACATTGCCACCCTGGGGTTTGGAGTAGGCCCTGGTGGAGAAGTTGTTAGCTTATTCCCGTTTATGGCGATCGCTATCATACATCTAATTGGTTCGGCGGTTTTAGGCATTGGCGGACTCTATCATTCTCTGCGTGGCCCTAGTAAATTATCTGGCTTTTTTGATTTTGATTGGTCAGATAAGGATAAAATTACTTCCATCTTGGGATACCATCTAATTGCTCTGGGTGTAGCTGCGTTGCTCTTAGTTTGTAAAGCGATGTTCTGGGGAGGTATTTATGATACTTGGTTACCTGGAGGCGGAGATGTACGCCTAGTGACAAATCCCACTCTTGACCCCAGAGTTATCTTTGGTTACTTCTTCCGCAATCCTTTGGGAGGAGGAGGTTGGCTATGTAGCGTCGATAATTTAGAAGATATAGTTGGCGGTCATATCTGGATGGGCTGTATTTTAATTACTGGAGGCATTTGGCATGTTCTGACTGTTCCCTTTAAATGGACTCATAAAGTTTTTGTCTGGTCAGGAGAAGCTTATCTTTCTCAAAGTTTAGGTAACGTGGCAGGACAGGCGTTTATCGCTGCTATGTTTATTTGGTTTAACAATACCGCTTATCCCAGTGAATTCTATGGTCCAACCATTGCCGAATCATCCCAAGCACAATCTTTGGTATTTTTAATACGTGACCAGGATTTAGGTGCAAACGTTGCTTCTGCTATAGGTCCAACTGGTTTGGGTAAATATTTACAGAGATCGCCTACAGGAGAGATTATCTTTGGCGGTGAAACCATGCGCTTTTGGGATTTTCGAGGACCTTGGTTAGAACCACTACGAGGTGAGAATGGTCTAGACCTAGATAAGCTGCGTAATGATGTTCAACCCTGGCAAATTCGTCGAGCTTCTGAATATATGGTTCAAGCACCTATGGGTTCGATTAACTCTGTGTCAGGTCTAGCAACTGAAGTCAACGGCTTTAACTTTTTATCACTTCGTACTTGGATGACTGGTTCTCATATCATACTAGCTTTCTTTTTCTTAGTAGGTCATTGGTGGCACGCAGGAAGAGCTAGAGCGCAAGCTGCTGGCTTTGAAAGAGGACTTGATCGCCAAGATGAACCTGTTCTATCTATGGGTGATATCGATTAATAAAGCTTTTAATCTTTAGTTATTAGCTATTAGCTACAAGAACTTAAGACAAAGAATAAGGAGGAAATGATAATGCAGAATCTTCAGAAGGTTATAAATAGTGTCCCCATCATGTCAATTGTTAGTTTGGCAGTAGCTTTAATAGCTTTGATGTTTTTAAACTATAACCTGGCAGATCTTCAGAACTAAATGTAAGAACTAACGACAAAGGACAAATAACTAACAATATCTATACAATTCTCAAAAATGACTATTGCAATTGATCGCCCACAATCAACTACAGGATGGTTTAAAAAATTAGATGACTGGCTCAAACGCGATCGCTTTGTTTTTATTGGCTGGTCGGGACTGTTACTTTTTCCCTGTGCTTATTTATCAATTGGGGCGTGGTTTACAGGAACTACTTTTGTTACCGCTTGGTATACTCACGGGTTAGTCAGTTCTTATTTAGAAGGATGCAATGTTCTAACCGCAGCAGTATCTACTCCTGCTGATAGTATGGGTCATTCTCTCTTATTTCTCTGGGGTCCAGAAGCCAACTGGAACTTTACTCGTTGGTGTCAAATTGGCGGTTTATGGACATTTACCGCCCTTCATGGTGCTTTTGGATTGATGGGCTTTATGCTCAGACAGATTGAAATTGCCCGACTGATTTCAATTCGACCTTATAACGCGATCGCTTTTTCTGCACCAATTGCTGTCTTTGTTTCTGTCTTTTTAATCTATCCTTTAAATCAATCAAGTTGGTTTTTTGCTCCTAGCTTAGGTATTGCTGGAATCTTTCGTTTTGTCCTCTTTTTCCAAGGTTTTCATAACTATACTCTTAATCCCTTTCACATGATGGGAGTGACGGGAGTTTTGGGAGGTGCTTTGCTCTGCGCTATCCACGGAGCAACAGTACAAAATACCTTGTTTAGAGATGCTGAAGCTTTTAATACTTTTGGTGCATTTAGTCCTACTCAAGCTGAAGAGACTTATTCAATGGTTACAGCTAACCGTTTCTGGTCACAGATTTTTGGTGTAGCTTTTTCTAATAAACGCTGGTTGCACTTTTTTATGCTGTTTGTGCCTGTAACTGGTTTGTGGATGAGTGCTATTGGCATGGTTGGATTATCTTTTAACCTTCGAGCTTATGACTTCATTTCCCAAGAGTTGAGAGCAGCAGAAGATCCAGGATTTGAAACTTTTTACACTAAGAATATTTTGCTTAATGAAGGTTTAAGAGCTTGGATGGCAACTCAAGACCAACCTCATGAAGGTTTTCAGTTTCCAGAAGAAGTTTTGCCTCGTGGTAATGCAGAATAACTGTAAATACATCTAGAGTAGGCGAGAGTAAGTAATAAGAAATAAATAAGCATACTTATTATTTATTTCTGCTTCTCTTACTAAATCTTCTTTCTTAACTTCTGTTTCTAACCAATAATTGAGGGCTAAAAAATGGAGCAAATTTTTAAATATGCCATCATTTTATCGCTCGCATTACCGATGTTTTTCCTGGCTACTGTCGCTATTTTTGCAGCAATAGTAGTAATTTTAGATACTGCTGTCCAAAACCGTTAAAACGAAGCTGAATCAGTTCTTTTGGTGAGGTAATTAATTTACTTACTAACTGATGTTACGCAATTGGAGGTGTAAAAATGTCTAAGGCTTTTAAATATGCGATCGCATTTCCCCTAGTTTACGGAATTATTACTGTTGTTTTTTCAACAATGGTAGTTATTTTAAACTACTTTTTTCCTGGTTCATTAGATGGTACGTATCTGAAACTTTTTTTCTAACATTATTTGTTTGCTAGTCACCGTTACTCCGCTGTAAAAGCGATGCGTCTGTGAAGCGACTACCCTCAGGTTTCTCGGCAAGGTTGTCTTTGAGGACTTTCTCTTGCGCCTAACGCGCTACTTCACCTTTCAGCATTTGCTCAGGGGGGAAACCACGCCAGTTCCTATAACGGAGAACAACTCCCTTCAGACTGGCTCCCCAAGACGAAGTCTTCGTTTACTTGGAGCTTTCATCCAAGTAAACGAAGACCGCAATGCCTCACTTCTGAAAGTGCTTCACCACAACAAACTTGCTCCCCATGAGCAATTCGTTCAAAAATGCGCATCAAGACACGACGGAGCCTGCGGTGACAAGGGGCTGACTCTGAAACTTGTTTCTAGAGCTTGAACGCCCCATCGCATTCCACGGTTGATAATCAAGTATAGGAGTGTAGCCAATGGGCTTACCTTGGTATCGCGTTCATACAGTAGTTTTGAACGACCCAGGACGATTAATATCTGTTCATTTAATGCACAATGCTCTTTGTGCAGGCTTTGCTGGTTCAATGCTGTTATTTGAACTAGCTTTATATGACCCCAGTGACCCCGTACTCAATCCAATGTGGCGACAAGGTTGTTTCCTGATGCCATTTGTGGCAAGATTGGGAGTAACAAATTCTTGGCAGGGTTGGAGTATAACTGGTGAAACTTTTGCCGATCCAGGTTTTTGGACTTTTGAAACTGTGGCGATCGCCCATATTATCTTTTCGGGACTACAATTTTTATCAGCAGTCTGGCATTGGGTTAACTGGGATTTAGTTACCTTTTATGATGAAGAAACTGGCGAATCAACATTAGACTTACCGAGAATTTTTGGCATTCATCTTTTACTAGCTGGTTTACTCTGCTTTGGTTTTGGTGCTTTTCATCTGACTGGAATTTTTGGACCAGGGATGTGGGTATCAGACCCCTACGGACTGACGGGACACATGCAGGGAGTTGCACCTGTTTGGGATGCATCGGGATTCGACCCCTATAATCCTGGTGGAGTAGTAGCCCATCATATTGCTGCTGGTATTGTCGGTATTATCGGCGGACTATTCCATATAGTAGTTCGACCCTCAGAAGAACTATATAAACTATTGAGAATGGGTAATATTGAAGGTGCATTAGCTAGTGGCTTAGCAGTGTTCTTTTTGGCTGGTTTTGTCGCCAGTGGTTCAATGTGGTACGGAACAGCAACAACTCCTGTAGAACTATGGGGACCGACTCGTTTTCAGTGGGATAAAGGCTACTATCAACAGGAAATCACTCGAAGAGTTTCCAACAATTTAGCTGAGGGCGATAGCCTTTCTCAAGCCTGGTCTAAGATTCCTGAAAAGCTATTATTCTACGATTATATTGGTAACAATCCCGCTAAAGGTGGTTTATTCAGGTACGGTCGGATGGTTGATGGTGATGGTTTACCACTAGGCTGGCTGGGTCATCCTGTCTTTAAAGACGATGCGGGAAGAGAATTGACTGTTCAAAGGATGAATAGTTTCTTTGAAACTTTTCCTACTGTATTAACTGATGAAGATAATATCGTCCGCGCAGATATTCCTTTCCGTAGAAGTGATGCTGAAAATAGCTTTGAACAAACAGGAGTCACAGTTAGTTTCTACGGTGGACTTTTGGACGGTCAAACCTTTACCGATTCTATAGAAGTCAAGAAATATGCTCGTCAAGCAGTATTAGGAGAAGCCTTTGAATTCGATCGCCAAACCTATAATTCAGATGGCGTATTTCGCACCAGTAATCGCGGATTTTTTGCCTTTTTCCACGCCTGTTTCGCTTTAGTCTGGTTTTTTGGTCATATCTGGCATGGTACTCGTGCTTTGTTTATCGATGTCTTTGCAGGCATCAATATAGAACTCGAAGAACAAGTAGAATTTGGTGTTTGGGCAAAAGTTGGTGATGTGACTACCCGCAAAAAACCAGAAGTGTTAGCCCTTGAAAGTCAGCCTAAAACATAATACAAAATACACATACTTTCAAATGACACAGTCGAAGTTTGCCTCTAAAAAAACTGCCCCCCTACAGTATTTTTTCAAACCGCTTAACTCTGAAGCAGGAAAAGTTGTGCGTGGTTGGGGAACTACGCCACTGATGGTAGCGATCATGTTTTTACTTTTTCTCTTTTTGTTAATCATTGTGGAGATTATTAATTCCTCGATTTTACTTGAAGGAATGGACATAGATTGGACAAGTTTAAGGTATTAACTATCAACAATTAACCATTCGGGCGGTCAGAATTCTGAGGAAACCTCAGAATTACGCCCTCACAATCAACAAAACTCAAATGCAACCGATCTTTTTTGCCTACGGTGAAGGACAATTTGCCACCACTGCTACGGGAATCGCCTCTGGATTACTAACTGTGGTAATACTCCTAGTACTTATGGGAGTTTATGCCAGTAATACCTATCCAAGCGATCGTCAATAACAAAGCTATTAGCCCTTCGGGTTCGACAGTTCTTACGAAAGTTGCTCATGGGGGAAACCCTCCCTTCGGGTTCAACAGTTTGCGACGCGAAGCTAGTCCTTTAGGGCTCAAGTCGGGGAACCCTTTCGGCAGTCGCTCATGGGGGAGACCCCCGCCGTGAGAGTGGAATAAGCCGAGGAAACCTCGGCATTTCCTCTCACAAAGACTGCGCTGCCTCACCCCCGCAACTGTTTCACAAGACCGCACTTTCGCGCTTTGCTCAAGTCGGGGAACCCCTTACGGGTTCGTTAGTTGCTTCAAGTCGGGGAACCCGCCCACCGCAACTGTCTCACCATTAGCTGTTAGCTGTTAGCTTTCAGTTAGGTGCTAATGCTACTAAATCAAAATTCAACAAATCAATAAAATTTAGGAGAAAATTAATGAGTATGATTGCCGAATTAATTCTTAACGCTGATAGTGAGGCTCGTTATCTTGGACCAAAAGAGATCCATATCTTTCAAGATTTCCTCAAAAGTGGAGAACAACGCATGAAAATCGCCAGATTTTTAGCTGAAAACGAGCAAAAAATCGTTCAAAATGGTACTAATAAATTCTGGGAACGTTGTCCTGTTACCCCAAGCAATAGCGGTGTTGAAAGAAAAACCAATTCTTGTATGCGAGATCAGGGTTGGTATGTACGTTTAATTGCCTATTCTGTATTAGCAGGAAGTGAAAAACCCCTAGAAGAAATTGGCACTATTGGTATTAAGGAGATGTACAACTCTTTAGAAATACCAATTAACAATATTGCTATATGTATGCAGTGCCTTAAAGAAGAAGCTGTATCGATGATGAATGAAGAAGATGCTGCTGAAGTAGCACCTTATTTTGACCTCATTATTCAATCTCTTTCCTAGTAAATAGTTGTTAGTAACTAGAGAAAAATCACAAGTCACAAATCACAAATATAAGGAGATAAAAATATGCAAGACTTGATTACTTCCACAATTAATACTTTTGATGTTCGGGCTCAGTATCCAGATAGTGACGCAATGAATAAGCTGGAAAGCTATTTCAAAAGCGGTAATACACGAGCTAAAGCTTCTTTGGCTATCAGTGCTAATGCTAAATCTATTATTACTAAAGCAGTAGCTAAGTCTTTGATGTATACAGATATTACTGCTCCTGGGGGCAATATGTACACTTGTCGTCGTTATGCAGCTTGTATCCGCGACTTGGAATACTATCTGCGCTATGCCACCTATGCCATGTTAGCTGGCGATCCTTCGATTCTCGACGAACGCATCCTTAATGGTTTACGAGAAACTTATAACTCTTTAGGAGTTCCTATCGGTGGAACTGTGCGAGCAATTCAGGCAATGAAAGAAGTTACTGCTGATCTAGTAGGTGCTGAGGCTGGTAAAGAAATGGGAGTCTATTTTGACTACATCTGTTCTGGCTTGAGTTAAGAATCGTAGGGGCGGATTTTGATTCGCCCCTACTCAATAGTAATTTCCATTTTTACAATTGAAGTAACAATAATGAGTATTATTACCCGTTCCATTACTAATGCAGATCGTGAAGCACGCTATCTGAGTCTAGGAGAATTAAAAGCAATTGGAGATTTTTATCAGGGTGGAGAAGATCGGCTGCGCCTAGCTGAAGTTTTGATAGCAAATGAAGCTGAAATAGTTAATAAAGGCAGTCAAAGATTTTGGTCGCGATATCCTAATACTCCTAGTAATACTGGCAACCCTACTTTTCGAGCTTCCTGTATGCGAGATCAAGGTTGGTATCTGCGCTTAATTACTTATGCAATTGTATTAAGTGATACAGAACCAATTGAGGAAATTGGCATCAAAGGTGTAAAAGAGATGTACGAATCTCTGGAAATTCCCCTCAAAAATCTGGCTGAATGTATGCGTTGTTTAAAAGAAGTAACTACAGAAATGCTCAGTCTGGAAGATGGTGCTATCATAGCACCTTACTTTGATTATGTTATTCAGGGATTTATTCCTTAGTCATTGGTTATCAATTACTAAAGATAAAGAAAAAAGAGCGAATAACAAAAGATACAAAAC
>Ga0099817_1450078_pt1 | contig 10128 bp, 5 predicted proteins | sample SidCnscriptome_2_FD_81136 | JGI IMG/M metagenome (GOLD analysis project Ga0099817, IMG submission 81136) | Coral microbial communities from Puerto Morelos, Mexico - Siderastrea C B metatranscriptome (Eukaryote Community Metatranscriptome) | ecosystem: Host-associated > Invertebrates > Cnidaria >...
ACGCACGGCAGCAATGCAGTGCGGCGCAACACTGTTCTGGTCTTGAAACAGAAATCAAACAGGCAAAGGCCTGGCTAAATCGCAGACCTTCCTGTAAGGACGGTTACTAAAGAAATCAAAAGTGTGCCGTCTCACCAGCTGGACAATAGTGATGGGCAACTTCACAAAAATACCGTCACAAGAAGTGTGGATCCCCAAAGAAACCTTTGTGCATTGCGAAAACACAATGTCATGCCAACCAAAAAACCGAACCAAACACCTCAACACAACGATAAAGAAACACAAAGGTAGGTTTGGTAAAGCGAGAGTCCAAGAGGGCAAGTGTATCCATAGCACCCTGACGCGTTACCGGAAATGGGAATCGCTCTCGTGCAATGACCGCCATTGCCATGGTAAGCTCCAAAAATGAAAGTCTATACACCGGAGCATCGAAGACAGCCACTTACAAATAGAAACTGCAAATTCCGGGGGTTGATTCTTACATCGAAAATCCCCATCGATGATATGATCAAGGGTGGTAGAAGTGTACACCATGCAAAAAGACACCCGATCACCATCATCTTCCAAAAAGGCCTCACCGCTAACTTCGTCCTGTGAAATCATCGTCTCATCCTCCTGGGGCTTAGAAGCAGCCACCTGAAAGAAAAACGTGCGAAACTTCTTCAACTTCTCCCATTGGACCCGTGTGTGGTCCACCAAACTGTTGAAAGTATCCCGGAACTCAGTACTACGACATAGGTTGTGAACACCCGCCACTTCATCAACACGATCGTTCCACTTTTTGTACCAGTCTTCAAAAGGACACTCAAGTTTGGCTTCGTCCAAATGTGAAGGCCCCCACCGAATGTAAAGCTCCAAGTTGTCCACAGAAGCTAAACATTCCAAGGCGGACTGCCAAAGGTCAGAATGTTCCCAATGCAGTGGGATATCCAGAGTCCTCCGAAGAACCTCAAGGTTGTCCACCACAAACTTATTATCCAACCATAAGCACATGTTACACCTTGTCCTTTGCTGCCAAAGGAGGGAAGCAACTGCTCCCGCAAGTTCGGCTCGATCACTGCTTTGAGCCAAACCGGAAAGGTGTCCTCTGGCAATGATTGCATCAGCTGAAGCATTGACCACCGCCCATCCAGCAAATCCGATATTGGTATCAGGTGCAGTGTACCTGGTACCATCCGAAAACACATGCTGCAACGAGAAACCATCAGAGGGAAGTGACTCAAATTGATCCAGCTCACCAGGAATGCTAAGAAGCAGGTGTTTGAAATGGGAAAAGGCAGGAAGACGGGACGGAAGCAAGTGACAAGCAAGAGCGACGCCATCCTCCAACTCATGTCCATAAGGCCATGCAGGGATATCAGCCCTGATAGCCGCAAATCTAGGACAAATCAACCAATGACCCTGGGTGTCAGCAACATTACACTGAGTACAATGTGCATTTTTTGTTTTGTCAAACTTGGCCTGATTGGAAGAAGCCATAAAAGCTCCAGACTGAAGAGCAGCCAACAACGACAACTGCTTGGCATCAAGTGATTTTTGGAGGCGACGGGCTAGAAAGCTATCTATACCTTGCAAATCAGCCATGGTTTGGCGAGCAGAAATCTGAGTGGCCACATGTTGGAGCCATCCGTCAAAAAGGAGGTCATCCAGAACCGAATCAGGAAGTGCCAAAAAGTCCAAGACACACCCATCATGATCGCAAATCCAAGGGGGATTGACCGACCACCCAAGAAGATTCAATTGGACCATCAGTTGGGTACTTGGACCAGCCAGCAATGTACCATCAAAGTTCCGGTGGAAGGTAGACCAAAGCTGAAACAACAGAGGCTCTTTCCGTAGCAGCCGTCTGAAAGAGAAAACAGTGTTTCTCACAAGCCAAAATCCAGGATCGGCAGTGGGAAACTGACTCAAAGAAAGCCGCAACAAAGGATTAACCCCCGCACGATTGAGGCCAAGATGCCTCATAGCACGAGTACGCAACGTAGGAATCAACCTTTCACCAATCACCGTACCATTAGCTCCATGTAAGGCAGCGGGCCAAAACACACTAACCAAAGCTTGAAGCTTAAGGATCAAAGGTGCTGGGGAACGTTCCAAACGGAGCCAACGTTGTGCCAGCTTGTTGCAACGAGCCAGCTGAAGACCATGGTTGATCTTTTTGCTAAAAGAAAGGCAACCTCCAAGTTCCTGAGCTGACAAAACCGACTTCATAGGGAAACGACTGAGAGCTGATCTATCAGCAGCATAGAGTGACCAACAGTAAGATTTGTCCAAATCCACCTCAAGGTTCCATAGTGAGAAGAAGGAGCAAAGGGTAGAGTACCCCACAGCCAATCCAGCAGGGTCCGACGATGTAAGAGTAAGGTTGTCAACAAAACTTAGGGATCGTACAGAGGGAGCAAACTGCCGCATGTACAAACGCCAAACAAAGTTGAGTTGCACCATTGCGTACACCGAAAGTGCGTCACCTTCTGGCATGCCACAGTTCGAGACAGTGCATTCACTGAGGCATTCATGGATCCTGAAGGCCCGTGTGCACCCGTGAAGAAAAGCCTTCCATGGCTTCAAAACGGTGGTAGGCACTCCAAGATGTTCAGCCAAAGCGAAAGAATGCTGACGAGGGATGAAGTTAAATGCACGAACTAAATCCACAGAAAGTCCGGTAAGAGCAGAATTCTGTTGAAGAGCGACTTCGATCTCACTTTGAAGGACTAGCCAAAGCTGTGATGGCTCGCAACCAGGTACAAAACCGAAAGCATCACAATCCAAGAACCGTCTGAGTTGATGCGAAAGTTGCCTAGCCCGTAGGCTAGCCCAAGCCCTGTATATGACCGAAAAGACCACAACCGGCCTGAAACGGGGAATTGTGTTTGCACCATCATCTTTAGCCAGCAAATTGACCACCCCATAAAGGATGGAGGTGGGCCATGTCGACTCACCAGCTTCAATTCGGTTTAAGAGAGCGAGAAGTTGCGAAGTCCAACTATCCGGTAAGGCCAAAAGGTCGGTATGAGAAATGCCATCAACTCCCCGAGCTGCCGACTGCTTAAACCGTTTAAGGCATCTCTTCCACATCGGAATGGTAAGAGGAGGCACTGAAAGGACGAGGTTGGGAACAAAGGCCTGGAAAAAACCCACAATCCTGACCCAGACTGAGGCATCAACCTCAGCCATCGAACACCAGGTCTGCTTCCAGTAATTCAACAATTCGGCATGTATAATGTCAGGAGATGATAGCGTTTGGCTCTGAGAGAGAGAACCTGAATCCACCTCGGGAAAAGGAGTGATCACACATATGTCGGGCTGATCCTCATCAAGAAGCAACTGCACAGGAAGGTCATCAACAAACCAACGGGAATGACCCCGAACATCCAAAGGTTGATCAACCTGAATTTGCTGTGTGGCAGGATCCGAGGCAATGATGTTATACTCATGGTGCAATTCCAGCAGGTCCAACAGAGGCTTTTTGGGTGGCCGAAGATCATGAAAGATAGCAGCATGGTTACGATCATACTTGGCCTTCAAAAGAAGCCTGCGCTGCCGAAGGTGCCAAGACTCGAACTGTTCAAAACAAGCCTTGAAGGTGTGAAAGATGGCCAAAGCAACAGGGTAGCACGGCGGTGCTGAAGGTAAGCAAGAGGGAGTCTCAGCAAGCGTAACACCACGATGAAAACGCCAGTAATGACGAAAACCGCCTTCAAACCCCGGTGATTGAAGAATCGCAGACCACAACTCAAGCCGGTAAGTGATGGCTGAAGCATGAGGTTTGTTCTGATAGGCAGCCGCAACGAAACTCTGGAGCCTACGTAGCTGCTTGAACCATCTCTTGACGTCATTGCCAACCAGATCATTGCGTAACATCACTTCCCCAGCTCTACTAGGACGGGCCAAAGGTGCCTGAGCAGCACGCCAAGCGGGTGAGGAACGTTGAAGACGACCTTTCTGACCAGTATGGAGGGAAGATGAGGGTTGTGAAGTGACATAGGAGTCCAAGGAGTTCTCCCAACCCTGAGCCCAGTTAGCCCATTGATGATCCACCGAACCGGAAAAATCCAATGGAGGAGCTTCCAAATCGAACCAAGTGGAATCAACATCACCCCAAGGAATGGGAGAAGGAAGGGGCCAAACCCGACAAAGCTGAGTTGCAGAGGGCACCAACAAACGAGTCATAATGGTAGTGTGTTCACTGAACACCTCAGCAAAAAGAACAGCTTGACACAACGCAGCGGCTTCAGGGCTGAGCCAAATCAGGTCACGTTCAGTTTGACCTTTACAAGTCGGTGTCCACTCTTGACCCCAGAGGAGGGCAGCAAGCTCCTGTGCACTACACCAACCAAGTCGACGCCAATGGTCAAAATGAGCCGACCCATGAGCAGTCATGTTGAAGTCCCCACCAATAACCCGTGGCCCCTGAGAGCCTAAGACAACCTCGGTAGTGATGATGTTAAGAAGGTCAGTGGTGAGTGAATGAGCTTGTGGCCACGTAGGCCCAACAGGAAAGCCATACACAACTACATGCAAGATCGGCAAGATGCCAACAAGATGCCTGGTGACTAACAAACGACCACATGCTCTTTCGTTATCATAGGGCAAGTTGATTTCTTGAGAGGGGAAATCCCCAAAAGTAAGAACTCCTGTCCAACTACCAGCCCATTGAGAACGAGCACGAAGTGGTGCAGCGGCGCCGCAGTGAACCCGGACCAGTCGATCCTGCTGACGAGCCAGGGAACGAAGAGCAGCAGAACAAGTAGGTTGTGTGACACACGAAAGTTGCGTTTCCGAAATCCCATGAATACCAGGACCCAATTCCACCATCAAAGGCTCTTTGTTACGAAGTCCACTAGGGTTCGAAAAAGAAAGCAAGACGGTGTCAGGATCCGAGATAGAGTCAAAACCATCAGGACCGGGATTGATGGCCTCACCCCAAGGCCAAAACGAGAAACAACGATCTTGCGACACAGAGGCAACGAAATCCACATTGACTGGCTCCCCGAGGGGCAAAGCAAATCCAAAAACGAGGTTGCAATAGAAAAGGAAATAAACCAACAGTCTGGATGACCATGAGAAACCTGGCACCTTCTTGCAACCAGAAGGCCCAGGATGTCCTAGTCAATCAGTGCGAGGCTTTTTTGCAAACAGCAGTTGCTCAAAACGATCCATCTGAGACTGCAGCTGGTCTGCCATATGGTTGGTAAGTTGCGATTGCATCTGGTGCATGGATGTAGCCAACGAAGAATGCAAAGTGTCTGCTGAGGAATGCACCTCTTGCCGGACTGCATGCAAATCAGTTTGTTGTTGCTGAACGGTACTCTGGACTTGAGCAATCTGAGCATCCTGTGCAAGCAAGCGATCACCAGTTTCATCAAACCAACGTTTAAACTGAGCACCTTGAGCTTGCAATTCCGCCACCCCAACTTCAAGTCTGTTCATACGATCCATGGTGGCAGCATCCATTGAAGAAGCTCCAGTGGGAGCGGTGGTGCCTGATTGCAGTTGCTCTGAGACCTGTTCAACGATGTCCGTCTTGAGTTGAGCAGCAAAAGAATCCAAACGCTTCTGGGCAGGCAAAGGTGCAGCACTAGTTGAAACATATTTGGCCCAAGGATCATGCACAGGAGACACCCATGGGTCAGCCGTAGATTTAGAACCAGTGGCCTGGTTCTGAGGGTGCATTTGGACACGTTTGGGACCAACGACTGTGGGAGTAACTGTGGTGTCAGTGCGATCTTTCAGCAAAGTAATGAGAACATCTTTGCCAAACGCTGGAAGTACACTGCACTTGGGATGATCAGAAGCCCCAATTTCCCAGGCCCCTCCTTCAGAAGTACCGCGAGCCGGCTGAAGAGGTTTGGCAGGCCAATCCCACTCTTTAAGTAACTTCACCAGCTGAGAACGTTGCAAACCGTGTGGCAAAGGATGCAAACGAAACACCAACTTAACTGCAACCTTGATGAAGTCATCTCCTGGCCTCAGCTCCGCATAGGTAGCGGCTTCAAATGTAGAAAGCACACGAACCCCATAGCGAGACTTCATACGTGCCAATGCAATCGCATGGGTGAGCAATTTGAGCTTATGGACAGCGACCTCGCGGGTAGCTCCAGGCACCCAGATAACAGAGTAAAGAGGGTCAGGCTGTTTGGTGATGTCACAACGAGGTTCAAGGTAGATCCCCACAACTGACACTTGCATCAGATCTTTCATCACTTGCTTGGCGATACGGAGAAAAAGGGTAAACAAAGTGGCCTCAGCAGCCGACATGTTCTTACCATCAACCGTCTGGAACCTCCTACCCCATGTTTCATGTACGACCTGATCCAAAGGCTCTTCCACCATGGCATGGTAGGCACCGCATTTGTGATCACAAGAAAGGGCTGAGCAAAGCCGCAAGATGGGAATGATCTGAAAGAGATGTCGCAATGGTGCCTGCACAAACGAAGCCCAATCCAAATCCAACTCATCACGGAAGACTTGAACCTTGATGACCTGAGTGTCGGAGATGTCCATAGAGGAAGCGGGATCTTTGGGTTGATGCCGATTAACCGAAATTTCTCCTAACTGCACAAGACAACCATGTACCAACAAAGGATCGTTGGTTGGTTCAAAAACAGCCGGAAAACGCATAGCAGAGACCTTTGCAACACCACGCCCACCAGTCGGAATCTCATCCAAAGTCAAAAGTGCAAGGGCATCGGTTGATATGGAGGAGATCTGGCTCAGATAAGGCCGAGCATCAGCTACAGTACAAATAGCAATCCCCCTGGCATCCGCAGTCACTTGGGTAATATCAATCTGAGGGATCAAATCACCTTCACTGTCCTTGAAGTGACCTGGGATCAATTTGAGCAATTTGGGATCAAGTGACCAAACCGGAGGAGCTTTTGAGGGAGGCTTTGATTTCTGCTTCTTGGATGTAGAGATTGAGGCCCCATGCTGGCTCTTAGCCCGGGAATCAATGTAAGCTGCGCTGCCAATTCGTCTTTATGGACCAGCTGGATGGAGTGACCTGGTTTGGATGCAAGAGCCTTCAAGGCATTCCAAGGATTATTGGAGGAAACGGCCTTGAGCAACTCATTCTTACCCAGCTTTTGAACGATGACACGAGATGCAACTACCGCTGCCGGCACTCCCTTGTTGGTGAGCAGTGTCGTCAGCTGAGCAATCATTTTCTCATCCTCCCCAAGTGCCGAAAAGTCACCAGGATCTTGGGTTTGCAACAAGTCCATGTGCAAATCCCAGACCTCATCCTCTGTGGGAGCAAGTGACATGCCAAGAACAAGTCCAAGATGCGGAAAGGTCAGTAACAAAAGCAATCAATCGAGCACGCATGGCAGAGGACTGCAAGTGACACAGCCCATCAAAGAAAGTCCAAGTAAGGCAAACCGGAAACCCACAAGGTTCACCAATCATCAAAATCCAATGGCCATGATACTCAATGAAAGCCAAAATGACCCCTTCATCGCCCGCAAAAGGTCGGTCAATCAAGAACTCACTCACTGTCCGAGTCACAGCAGTGGCTTGGTCTGCAAACTTAAATGGGGCAATGATCAGAGCTCGTGACCCCATATCAGCTGAACCGACCAAGTTCTTCATAGTCTGCCACATGGTGTGATTTGAAAGTCCAAGAGTAGTTTCCGCAATGGTACCACATGCGGTAAAAGAGGAATTGTCAACCGCAGTTGCAACGGAGACAGTATCGTCAATGAAAATCCAAGATGTCTTGTGATTCCTGCGGCAGAGCAAGTGATGCAATCGATTCAAAGACTCACTGGTCAAGTGGCCACGAAGTCCAAGTGCAGAAGCAAGATGCAAAATGGCAATGGTACCACAAGTGAAGTCATCCTGCTGTGAGAAATGACATTGATGATCGAAAGCAATGCTCCGAAGTCCAAGCAGAGCAGCTACCCTATGACCTAATCGCATAGCTCCGTCAGTGGAGCGGTGGCCAGACCCATCATAGTACACCCAATGAATGCCTTTGAAATCGATGACCCCAAACAAAAGGCTCCAGTGATGATCGATTTGGAAAATCAAAGCAACAGATTTGTGGTGAGTGTGGTCAAAGAAATGGTCATCAATCACACGTCGTCCATCCAGCATTTCAGAGACAGCCTGCGGATGAGCAACGCAGCATGATGTGGCATGAGTCAAATCCAACATGGCTGCCCAAACCGCAAAGGCATCAAGGCCACATGAAGAACCCCCGGCAGAGGTATTGTGAGGCCGATGAGGTGGGATGAGTGCAAGAGTGCCCTTTGCAACGATGGTTGGAAAACGTGTTTTGCTAAGAGTTTCCAATCGAAGACTGCTCCAAAGTCGACAATCCGGACCCAACAACGTACCAGTGTCACTGGTAAAAAGCAAATCAGTAGGAAGGTCATGCTCCCACAACAGTTGGAATATGAATGTACCAGGTGCAATCATGGAAACAAAAAAAGCATCCTCATGCACAATGGCAACCATGAGAAGTCCAACCGGCTTTGGTAAAGCTTGCTTGGCATGATTCACCTGAATCGTCAACTCCCCCCCTTCCAGAGACAACGGCTCCGTCAAAGGCAATGGTTTGCCTGAGGGAGACAAGATAGTACCAGAGGTACCCCATTCCAATGAGATGGTTTCCGCTCTGAGAAGCTGAGCAATGGTAGATGAACTGCAGCTCAAAAGATGAACCGGGGTCTCATCATGGCGAAAGAGCTCGAGTAGGAAAGTCCACCCCAAACGGAAATCCATTTTGGAGCTGAGAAATGATTTCAGCTTTATACCTATTGATCACAGCAAGAGGCTCCAAAGCACGAATCGAGGGCATGATAGATGCGGAACACTTGAGTAGATGCAAGTAGATCCAAAGTGACTGAAGAGGGGCCGCCACCTGACCAAGCAAACAAAGAGCTTTCCGAGGAGGGGTAACATGTTGCACCGACAATGGAATGGTGAGCAACGTAGCTAACTCCAATGGGTGAAGGAAGCGTGGCATACCAGTCCTAAGTGACTTGACGAAAAATCCACGAAGGCCATTGGCAAAAAATGCCGTTTTTGAAAAGCCCTGCGTACGACACCCACAGGGGCATGCCTGATGAGTATTGGCATACGAATGCAACACCGTCTGGCACCTGTGCTGTTGGGTCAAAAACCGATTATCGTTCCCATATTGTGGATTTCGAAAATCATCAAACTCTTCGGGTGTCAATGAGAGTGAATCCTCAACATGGTCATCCCACAAACCCCAATGTGGAAGAACATGACCAATGGTAGGATGGTCACATGAAACAGGCCACGACTTCAACTCATGTTGACCCCAAGTCAAAGGAAATAAGGCAATCCACCATCTACGTCGGAACATGGGCCATTGGTCTTCAAGCTTAAGGACAACCGTTTGAACGCGCCATCCCATACACTCGGCAAGTGACTCAAGACCCTGCCGAATATCAACGTCACCAGAAGCACCTACAACACATTCCAAAATGGCCGCTTGCGACTGCAGGAGAAAGATGGAACGAAGTCCTGCCCAAAAGACTTTGGATCGAGGGTCAAGCTGGTGGAGACGAGAACCCTGAGAGCTATAAGGTTGACAAGGAAATCCAAACAAGGCAGTGTGAGGTAGATCACCAAGAGCAAGGTGAAGACAACGGGTGGTGGCTGGATCAAGCAAGTCAGCTTCCAGAACAAGTCCATGTTGATTGAGCTCCAAGTGTTGGCATGCTAGCCTGCTATGATCAACACAAGCTGCTACCTTCGCTCCAACAAACATGGGCCCAATGGCCATAGCACCAGTGCAGGCTCCAAGTTCAACAACATGTTGTGCGAAGGATCCCATGAAAGCCGGGGAACTCACACAAACAGTAGATTCATTTCCAACAAGCGTGACAATGGGCTCAACCTCATGGACCATCAATCCGTAGATCGTCAGTCTACCACCTTTCCACTGAACGTTTGACAGGAGGCATTCACTTTGCCTCGCCAAGTCAAAAACCTTCATGAGATGATCGTCAAAATGCCCTAGGGGTTCAAACACACTGTCATATGGCTCACCAACCATAGGAAGAGCATGGATACGTTCGTCGAGGGGCATAATGGAAACGAGGTCTCTATCTTCCGTGGCTAGCAGGTTAACCACTGGCAGGTCTAGAGCCG
>Ga0099817_1176151_pt1 | contig 10118 bp, 1 predicted proteins | sample SidCnscriptome_2_FD_81136 | JGI IMG/M metagenome (GOLD analysis project Ga0099817, IMG submission 81136) | Coral microbial communities from Puerto Morelos, Mexico - Siderastrea C B metatranscriptome (Eukaryote Community Metatranscriptome) | ecosystem: Host-associated > Invertebrates > Cnidaria >...
AATGTAAAATAAAATTTAAAACAAAAAAAAAGAAAATAAAAGGGGTTGCACTTCTCTTGCGCTGAAAAGCTGCCTCTTCCAGCACGTAACCTTTCATGACTTCAAAAATGGTCGTCGCATATTGACAAGCATGCATATATAGTCCATGGGCCAGGCCACTGAGTTCTTACCACCTCGAGGGACAAATTGTGAGTGGTATCATTTTAAAGCTTGGGCGAAGGTGTTTCAATATTTGAATGATAGCAATCGCACAGGAGTAGCTTTAAGGTATAATTTTCAATGCTTTTTTTTCCAAAATGGCGCCCAAACGTGAGAACGAGGCTTAAAACAAATCATATATTTAAATTCGTTTATCGATATTCCTTTGCACCCTTTCCTTAAATAATAAATACATGGCATTGCTCTTGTTATTTTTGGGGTCTCATGTTTTCGAAATGGCTTATCTAAGATATAAAATTCAGCAAATAGTTATCTTTGGAAATCGCTAGGAATCATGGGAAAATCCAAGATGGCGGCTCATGCGTCTGGTAAGTTCGTACTTTTGCTTTCCGGTTTTATTGGGTTTAAAAACCTTCCGATCTTTAATATAAACATTTTTTCTGGTTAAATATACCAATAAGTGCTTTAAGTAGTTTTTTATTTGGAAAATAGAGCACATTTGATGATAATTTCAACGAAAAACATCTAAACTTACAGACCTTCTAGAATGTTCAACTTGAGTAGTTCGAAAATATTAACTGAAAGACGCTTTGGTCATTCTATGTTCAAACGATTAGGAGGGGAAAAAAGAACAGAAAACGATGATCTTGGGGGCCTAAGGAAACGTCCATGTGGAGAAAGAAGGTGTATTATACACTGTAGCAACGATAATTCTAGAGAGCTGACATCCCCGCAAAACACTGAATCGTGGGCAACACTTTTGCGAGCTGCCGAAATTCGGGATCACAAACCACTACTGGACGTTTCTAAAACTTTGAAGGATGGTGAAATTCCCAACGTTTTGTATCATAGAAAATGTCGGAGCATTTTTACTCTGAAAAGGGATTTGGATAAAATTTCTAAAGAGTGTAAGAAGACCGAGGACGATGCCAGTGACTCTGATGCCGTAGACAGGAGATTTTCTATCCGAGGTGCACCCAGCACGAGCACAACGTACGAACGCGTTTGCATATTTTGCAGAAAGAATAGCAAATACCCAAGAGGAAGTAGAAGTCGAGAGGTATTGATTCAATGTTCGGAACTGCGTGCTGATGAAACTGTAAGGAGAATCGCTATAGTTAATAATGATAGCAGGATCTTAGCTATAGTATCACGAGAATTAGTCGCGGCTGAGGCCTGCTATCACAAATCTTGTTACAGGGATTACACTCGGCCACACTTACACAGCGGAACCTCTAATGAAACAACTGCAGCATCGTCAGATGAAGAGTACGCACGCCTCGAGTCTAAGGCGTATGAAATGCTTTTTGACCATGTTAGGTCTAGTATACTGGAGAAGCCTAAATTAGTGAAAATGACCGACTTAACAAATACTCTGCTGTCGTTTATGCAGGACTTGGGAGCAAAAGAAATTAAGGAGTCAACCAAAACACATTTTCGTAGAAAGCTTGAATCAGAATTCGGAGGATTACTGCACTTTGAAGATTTGCTAGATAATAACAGGCTGTTCATTATTCCAGAGAATCTCTCAAAACTTCAGCTGGCCAAGGAAGTAGCACAGCTATCACAAGAGCAACAGTGCACAAGTGAACTTTCAAAAATTGAGAATATTCAAAGAGTTGCCCTGGACATTCGAAAAGCAATACGCTCTAACGAGCACAAAATGTCATGGCCTCCACAACCGTCTGAGCTTACTGAAAGTGCGATTAAATTTCCAGATGAAGTCAGAGCGTTTTTATGTACTCTTTTAACTGGAAACACAGCGAATTCACAAGAGTCTTGTCAACCAAGAGTACAACGTCTTATGAACTCTATTGGACAGGATATGATTTTCACTGTAAGCGGGGGACAGCAGAAGCCACCTAAGCATATACTATTGCCCTACGCTGTTAAATCACTCACCAATAACGTCGAGCTCATTCAAATGATAAATCGCTGTGGACACGGGATAGCCTACTCACAGATTGAAGAATTGAACACCGCCTTGTGTCTACAAAAACTGGCATCGACGCCAGAAAATGCTGTTCCTTTACCTGACAATATTCAGCCCTACATTAGCACGACGCTCGCCTGGGACAACATTGACCGATTGGAAGAAACCCTATCTGGCAAAGGTACTTCTCATAGGGTGAACGGCATTGCCATACAAGCCAGACATTATGGTCCACACCTTCCTCCAGATGAAGTTGCACCCAACGTAGCAAAAACCAAGCAAAGAAGTGTAGAAGTGCTAAATGACACCGACCTTCCTGTCTATAATGCAGGAGAGCGCTGTGGTCCTCCTCCGAGAACATTTGTAGAAGTCACGTCATCCGAAATAGAAGCAAATTCACGGAAAAAGAACTTGCTTTGGATACTAGTGCGGCTTCATGCCGCTGAGAAGCAGAAAGTCAGCGGTTGGACCGGGTTTAACATTGCTGTACGCAGTGAGGTGGAAGTCTCCAAAGACAGCATAGGATATCTACCAACTATCGACGCGCCTGCCACTGATTTGTCAACCGTCTACGAAGTCCTGAACCAGTCACTAAAGATAAAGAACAGTCTTAAACTTCAGAGCATAGTAGTCGTTTTTGACCAGGCGTTGTATGCAAAAGCCACAGAAATCAAATGGAAGCATAAGGAGAAGTTCAGCACCTTGATTTTAAGGATGGGAGTGTTCCACACCATTTGCACTCTGCTAGGAATCATAGGAAAGAGATTTCAGGATGCCGGGTTGAGGGACATTTGTGTAGAGACAGGTGTGATTGCAGAGGGATCTGTTTCTGGGGTTTTGGATGGCCATAGATATAATCGTGCCGTGAGATTCCATAAGCTCATGTATGAAGCTCTCATGAGATTAATTTGGTCGGGATTTCAGACGTGGATCGGAGAGAATCGCGCACATAAGAAGACCATGGTTGACAACTTCTTTGGTGATCTTCAAACGCTGTATGACAATGTCTGTGAAGAAGTTTTCCAAGAGAAACTGTCCAGTCCGTCATCCACAGAGGTTTTCCAACTTTTTGAGGAGTACATGGACTGTCTTCGACATGAAAATGGCAAGCTTTCTGCATTCTGGATGTCGTACATTGACATTGTAGAAATTCTTTTGGGCCTGTTGAGAGCAACCAGGGAAGGGAACTGGGAACTTCATTTGTCTTGTATTAGACAAATGATACCCTGGTGTTTCGCCTATGACAACCTCAATTACGCGAGATACCTGTCTGCGTACGTTTCAGAAATGTCTCACCTGGAGGACGACCACCCAAATATATTGGAGTATTTCAAATCTGGCGGATTCGCAGTTCAGATTGGCGAGGTTAACACCTTCGGCAGAATATCAGTCGACCAGACTTGCGAAGAAACGGTAAACAAAGACACGCAGACGCCAGGGGGGACCAAGGGGTTTAGTCTAAAGCCCAGAGCCGTCAGCAAGTATTACTTAACAGCTGAGTATCGAAGCATATTTATGAGGCAGTTGAAAGACATCCTCCACCTGAACAGCTCGAGCTCTTCGCACAACGACCTTCAACAGAGCAGGATCACAAGGGACGAAGGAGATGTTAAATCCTTGCTATCAACCTTCGAAATCTGGATCAGTCCATACCAGAGTGAACAGCAAGACCTTGTTTGTTTATCCACCGGCAAAGTCGCCACCCCTGAAATCGAGCACGACCTTCTGAAGGCTAAAGAAATTGGAGAACAGGCCTACAGAACATTTAGAGAGCAAAGGCTAGAGTCAGAGCCAACGAAGGTGAAGTTTCATGAAAAAATGACTAAATTACAGCTTAAGACGTTCAGTGATCTAAACAAGAAAATGAAAGTTAGCCGCGGAACTGCTAAGGAAGTTATCCTCAAGGCTGACCGAGCACTATTTGCTCAGATGATTATTATTGCAGAGACCAGACAACTGAAGATGAAGGAGGTGCTGTCTCACCCGCTTGGGCCGCTACCCTGGGCGTTGGCTTCTGCGGATGGTTCCCTCAAGAAAACCTCAAAGAGTTCCCTTGCAAAAGAGCTACAGAAGGATGTGCCAGCAGCGGAAATCATTCCACAACCATCGGCATGTATCATTGATGGAATGGCACTAGTTCAGAGGCTGAAAGGAGATCAAAAGACGTTTTCAGAAGTTGCTGATTCACTGATAAGTATGGCCTTGCATGAGGGAGCTAACAGTAACCGGATCGATGTTGTGTTTGACGTGTACTTAGAGAACTCCATTAAAAACGCAGAGAGAGAAAAGAGAGGTTCTGATCAGACCGGAAATGAATTCCGTAATATCCGACCAGAACATAAACTGCTGCAATGGCGAACATTTTTGTCAAACCCCACGAACAAGAAGCATTTCATTGCATTTATTGCAGAGCAGTGGCAGAAAGACAGATATGTAGCTAAACTTTCCGGAAAGACACTTTTTGTCACGACTGAAGACCAATGCTACCAAGTCTCCCAAGGAAGTGTCATTACAAGGGAAGATCTCCGATCAACGCAAGAAGAGGCCGACACAAGAATACTATTGCACGCTGCCGATGCTGCAAGGTCTGGTTATAAGACGATCTTGATATCGTCAGAAGATACAGATGTCTTCGTGCTCTGCCTAACTTTTAAGAGCTTTATTCCAGCATCATTATACATGAAATGTGGCACACAGACCCGAACAAGATACATAGACATCTCTATGGCGGTTCAGCTGCATGGACCAGAGGTATGCAAATGTCTTATTGGTTTGCATGCTTATACAGGGTGTGACAGCGTTAGTGCGTTTGCTGGAAAGGGGAAGATAACCGCGTTAAAACTCATTAAGCGACACAAATCTTTCCAAGACCTTTTCAAGCAGCTTGGTATGCAGTGGGAGGTCTCCAGTGAGTTGTTCGAAAGGCTTCAGGAATTCACGTGTAAGCTTTACAGTTCAAATCCAGGAACCAATGATGTGAATGAACTACGCTATCGGCTCTTCTGTGCAAAGAAAGGCAAACTTGACTCGAACCAACTTCCACCCTGTGCTGATTGTCTGCGAAAGCACTCACTTCGGGCAAACTACCAAGCAGCGATCTGGAAAAGAAGTCTGCAGAGCTGCCCTCAAGTACCTTCACCTGTTGGGTCTGGCTGGTGTCTGGAGGACGGCAAACTTACCATTGATTGGATGAGTGGTGAACCAGCTCCCCAAGCCGTTCTGGAGTTGCTATCTTGTCAGTGTTCGAGAATCTGCAAGCTACCAGGCTGTACCTGCCTTACCAATGGCCTTAAGTGCACGGATTTATGCCGGTTGCAGGACTGTACAAACCGACGAGAGGAGGATGCAGCCGACGATGCTTTCTCAGATGATGACCAGGAAGATGAAGACGAATAAGAGATCAATTTTATTTTTGGTCCAGCTGGCCAAAGCAGACAACAGATGTGGTTCGGTTGTCAACAACGAGTTGAAAAGTCCTTCGTACCCGAGCAACTATCCAAACAGCATACACTGTGTTTATCGGGTTGCTATTCCATACGATATGAAGCTGGATATTTACTTCAGCGACTTTTATTTGGAGTCCCATTCTTCCTGCGGATATGACTATTTAAAGATTGCTGATGAGAACAACCAGACCATTGGTATATACTGCGGATCGCAGTCAGGAAAACATGTCCGTGTAACTGGGCAGTATGCTTTCATAACTTTTCATACTGATGGAAGTGTTCGATACAGAGGATACAAATTAATTTTCTCTCATCTTCCTAACAACTGCTCGACCACGCTAAATACGACATATGGTGAAATATCCTTCAATGTTACCAGTCCGTACTATGACAAATGTTACTGGTTTATACAAAGTGCTGGAATAAGCCAGGCCGTCGCTTTGATCTCTGCACAGGAAATAAATCTCCAAGATTGCAGCGAATATGCAAAGATTACAGACGGGAATGGTAATGATGTTCTTTATCACCGAGGCTGTGTACCCTTTGCCACAGAACATCTGCTGGATGTTCAGTTAGGAATGTCGCAAAATATTTCGGTTATGACTTACCTAGGAAGTTCAAGGAGCAGTATAAGAATCAAGTTTGCCGTTTTAAGAAGAGGCCTCTCTTCGGCTATACTGGTTCCGGGATGGAATGTGACAATTCTTAATAGAGAGAGCACCAGCCTTACCCTTCACTGGACCGATTTGCGCTCAAAAATCAACCGTGTCGCCGAGTTTTACATCATTCTGGTAAAAAACACCCAAGGACTCTTACTCTACACAGAAACTATTTCAGGAGGCACATCAACTGCTACTATTGAAGAGCTTAGACCTTCCACACAGTATCGAGTAGGTGTATATGGAGTCGATGATGATGGCCAAGCTTACAAGAGCGTAGAAAATTTAACTTCGACTGCCAATGTATCCTGTGGATATCGACCTAGCGGAAGTAGGATAGTCGGTGGCTCAGCTGCAAGAGTCAATAGCTGGCCATGGCAAGCTATGCTGATGTCTTCTTATGGCAGCCAGTTTTGCGGTGGATCATTAGTAGATGATCACTGGGTTGTGACTGCTGCTCATTGTGTAAATGGAAAGACGCCATCCAGCATTAAAGTAAAGATGGGCGCTCACTACAGAACAAGTGGAAGTGTTGGAACTGAGCAAGAAATCGGAGTTGAGAAAATAATTGTGCATGAACGCTATAATAATCCACTCCGCTACAGCAACGACATTGCCCTTATCAAGCTAGTGAAACCCGCAGATCTTGGAGTAGGTGTTGGGCTTGTTTGTATGCCAGATGTCAGTCACACTCTTCCTTTTGACAACCTAAATAAAACATGCTGGATAACGGGCTGGGGAAGATTATCTTCAGGTGGCAGCCAACCAAATACACTCATGGAAGCTCAAGTTCCATTGGTGTCAAAACAACGATGTCAGAGTGCCTATCCTGGCCGGGTTGGCGATACAATGCTTTGTGCTGGTCTAGATGAAGGCGGAGTTGATACTTGCCAGGGTGATAGTGGTGGGCCATTGGTGTGTGACTTTAACGGTACATGGTATCTTGAGGGAATAACGAGCTGGGGATACAGATGTGCGTATGCTAGAAAGTACGGAATTTACTCCTACGTCCGAAATTTGAAAGCATGGGTGTCAAGGAATATCTATCATGTTTCTCCACCTATTCCACCACCACACAACCAGTCAGAGTCAGCATTAGTCTGGTGTAACTTTAACAATGGCTTGTGTCCTGGGTGGAATCAATCGTTCTTAGATGACTTTGACTGGACGCTTGCATCCGGACCGACACCTTCATCTTCTACAGGGCCCAGCGCCGGTCAAGGAGGATCAGGAAACTACGTATACATCGAGACATCCTCCCCGAGAAAACCTGGCGAAAATGCAAAGCTTGTAGTCACTGTTCCAAACAATGGAAAAGAGGCGTGTCTTTCATTTTATTACCACATGTACGGAGATACAGTTGGAACTCTTAATGTCTACAGTGGGAACAACAAAGTATTTAATGTATCAGGAAACCAGAGCAACACTTGGGAAATTGTGGAAAGAAACGTCAGGTTGGAAAGTACGGTTACATTTGAGGGAATAACTGGAAACTCATTTACAGGCGACATCGCTATTGATAGTGCGAAAATTACAGAAGGAAGCTGCCCAGTGAACTGCAGCTTTGATAACGGGCTATGCCTTGGATGGACCCAATCACAATCAGATGACTTTGACTGGATACTCCACTCTGGTCCTACTCCCACCTGGTCAACAGGACCGTCGTCAGGTCATGGTGGTTCAGGGAAATACATGTACATTGAGGCTTCCTATGGGTTTACTGGCTACAATGCCAAGCTCCAGTTCGCTGTTCCTAGAAATAAATCAACGTGTTGCTTTGTGTTCTACTATCACATGTATGGATCAGCGATGGGAACCTTGAACGTGTACAATGGAAATGATAAAGTATTCTCTAAGTCAGGAAATCAAGGAAACTATTGGAAAAAAGTTAGAAGGACCTTGTATTCTCCTGATGTATTAACATTTGAGGGTATTAGAGGATCGTCAGTTACAAGTGACATTGCAATCGATGACGTGTCAGTTACAGACGGGGAATGTCCAGGGTGTGGCGGTGTTTTAAATCAATCCTCTGGGGAGTTGTCAATGGGAAATAATGGAGACGAAGGAGAACTGCACTGCAACTGGACACTTGGAAATGCTGGTGTAAAACGGGCAGTAGCAATTATAACTTTGCAAAGGATATACATGAGATATTGCAGTGAACATCTCAAGATACTTAAGTCAAATGGATCTCCAGTTTTCAATCAAGGAGGATGCAGATCATCTTTACCTTATGGGACCGTGCTAGAAGTTCCATTTGGAGCTGCAAACTACTTATTATTAGATATTCGCTTGGAATATCGGTGGAGCGATGTAAAAATCAAATACATCACGCTTAAAGATGGACTTAACTCAGCGGAAACCGTCTCAAGATGGAACACCACAGTTTCTTACCTTTCCTCCTCTTCAGCAAGGCTGCATTGGTCAAATTTTCCGCTGAATCTGTCTGTCAGATACTATCTTGTGCGGTATAAGGAAGTCTCGAATGGCTTCAGCAGACTCTTCCAAGCCAGTCGCTATAGCAACACTCACTACACAAGCCTGCTGAAGGCTTACACAGCTTATGATATTCAGGTATTCGCTGTCACGACAAGCATCGGAAATGTTACCTACGCTAGCAAAACAGTCTCTATTCGAACTCAAGAGGGAGTTCCTAGCCGAGCTCCACCTAATGTTCAAGTGGAAAATCACGGTTTAAATGAGCTACTGGTAAAATGGGATCCGATTCCACAGGAATACGTCAATGGCCGTCTACTGGGATACAAGGTGTACTACAAAAATACTCGTTACTACTACAATCCAGAGATTATTGTAAATAGCAGCAACTCGGACATTACTCAAGTCATACTGCCAAATATCCTAACTGGAGAGCGTTATTACATATCAGTAGCGGGCTTTACAACTAGAGGGCAAGGACCTCGATCATCCTATCGTTACATTACTAAAGGGTGCCAAGGCTCTGTGAATCAGTCCAATGGATGGTTGAACTTTACTCACAATAACTACAACGTCCTCAACTGCAGTATTCAAATAAATAACGCTGGCTTCAGTGATGGAGTCGTTCTGGTATCCTTTCAGTACATAAGCCTTAGATATTGCAGTGAGTTCATCAGGATTCGTAGTGCTGGTGGCACTGAGTTATTTAGCCGACGAGGATGTGATTCAATTCCTCAAGGGTTGACAGTGGAAATTCCATTTGGTGGAGAGAACATCACACTGGCAGTCCTTCTTTCTTATCGGTACAGCTCTGCACGGATTCAGTACACCGTTCTGGAAAAATTTCTCAGTTCAGCTCAAGTGGTTCCCTCCTGGAATATAACGATTACCAGCAAAACTTCGTCTTCATTGGCAATAAGGTGGCCAAATTTTCCGTTGAATGTTCCATTACAACGATTCTTGGTAAAATATACAGAGCAAAACTCAAACGTTAGCCTGGTGTTCCAAGTCTCGAAGTGGTATACTACACATTATACTGGACGTATATTGAAAGGATATGAACTTTACGAAGTAAAGGTTATTGCTGTAACGGCAAATGTTGGAAATGGGACGTACTCTACTGAAGCTGCTTTTACCAGGACCGATGAAGGAGTGCCCAGCATTGCACCATCGAACGTTCGTGTGTCTAACCCGCAACTGGGTGAATTAAAGGTGCAATGGGATCCTATCCCTCCACATGCTGCTAATGGTCGACTTCTGGGATATAGAATATCCTATTTGGAAAGCTATTGGATAAAATATGTGAATACCACCAACCCCAATACACATATGGTGCTGTTAAGAGGACTCAAGTTGGCACAAAGGTACAGAATTTCAGTAGCAGCCTTCACCTCAAAGGGAGTAGGACCACAGTCATCTTGGATTTACATCACAACAGGTTGTGGTGGATATGTGAATCAGTTATTTGGTCAACTTAAGATTGGT
>Ga0099817_1144692_pt1 | contig 9850 bp, 3 predicted proteins | sample SidCnscriptome_2_FD_81136 | JGI IMG/M metagenome (GOLD analysis project Ga0099817, IMG submission 81136) | Coral microbial communities from Puerto Morelos, Mexico - Siderastrea C B metatranscriptome (Eukaryote Community Metatranscriptome) | ecosystem: Host-associated > Invertebrates > Cnidaria >...
AGCTGTTCTCCAGGTGGCACAATTCTTGGCAGTCCAGATGAAGTGATAGATCTGGGAGACACTGAAATTACCCAAGATATTTTTGTGGACTTCTTAGGTGGAATTGGACAACAAGATTTTAGAGCAGAAAACTATCACTTGTTTGAACACAACTGCAACACGTTTTCTTCTGAAGTGGCCATGTTCCTGACAGGTAACAAGATACCTCAGCACATTCAGGATCTTCCCTCGGAAGTTCTCAACACCTCATTTGGTCAAATGATAAGACCCATGATTGATTCCATGTCTGTGCGGCCATCTGGTGGGACATCAGTATCACACTCAGCATCTCCATCAAAAGCACCAGAAGCTATATTTGAGCCAAGAGATGCTGCATCAGCTGGGGCCAAGACAGTGCTGAGAGAACAACCAGAGGGCTGTCAAAGTCCCGCGGTGAGAAAGGCTAATACATACAAACAAGTTGATATACCCTTAACAATAATTCAGCTTAAAGACAACCTAGCAGGCACAAAGGAATTTTCAGATGAAGATCTGAATCACCTTGATGAAGTGAAAAAGTGCTATGAAAATAATAAGCTTACAGAAGTGAAAGAAAAGCAGATTTCATTCCTTGATGTAGTGATTGAAAAATATTTAACACAGGAGGAAACATACCCTGCTCTTGAACAAACTCTGCAACTTCTACAAATGTTATCATTGTGCGAGCAACTGTTTTCTGGTTCGAAAGGACTACAAGAGGTTGCAAAAAACACTTGCAAGACATTTTCAATGATAAACACTTGTTCGAGTCAAGTTGAATGCGCCAAGCTGTTTTGCTGTGTTGTGAGCCACAAGACAGGTCATTCAGTCATGTTCAGAGACAGTCGTTCTACGCCTCTTGCTGCTGTCACTGTGAATTGTCTTCTTAGCAAAAATCAGGATCTTCAGACTGCAGGAGCTGCGTTGGCTTTAAATATTGCCAGGTTTAAGATTCATGAAGATATTGCCCTTGAATGTTCTACAGCCATCATTGAAGTTCTTAGCAGAGATGTAAGCCAGGAAACAGGGCATAATTGCTTGTATGCTTTGAGAATGTTTGTGGACTACAATTCTGAGGTGGCTGGTCTTGCAAGTGTCATGGGAGTGAATGTTGACAAGTTTAAAGGACGCTGTTCTGAAGTGGATGAACTTTGTAATGACTTGGAAAAACTGTTCAGCTGACACTCGCCGTTGTGCATTCAACGATTTCAATGCTAGGGATGGTAACATACAATCAAATTTAAAACAGATAGCTACAATTATGACCAAACGTCTTTATGGCGTCGCTTCTTTTGAGGGGGGGGTGGGGGTTGTTAAAGTTGGAACTTTGTATTATTTATGAATTGGCCTGCTGGTCTGGAGGTTTAGTTGAACAAGGATATATATTAGTCGCAGTTTTTGATAGCTTCATTCTATCTCTGCGTAACGAATGGTCCTAAAATACTATGTCCATTACTATTTTTTATGGCCTGGAGATTATAGAAAGCTTAACACGTACATGGTTGATTTATCAACAGAGCTCGTAAAGCGGTGAAGTAATTTCAAAAAGTTGAGAATTTGACAGATACCTTATATTTACATATACCTTTTCATAAGATGAAATGTCCTCTATCAGGAATCTGGTATTGCGATTTTCCACTTATTTTTTGTCGATTTGGGGCATCTTAGAGGAAGGTTTTATAATAGGCCTTGTTCAGGGGTTAATTGTCATTTGTACTTGTACGTAAAGCAATATTTTTAATTGATAACAATCATTTATTTGTGGTTGGGCTTGAGTAAGGCTGGTGTCTCTAATCACTGATTGGTTTTTACCGTCAATTGCAAAATGTGGAAACAATTTTGCTTTCTTTAAGACCTAGGGAGAAATCTGAAAGATTATAATGTAAAGTCATTTGAAATGTTTTATTCTGTTATTAAAAACCATATCAGAACAATAAAATCTACAAATTATATCCTTGAATTATCTTTTGTCCTACCTTTTACATCTCTTTAGTCCCAGGCTAATAACAATAAATTTACACTTTTTATCCTTACGTTGAAAATCCATTCACTCTATATACAATTTCTCACTTCGAGCCCCGTGTGCCTTGATCAGCAGTCCTTCTGACCGCTGTCCTTGGAGAACACGCGCTCTGATTGGAGATTTTCAATGATCAATTGCTACAAAAATAAAAACTCTAAGTTGTACTATTTGGCCGGGAAAAGGCAGGGTACATTTGTTTATTTTAACAATCCGAGTCTCGGCAACAGCAAAAATGTCTGTTGCCCTTTGCAAAGAATTTCAATTTTCGTCAGTGTGCATTTTCGGCCAGCTCTAGTAGTTTAGTCCAATAAGACAATACTCGCATTCATCACCTCGTTTCCAGGGTCTCTTCTCTCCTCTTCCCGTCCCCGGGGAAAAAAGAGAAACTCTAGAAACTAGTATGCATCGTTCGTTATCCTATTACACAGTATGTTACGTTATTTTGTAGAATCTCCTCTTTTACATTATCTAAAATTAGTAGTTGACAAACCCAAGACAAGTGGTTCTATTGAAACACGAATAATTAATGCAGCGTGACGCAGCAGCCATCCTCGTGAACGTACTTAAGCTCGTCACGCAATCTCTAAGGAGGAGATGGATTACGTGACGAGCTTAAGAAACGGCTGCGTGAGGACCAATGATGACTGACGTCACACCTGAAATGCCACATAAATATATCTTTCTAAAAAAGAACAACATTTTAAAGTTTCAAAGACGTAATTTGAAAGAATCTTGTGTCATCGTAGACTCGTCACAACCTTCCTTACGTCGAAAAAAGGCTGTCAATGACACGATTTTTCTTATAGACTTCGAAAAACCCTAAGCGCACTAGCAGATTTTTTATCGTTTGACAAATCATGTATTCTAAGTTAATGAGCAATCTGCTAATATGAGATTGAGACATGCCAGGCAATAAGTGAATTTAGACAACCTAAAAAACCATGACGAAGTTACGACGGCAACATCTGGTAAACTATTACCTTGGAAAGCAGCTGGAAGCAAGATCTGCCATTTCCAATTTTAGCCTCGGAGAAACTTTGAAGTACTTATGTTTCCTCTGAAAGCAATTGTTTACGCTTGTCATACGTAGCTTTGCATTTGATAGCTCTTGTCTTTGTGTTCATCATTTTCGGGTTTCAGTTTTGCTTGGAGTTTAAGTTCTTCATGTTCTTGCTGCACACCACCTAACACTGGAGAAGCCCAGCACGTATCAGGTTTCACAGGTTTTGTTTCCTGTTTGTCCAGTTTACTATCGGGTCTGGGTGAGACGCTAGCGGTAGCCTTCGGTTCCATTTTGGAACTCTTCACCCTTTTAGATTTTGATTGTTGCGAAAGCTTCTTGGAGGGTTTATTTTCCCTTTCATCCTCGCTACTTGAATGCGGTGACGGAGAACGGGTTTTTGGGTTCTTGTCAACAGGCCTGAAGACTTTATTACGCTCACGGTCAACCTCCATGTTGCTGTCATACAAGTCACTATCTTCACTCATGACGTATATGGGTGCCCGTGGCGAAACATGGCCATCATTTCGTTTCTTAGTCGGCTTTTCATTCTCGAGACTTGTCAATCGAGAAAGCGCGGAATCATCGATTTTATCCGGGTTTCCAACGATCTTGTTGAGTCCACTTGACTGGCTTCCAATAGGCGGTAGACGTAAGGTTGTCAGACTTGAGCTTTGATCAGGCTGCACTCGCTCAATTGGTGGAAGCCGTTGCCTTGAATCAGCGCTGGCACGTTGTGCATGCACTGTGTATTCGATTGAACTCAAGCTGCTGTCGGAATCATTTGATTGGCCGACATAGCCAGCAGCAGGATTAACGGCCATAATATTCTTGTTTGGTTTCATCGCGTGCACATTTTCTTCCTGGTCAGCATAATCGCCACCAACTTTGCAAGCCTGCCGTGCAGAGCTTGGACTAGTGGGATTACTGTCTGCTTGCATCGCTAGCGCATTATCTTCTCCTTCTCTCGATGAATTAAGCGAAACCTCCTCTTTTGCCTCTTCCAAGTGTTTCATCAGAACAGCTACCACTACGTTAAGAAGGACGAACTGGGTGGCCAGGACGAAGATTGCGAAGTAGATTGGAGCGATGTGCTCTAGCGCGGTGCATCCTGGGGTGGGATCCAGTTCACAGCGTTTCTTGTTGATGATGTCCTTGAGGATCCCATTCCAGTTGTCACCAGTTGACACTCGGAACAAAGTCAGCATTGCGAATCCAAAATTCTTGAAGTGCGCATGATTATCCAGTCCCTCGCATGGTACAGCGTCCGAGCAGTTAATTTGACCAAACAGCTCCATTCCCAAAGCCGCAAAAATAAAGAATAGAAGCAGAAACAGCAGTCCTAAGTTCGCCACTTGTGGTAGAGCTTGTGCAACGGTGTCAAGCAACTTTCGTATTCCTTCTGCCGTCTTCAACAGCTTAAGAACTCGAGCGATTCTAAGCACACGCATGACCCGGATGATGGTCGGGTTGATTGGCAGCTCCGAATTCATTTCTTCCAGAACAATGCCGACAATTGAGAGCAAAATAATCAGTAAGTCCAGCTGGTTCCATCTTTCTTTAATGTACTTCTTTAGTCCCAACGCGTAGATCTTCAAGATGCCTTCAATGATGAAGACAGCTGTGAACACGTAATTCGCGTACTTCAGAAACACACTCATCTCCTCAGGTTGGTTGTAGTGCTCCATGGCCATACAAATAACATTTAGAACAATAACGGCTGATATCCCGAGATCAAAGTAGCCGTGAGTACAGATTCGGTGGAAAAACTGCCGAGGCTGGGGAAATTCTTCAGCCTCTTCACTGTCGGTTTCTGACTGGAGTTCTTTTTCTTTAGCTTTTTCTTTCTCCGCCAAGCGTTCTTTCTCTATCTCATCACGACACTTTTGGAAATTTTCCACTACTACACCAACCAGCATATTGAGTACCACAAAACCAGCTAGTAGAAGAAACGCAATAAAGTATAGAACGTTCCATTTGTTGTGGTTCCTTATTGGCTGTTTGTCAACACCAACGGCGTCTATCCCGTCATACATTATGGTGACCCAGCCGTCTTTTGTGGAGAACACAAACAATGTTAACAGTGCCTTGGCCAAGTTGTCAAAATTGTATTCCTTGTTCACCCAGGTGAAACCCTGACTTTGACAGTCTTCCTTTGTTACCACGTCAGGGTATGAAGCCTCGTTGCAATGGTAGAACTTTCCCTTAAATAACTGTACGCCAAGAATTCCAAAGATTATGAAAAAGGTTGCTGCGATGAGCACAATGTTTCCAATCGGTCTTAACGAGGATATTAAAGTCTCCACAACAATCTTCAATCCAGGAGCTCTGCTGATAACTCTCAATGGTCTGAGTGTTCTTAGGGCTCGAAACACGCGCAATACTCCCAGAATGGAGCTTTCAGTGTTTGTTGTCAAGGTAACGATGACGTCGACCCAAGAAACGACAACCAAGAAACCATCCATTACATTCCATGCACTGCGCAGGTACGAGTTACGTCCAAACCAGAGACCAAGAGCGATAACCTTAATGAACATTTCTATCGTGAAGATAGCCAAGAATATGTACATACAGACGTCAATAACTTTCTTCAGCGTGCTATCATCCGAGAGGTTCGGTCTTTCAAGAGCCATAACAATACAGTTCAACAGGATGAACGTAAGCACGACACGATCAAACCACTTGTTTGTATAAATTGTTACCATCCACTTGCGAAACGTGTTTGTAGGTGAAAAGAGATATAGTGACCAGTCCCTTCTTTGGTAACAACAACTCGAGCCGTCCTGTATTCTAACTTCTGCTTCGTCTTCTTCCCTTGAATTTAGCTCATTTTCATCATCAGAGGTAATGCATCTCTCCGCCTGAGCAGGGTTGGCGATTACCATTGTTGTTGTGTCACCAAATGAAAGCTCCTTACGCACCACCCTAGGCGAGGTGCTGGCTGGAGAGGCTGGGGCCGAGGCGTGACACTCATCTCTAAACATTGAGCATTTAGGTGAAAGAGAAGGGAACGAGCAGCGCAAGCGATGCACTGGCTCAGCGGTGTTCCCATCTTCATCTCTGATCATGTCGTGATGGGAATCAGCAGGCCCCACATTGGCTTGGGATGGTGTGGGACTCACGCATACCCGAGGGGTAACCAAGGTAACCATGGGGTAAGAGGACTCCGGATACGGTCTGATGTCTTTGCACGAGACGTAGTCTCCGTTATGCTTGGATGATTTTGATTTTATACTCCAAGAACTTGCCGTTTTTTCCGGTTGACTAGCGAATCCCTCAACCAGTATAGCGACCAGTAAATTGAACAGAATGTAATTTCCAATAGTCATAAGCAGGATGAAGTAAAGCGCGGCCCATTTGGAAGTAGCTCTCATACCATCATACATCACTGTGTTCCAGTCCTCCTGTGTCAGAACCTGAAAAACAGTAACCAATGCCCAAAACAAGTCGTCAAAATTTGAGCGTGCGGCAACGTATTCTCCACTCTCGTCCTCAAACATGTATTTGCCTCCAAACAGATTCATTCCGAGTATGCTGGCCGTGAAAATAAACAAGACTAACAGGGCCAGAAATGTCATGACGTTGTCCATCGTGTGGATCATGACTAGCAACTGACGCCTCAGCGCCGGCAGAAAACGGACCAGTTTGAATATGCGCAGTAATCGGAAAGACCTCAGGACTGAAATACTGCTGTCGCCGTCACCAAAAAGTTCGACGATACTCATTATAACAATGAACCCGTCAAACAGGTTGAAAGGATCCTTGATGTAGCCATATGGACCCAGGCCTATCAGCTTGAGCAGCATCTCAAGGCCAAATATGGCCGTAAAAATGTAGTTCAAAATTTCCAGCACCTCGGTCATCTTCAGAGGCTGTCCGTGGTACTCAATACCCATGCTTAGAGTATTCAGAAATATTGCACCCATGATGATGTACATGAACCATTTACTGTCCACGCCTGCGCGACACGCACGGCGAAAATGCGAGGGGGGCTTCTCCTTTCGCTTTGTATCTCCATCAACTTCGTCATCATCGGTGAATTCACTGTCGCCATCCTCCTCGTAAACACTTTCGGACTCATAATCAACCTTGATGTCTTCCTCCACGTGTTCCACCGCGCATGTGCAGACGTTATGTATCGCTGAAGCCGCTGCAGCGCTGGCTGTTGCTGTTGCAGCTGCGGTAGACAATGAAGCCGCTGAGAGGAAAGTGTGTGAAGCAATATCAGCCACCGCGGATTTGCCATTAATAGAGACCGCTGCTGTTGCTTTGGTTACCATCTCACCCCCGTGTGATGAACACGAAGGTTCTTTACGGACTGAACAAGACGAACCAGTGACGATAGAAATCGTTGGCATTGCTCCGGATCCTTCAGTATTATCCTGTTGGTTTGCTATACATGGGACCTGTCCTGGCACTGTCAGCATGTTAGCACTCGGTCTGCCCTGCTGAACATCCACTGAAGAGACGTTTGGCGTGACGTTTACGGTACCCGGATGTACAGGAAACTCCTGCGCAACGTTACCGCATTGACATCCAGGTTCTGTACAATGGACGTGATGATGATAATGATGATGATGGTGGTGGTGATGGTGATGATGATAAACAAGTTTCTTTTTCCGCCTCCGTCGTTTGCTACGTCTAGACGTTTTAGTCCGTTTAGTCTCATTCTTGCAACATTTCCAGTTAAATTGCCTTTGCAATCTCCTTTTAAGTCTCCTTATTAAATGTTCAATGTACCTGAGAATTTCAATCCAACACCCGTCTTTTCCATATCTGCTGCTGGATATTGAGCTTGTGCTTGTCCCTTCTCCTCGACGGCTGGCGCGTAGAAGTTCGTTTTCACGTTGTTTAGTTTCTTGAAACTGCGTGGTGATTACAACTAGGCACAAGTTGGTCATAAAATACGAAGCAATAACAATAAGAATGACAAAATAAATCCAGTTCCACAGACCATGAGCGTCTTGTACGTAGTACATGATGTCTGCCCAACCCTCCAACGTTATCACCTGAAAGATGGCGACCCAGGCAATAAAAATATTGTCAAACCCAATGGCTCCCCAAGACGGGTTATCTCCTTCCTGTCTGCACTGACTGTAATACTGGTTCCAGTTGACGCAAGCGTTGGAGTTATTTGAGCTTTGCGTTGCTTTCAGGTACGCTTCATAGCTTAGCATACATTCTCTGCCAGATGTATCGTGTTTTAAAGGCGATATAAACTCGCTGTCACACCTCTGCATCCCGGGAACATTGGGCATTGCGCACACAAAGTCGGGTTTGTCAAACGATGGCACGTAGAAATCAGTTAGGTTATAGCTCTCTTGTGAAACGTTCATCGGTAATTCAAGGAAGCACCTTCCTCTGAGCACTCCTCGCCATAATTGGACAGCGACAATACCAAATATGGCAAAGATAAAGAAACAGATAGCCAGCACATTCCATAACATGGGTAGTGTGTCGAGTAACAGCGTAACAAGAATACGGATACTTGGTACTCTGTTTATAGCACGAAGAGGCCTGAGAACTCTGATGGCACGTACGGCACTCAGATACTCTCCCTTGTTATACAGCAACTCAAAAGTCCCTGCTGCGACAATAAAGCAATCTAGGCGATTCCATGGGTCGGTGAAATACGCCTTCTTTCCAAAGAGACCCATAGCCATCCATTTGCACAGCATCTCGGCTAAAAAGAATGCGTAAATGACTTTTTCCAGGGTATCCAAAATTTGGCATCTTGGCGTCTTGCATTCTGGATCAAATGGATCATACAGACCCAGTGTCACGCAGTTAACAAGAATGACAAAAATGCTCAAGCGTTCAAAGTAAGGCCATGTTACAAGGCGAATAAACCAACTCCGAGGCCGCTTCTCGCGACGGAGGAAAAAGAAAGCCACTGGTTGAAAATCTTGAAACACGTCGTAGCTTCCGGGGATATTTTCAATCTCGTTATCATAGTGAGGTTCCACGTTTCTGTTAAGTTTGTTCTCCTCCGCAATGCTTGGGTTACTTCTAATTTTCTCAAAAGCATCATCGCAAGAGAGGTCAGCGTTTATTTTTCCGTCGACCGGCATAGCCTCTCAACTTAATTCCCTCCACGGAAGACACAATAATGTTCTACTGTGCAACTTGACGTGAGGTAAAGTATTAAACACATGCAATAAAAAGTTTTGTGCTGTGGTGATTTTCACACAAAGACGATTTTCTGTGTTTTGAATGACGCTTGGTTTTTCACTCTGATCGTTTTTTTTTCCGAGACACGTACGTACTGTTTTACGGACCATCCATATCGAAGTACGTCGCTTAGAATCTGCCATGCAGTCCCACCAAGGCTTTCTGTGTAGATATCACCTGTGCTACGTATGCCATATCTACTTCGCGGGCATTAAAAGGATACTATACACCTTGACCGTCGATAAAACTGGTGCTGTTTTAATGTATATCGTATTATTTTGTCCTCAGCGATTGGTGTTCTATTGTATTAGGTAGTCTGGGATACCAGACCAACTGTGTAAAATGTAAATTGTAGTTTAGTTTATTCGACTTGTCGACTTTTCTTCATCCTGTAGTTGTTATTGCAGACACTGGCAAAGTTCGGCTCGGAGGCGACTCACGAGGCAACGTTCAGACAAAACAGACAATAAAATGAAAGCTGTTGGTTAGAATTGGTTATGAAGTCCTCGATTGGTTCCTTGCACGTGTAACACAAACGAACGTATACTACAGACGAATGGCGGTTTTCAAATAATTTTTTTCTGGACTAAAATACCGCCCAGTGGAGCGAAAATGTAGCCACGCAAAACTTGGTTCGA
>Ga0099817_1151186_pt1 | contig 9844 bp, 11 predicted proteins | sample SidCnscriptome_2_FD_81136 | JGI IMG/M metagenome (GOLD analysis project Ga0099817, IMG submission 81136) | Coral microbial communities from Puerto Morelos, Mexico - Siderastrea C B metatranscriptome (Eukaryote Community Metatranscriptome) | ecosystem: Host-associated > Invertebrates > Cnidaria >...
CCCAAATCTTACACCGTCGGTACAGTCCTTTGTTTTGCTGGTCCTCCAGGAGTGGGTAAAACTAGTCTAGGGCAATCGATCGCCCGTACTTTGGGCAGACCATTCGAGCGCATTAGTTTAGGTGGATTAAGGGATGAAGCAGAATTGCGGGGTCATCGTCGTACCTATATTGGTGCAATGCCTGGTCGTATTGTCCAAGCTTTACATCGGGCAGAAGTAAAAAATCCCGTGATTATGCTGGATGAATTGGATAAAGTGGGTATGGATTATCGTGGTGACCCAGCTTCAGTATTATTAGAAATTCTCGATCCTCAGCAGAATCATAGTTTCCGCGACCTCTATTTAGATTTAGATTTTGACCTTTCCCAAGTGCTGTTTATTGGTACTGCTAATGATTTATCTCATGTTCCTCCACCTTTGCTAGATCGTCTAGAAATTATCGAACTGTCTAGTTATTCTTCACAAGAAAAACTGAAAATTGCTCAGAAATATTTGCTACCAAGACAAATTGAGAAAGCTGGATTGCCCAATGATGCGGTGCAACTTCCTGAATCAACTATTGAACTGATTATTGAATACTATACTCACGAAGCAGGAGTAAGGAAACTAGAACAACAATTAGGAACTCTCTGCCGTAAGGTTTCTGTTCGCTATGCCCAAGGTGAAACTAATCCTCAACTTATCCATCCCGAACAACTAGAAGAATTGCTCGGTGCAAGACAATTTCTCAGAGAAGAAATACGTTCAGAAAACAAACCTGGTGTCGCCACTGGTCTTGCTTGGACGCTACAGGGAGGAGAAATTATGTTTGTTGAAGCCGTCTTATTACCTCAAGGAGAGGATTTAACTCTGACAGGTCAATTAGGGGAAGTTATGCAAGAATCGGCAGAAATTGCCCGTTCCTATGTGTGGTCGCAAGCGGAATCTATGGGTATTGACGTAAACTTGTTTAAAGATAATGGTTTGCATATTCATGTTCCTGCTGGAGCAATTCCTAAAGATGGCCCTTCCGCAGGTGTGACTATGGTTGTGGCGATCGCCTCTTTGTTAATGGATTATCCAGTTCGCAACGATACTGCTATGACAGGAGAAGTCAATCTCAGTGGAGAAGTCTTAGCTATTGGTGGAGTAAGAGAAAAAGTTTTAGCTGCTCATCGAGTCGGAATTAAACGGGTTTTACTCCCTCTACACAATGAAAAAGATGTGGTTGATGTACCAGCAGATGTACGCCAGCAAATGGAATTTATTTTTTGCGATCGCATTGAACAAGTTTTAGCTAATGCCTTAGTAAATTATCAGGAGGTTGAATTCCATGACACAAAGGGCAATTTTAGGGGAACAAATTTTATGGCAGTCAGATGCAATGAAAGTGGAGGAACTAAAAGAAGCCTATAGATTAGGTCAAAGAGATTTTCCCTGCTTTAATTTACCCAAAGCAGACCTGCGCAAAGCTCGGTTAGCAGATATTAATCTCAGCCAAGCTTATCTGTATCGAGCTATTTTGAGTCAAGCTCACCTCGAACGGGCTTTTTTGAATCAAGCAATTCTCTATGGTGCCAATCTACATCAAGCACGGCTAGTTTGGGCTAGTTTGATCGAAGCAGATTTGTGTACTGCTAACTTGACTAAAGCTATTCTCAATCATGTCAATTTATGTGGGGCAAATTTATGCAATGCCAATCTCAGTCACGCTCATTTAGTCTGGGCAAATTTGCGGGAAGCTGATTTAACTGATGCCTGTCTCGATCGCGCCGATTTAACAAATGCTAGGTTCTGTCGGACGATTATGCCTGATGGCAGTGTTAGAAATAATGATTGTTAGTAGGGACGAAGGGCCCTTCGTCCGTACATTGATTAGTTCGATTAGTTATAAGGAAAAAGAACAATGGAAAGTTTTGATTATGTAATTTTAGGTGCTGGTTTAGGTGGGTTGTCCGCAGCAGCTTGTCTGACTCGTCAGGGATATCGAGTGGCTGTCTTAGAACAGCACTATTTACCTGGAGGTTGTTGTCATACTTTTGACTATGGGGATTATAGCTTTTGCGCGGATGTCCACTATATTTATCAATGTGGTGAAGGACAATCAGTAAAACAATTTCTTAACTATATCGATCGCGATGTTCCTTTCAATTCTCTCGATCCAGACTGTATCGATCGAGTAATTACCCCTGAGGTTGATTTTCGCATTCCTTTAAATTGGGAAAAATTCCGCGATCGCCTACTTAAGACATTTCCCGAAGAAACAGAGGGAATTAATCTTTACTGCGATGAAATCAAACAATTACATCAAGAACTACGAAAGCTAAATAATGAGATACTTTGGTTTAATTTAGATTGGTCTAATTGGTTATCCTTACCTAAATATTGGCATTTATTTACCAGACGGAACTGGACATTACAAGACCTCTATGATCGTGCAGGACTATCCCCCAAAATACAGGCATTATTAGCTGGACAAAGTGGTGATTATGGCTTACCCCCATCAGAGATTGCCCTCATTACTCATACATCTCTAGTTTGGGATTATTCAGAAGGAGCCTATTATCCTCAGCATCATTTTAAACACTTAGTTGATACTATTGTCTCTGCTATTACCGAAGATGGGGGTGTAGTCAAATATTCAACTCCTGTACAGCACATCGAAGTAGAAAATCATCAGGTAGTGAGTGTTACTGCCGATGAAGAAATCTATCAAGCCGATATTGCCTATATTAGCGACCTAGACCCTAAATTAACAGTAAGATACATGCATAATTCTTTAGCTTTAAGCCGACAAGAATATCGCCGTTTAACTAATTATGAATACTCCGCTAGTGCTTTTAATATTTATCTCGGTCTAGACTCTCGGTTTGAACCCCAATCTTACGGTATTGGTAACTGGAATATCTGGTACTATCCTAATGGCGATCTTAACCAAGCCTATCAACAACAGTTTGAAGGCAATTTAGAACATCCTTGGATCTTTTTATCCTGTCCTACCTTGAAATCCTGTGAACCAGGTATGGCACCAGAAGGTCATCATGTTTTAGAAATTGCTACCGCTTGTCTTTACAAACCATTTAAACAACTCCACGAAAACGATACTAAAGCCTACAAAGCTAAAAAACGAGAAGTATATCAGCAGGTAATGACCGGTGTTCGCGATTTAATTCCTGATATAGATAAATATATTCGCATGAAAATTTATGGTACACCTACCACTAGTGAATATTACCTCGGACAACCAGAAGGTAATATGTATGGTGCGAAACTGATTCCCCAACAAATTGGTTTAAATCGTTTGGGTTATAAAACTGAATTGCCTAATCTGTTCTTAGTGGGCGCAAGTGCTGGCTATCCTAGTGTTCCTGGTGTAATTAGTAACGGTATGGACTTAGTGGAAATGATCACAGGAGAATCAATTCGGCAGGCAAAATCTGAATTGGAGTTAGTAGCTATTTAGTATTTACTTACTAATGACTAATAACTAGTTCTTTGGGCGTTGCTGATTTTAAGTATGAAATCGAAAAGTAATCTGTTCGTAGCTATCAGCTATCAGCTATTAGCTTTTTAGTTAATTCGCTTAGTTGTGAAAATTATAGAATCATACCTCGATTCAGCAACGCCGTTCTTTGCTAAAGGGGATTAAGCATGTTCAAGAAAATATTAGTGGCTTTAGATCGTTCCTCACAAGCAGAGGTAGTTTTTGAGTGCGCTTTGTCCATCGCGCACCCAGAACTGAGTCAGTTGTTGCTAGTACATTTTATTGACTTGGAAAAAGTTTCTCCTTGGGTTGGTGTGGGTACTTTATACGATATCAATGTATCAGGCGATCGCTATCATCGAAACCGCGAACATCTGCAACAAGAAATAGAAAAAAAGAGGGCTTGGCTAGAAACTTATACTCAAAAGGCGATCGCGAAAGGTCTTAACTGTGAATCTGAATGCCTAGTAGGTAACTGTAGTTTAGGGATTGGCGATCGCGCTAAGAAATGGGGTGCAGATTTAATTATTATTGGTCGCAGGGGTCACAGGAATATATCCGAAATACTTTTGGGTAGCGTTAGTAATTATGTGATTCATCACGCTCCCTGTTCAGTTGTTGTAGCTCAAGGAGTAAGAGTCGATCGGGCTAACATCTCAGAGCAAGATACTGAGGTTAAGTAGTTAGTAGTTAGTAGTGAAGCATCGCGGTCTTGCGAGACAGTCCGTTGGGGGGTGAGGTAGCACGTTGGGCGGTTTTACCGACTTAAAGTGACTACCGAACCCTTTAGGGTTTCACCTCGGTGCGCGTTCCTTTGCGGATTAAAAATTCCGCAGGGGTGGAAGGGGGGTTTCTAATAATTTTAAATCTGTACTTCTAGCCGATCTGTCTGGTTATAAAACCCCCCTCTCCGCGCACCGCTTAAAGGAACTGTCGAGGGCGGGGATTTCCCCCATGAGCGAATGCTGAACCCGAAGGGTTAGTGGTTAGTTGCCTCCTATCTTCTTCCTGCTGATGATTAATTGGAGGATTTTAAAATGACTAGAATGAATTCAATAAACTATCGGGAAAAAATTATTGCCTTATGGACAGTATTTCTTTTGGGAATATTGTTTCATACTCAATTGGGTTTAATGCCTTTGTTTCACGGTATTGATGTAGCTATTATGGGACATTATCACCAAGAAGTGGCAACTATAGCGGAGATTGAACCAATTTTATGGGGAATGCTAGTCTTTTTTATATTCCCCATGTTAGCAATTATTGCTACTGCGTTTTACGAGTTTAAACGCTATCGGGTATTTCATTTTGGGTTGACTTTAGTTTATACAGTCTTAAATTTGATTCATGCGATCGCCGATTTGTTAGTCACTCCCATTGCCTGGTATCAAATTGTTTTAATGGTGCTGTTACTTTTCATTGGGATCTTATTAAATATTGTGGCTTATCAATGGATGCGCCTTGGCTATCGTCGCCATAAGATTATGCCGGTAGTCGAATAAGTTTAAGTTTAATTTAAGAAGCTATAGTTCCTCACAAGTTCTTCAACTTTAATTCTTAATTTAAAGATAGCAACATCCTAACTGTAATTTAAACAGGAGGGTGAATATAATGATCCTAATTCAGATTGCCCAGACTCAACACCATTGGCAACAAAAAGCGTCTCCCATTCCTCTACAGCCAGCGATCGATTCCCCTGACGATCGAGCTAAATTCCATGAAATTTTATACGATTCACAACTTGAGGGTGGTCAACACATCCTACAATCAAAATGGCTGAAACTCTATCAAGAATTTTAGAAGCATATTTTCTGGAACGGCAATGGCTTTTATAAGCTAGTTTTGATTCAAATTAGACTTAAGCAAGAGGCAAAGGGGAACAGATAATCGTGACTTGTCAGGATGGGGGGGATACTGTTCGGTTAACGATTATTGTTTGAGAGTTGGGGATTAGGGAAGTAGGGAAATCATTAATTCCCTACTTCCCTACCTACCTACTTCCCTATATTTCCGCCAATAAATAACAGATGCTTATCCGAACAGTATTGAGGATGGGGGTCTTAACTACCATTAAATATTGTCGTGAATTATACAAACGAAGCAAAAAAATGAACACAAAAACCAGTGAACTCAAACAAGTTGCAACTCATTTACTTTCAGGGATGTTAGCCAACCCTCATATTTACTCAGTTGTTAGCGATGAATTGGGTAGAGGGCAGCAGGAACAAGACCTGATTATAGCTGCCATTTCAATGGCAGAAAGTTTGCTTAGCAAAGTAGAAAACAAAATTGAAGCGGACTGAGAAAGTTTTACCGCTTAGTGTATATGTTTAAAAAAATTTTAGTAGCAATGGACAGTTCTTCCATAAGTAAACTAGTCTTTACTAAAGCACTGTCTTTAGCTAAACAGAACCAAGCTAATCTAATGCTTTTGCATGTTTTATCAGGGGAAGAAGAAGACATTCCTATGCCTCTGCCTCCTGATGTCGGCGATCCTTATTGGTCTGCATTGACTGAAGTAACCGTAGAGAGTTGGCTCAAACAATGGGAAACCTATAAAAGCAAATGCTTAGAAAAGTTACAAAAATTTACGGCTAAAGCAAATCAGACAGGTATAAATACTGAATTCAGGCAAATACCTGGCAGTCCTGGTCGTACTATCTGCCACTTAGCTTGGAGTTGGCAAGCAGACTTAATTGTAGTTGGCAATCGGGGACGTTCTGGACTAGGTGAATTACTGCTTGGCAGTGTAAGCAATTATGTACTTCATCATGCTCCTTGCTCAGTTTTGACAGTGAAAGATGACCGTCCAGAAAAAACCTAATGTAATTGCTCTGCCTTACTTCACAAGTTCTTCAAATTATTTTTATACTCTCAAGGTGAAGTAATCTAGTTGGCAGATTTAAGCATTGGAGGTAAGTTTTATGTCTACTAGACAAACTAACTCCAAAAAACAGAAGCACAAACATCTAAAACGGAAAGATCGACAGATACGTTCTCTGGATATTGGAACTCCCAAAGTACCACTCAGTAACAACTGGCATCAGCAGAGGTATGAATTACTAAGTGATTGGGAAAATGCTACTTAAATTGATGAGAGTAAGCAGTTACTATGCAGTTACTGTTGCTCTCTTGCCGATTGCTTTTTAACCAACATCAATCTAACTCTTGAATGGATGTTGAGTCAGAGGGTAGCTGAGTTGGAAGCCTAAGTAGAAAAAATACAGGCTTTTGTGAAGAAGTAGTTCAATTCTGTGAGAGGGTGAGGAATTTTCTATGAGCGATCGCCAAAGGGTAGAAGATTTAGAGGGACTTCTGGAACTGCTCTACGAAAAACTAGGCGAGTTTGAAAGAGAGCTGATTGTTACTGCCAGCACCCCTGCCAAGTTCGAGTTGAAACAGAAGATTAAACGAGAGATTCTGCCCAGTATTCGCCGATACGAAGCGGAATATTGGGAGCTTTACCCATCAGAAGCAATTAATCTCTATGAGAATTCGAGCCTTTCTTTCCTCAGAATAGCCCTAGTTCAGTTCTAGAATTGAAAGAGAAATTGGAGGGCAATTGATTCTAAATCATCCTTGTGTTCATGGGTCTGAAACCTCGCCGTTTACGGCGTAATAAGTTAACAATTTAGAAGTAGAATCTTTATAGAGCAAAGACTCTAACCGTTGTACAATATTTTTGTACTGAAAAGCGAAAACCAAGCAGACGAGCGACCCTGCTGAGTTTTACTCAGCAAAGGAACGCGCGAGGTAAGTACGATGCACCTTGAAAACACAGCGTATGAGGTTCTAGACAGAAAAGCGCAAAAGTGCGGTCTTGAGCGAGAGGGGTGGCGAGGCTTCCTCGCCATACCCAATCGAAGCTTTGGGGGTTTCCCCCATGAGCAACTTTTGTAAGAAGCGTGTCTAGGTAAAACACTGTCGCAGCAAGTACTAAAAAGCTTTAGCTGAAACCGTACCGCTGGGCTAGCGGAATCGGGACTCTGCAATGAACGAGAGGGATGCCGAGGCTTCCTCGGCATATCCAATCGAGTTGTTGGGTCAAAGGTCTGTGGACGTACCAATGTCGGGGGCATAACTTTAGGATTTGTCTAGATATGTGCGGGTGAAACAGAAAGACCTAACTGTGAGGTTAGGAATCACCACGCCTTTAGGCTGGTGGTGCGATTCGTTCATACTAAATCCCTAATAAGGAGGGACGTATGACTTTCTTAAGAGTAACCCCTAGGGTTGAGTTCGCACTTTTAAATCCTCTTAAGAATGATAACTTGTGTTCCATCAAAGTGAGGTGAGTAACATAGAAAACCAAGTCTTTGCGCCCTTGTGCGGGGTGAAAAGCATAGAGCGTCCCCCTCGGTGACGAGGGAGAGAAGTTTCCTTTATTTCTAGGATGACAACCTAGAGGTAATATGCGGGACTAAAAGCGGAAAAGAGTGATAATTGCTGAAAACGCCTAACCGCAAGCAAGAGTTCCATATTCGACTCTGGACTGAGATTACATCAAGGAAAAGAACATCGTGGGGTAGAAAATTCTAAACGAATTATCTACAGAACCGCCTTAAGAAGCGCGACAGGGGATATAAGCTAGTGGATAATGCCACACCCTGTTAGCAGAAATATCTGCAAGAACAAAGATATACGAGGTTCGCCTGTTCTCGTATCGCACAATTAGTTCACATAGGTGGATAGATGAACCCTAAAGGACTCAACCAATGGAACACAGGAACGAAGTAACACAGTCTCATCGCTCTCCTTATTAAAGAGCTTAACCCAATCATTAGAGGATGGACAAACTATTACCAATTCTCTAATGCCCAAACAGTGGGAGAACTTACAAGGCAGGATTACCTACTGTTCCAGAAACTTAGAGCCTGGGCTAGACACCGCACAGGTGACTGGTACGAAGCCAAAAAGAAATACTGGACGAAAATAGGCAACAATAACTGGGTCTTTGCAACCAGGCAGGAGAAAGTGAACCCTCTGCGGTTACTTACTCATACTCAATTCGGCAGCAGTGGGTCGGAGTATGTCAAGGTTAAAGGCGAAGATAGTCCGTTTAACGGCAAACTGGTTTACTGGAGTACCAGAATGGGACGTAACCCTGATATGCCCTCTCGCAAAGCGTCATTGCTTAAGAGACAAAAAGGCAAATGTTACTGGTGTTGCCTACACTTCCGTGAAGGAGACATTTTAGAAGAAGACCATATATTAGCCAAAGCCCTTGGGGGTAAAGACGAATATAAAAACCTTCAACTCCTCCACGGTCATTGCCACGACAAGAAAACCGCCTTAGATTTGGAATACATTAGAAACATTCAAACCACCAAATACTATGACAATTTTTCCAAGGAATTGAATAAGTACGAATGGTACTGGAAGGATGACATATTATATATTCCAGATAAAAGACGCAAGATGTCCCATTGACAGGGGTAGATATTTTGAGTAGCCGAGTGAAGCGAAAGTTTCATTTCTCATTACGCACTTCAACTTGTAGTTTTATCCAAGTATTTACTCTCAGACTTTAGACAGGGGAAGAGTGCTTAGCACCGCGAAGGATAAAATCCTAAAATCTGATAAAAACAACAAACTGTTATCATTAAATCTGGCTTATTGGGAATAGCTTGGGGCTAAAAAATAATAATATTTGAAAGCGCGTAAATTTTTGATAGCAACAGGGATTAATTAACCAGACAAAATATAATATTTTTGGCAATGCTTGGAGAAATAATTAAGAGTTTCAACTCTAGAATCAGTGAGATTTACAATTTGTTTTACCCCATTTAAAACAACTAAGTGAATGCCCTGGAAACATTGAAATATCCAATATTATCCATTTTGGTTTTATCCCTGCCTAATTACTCTCTTTTTCGACGGCTTTATAACCTTCTCTATCAGTTTTAATAAATTCAGAATCTGGGGTTTCTCTTACATAAAATTGAGCTGCTTTAATTGATAGTGGGACTCTAGTTATCCATTTTAAATGCTCGATCACCAATAAGTTATCTGCGGTATAAAGTGCGCTATCCGCCACAAATATACTGTCGAAATCTACTTGTTTTTTAAAATTAGATAATAGTTGAGAAAATTTGGCTTTATCGTTATTATTACCATTGCCACATTCTAAAAATAGAGGTACTCCTCCATCTCCACTTGCTATCAAATTAATTAAAAATTGCTTTAAATCTGGTCTTTTATCTTTTGAATATCCATGAACTATTTTTATAGGTATAGCTTCTAAATTTTCTGGCGTTACAGTTTGACAGATTTCATAATCTCCTTCTAAAGAGATCGATGTGGAGTCTAAATGTGAATATTTATGCTCGACTCCATATTTTTTGCAGGCTGTTAAAGCAATTGCTAAAAATATTTTATTCA
>Ga0099817_1034193_pt1 | contig 9817 bp, 2 predicted proteins | sample SidCnscriptome_2_FD_81136 | JGI IMG/M metagenome (GOLD analysis project Ga0099817, IMG submission 81136) | Coral microbial communities from Puerto Morelos, Mexico - Siderastrea C B metatranscriptome (Eukaryote Community Metatranscriptome) | ecosystem: Host-associated > Invertebrates > Cnidaria >...
GTGAAGCCTTGTTAATATGATCCCGTCATTAGTCGGGAATAACCAATAAAAGTAAAGAATTCTGCCAATTAAAATAGAAAGCTGAACCTTATTCGTCATTTCCAGATAAAAACTAATCTCCCCCCGGTAGGAGGAGTTCATCCTGATCTGGATCAGAAATAAGGACCACGAGGTTATTAATTCGTGGTGACCACCTTCTACCGAGAACCTGTCCACATGATGTAACATGCTTCGGGTTTGGGAGAAAGAAAGAAAAAGACTACTCTGACGGCTGAGCAACGACATCAAAAGTACCCAATGCCTTGATGTTTTCCTGCGTTGTCAAAACGTTCAAGCCACCTGGAGTTACGAACCTAAATTCGATGTTACCAGTTGTTGAATTGTTATAAAGGAAACAATCAGTTAAGGGTATTTCGACATTTCCAGTCGCTGCATCCGCTGTGAACGAGTCTACAGAAGCCCAAAGAATAGAAACTAAGGTATCTGCAGGTAAGCCAGGAGTAGTCTCAATAGAGAAGTAAGCTCTTGAGCCCGGTGGATCGTCTGATTGGACACTATCAGTGATAGTAGCTGTATTCACCGTGCCAGCTGTTCCTGTTGGAAAAGTTGAAATTGTATCCACATTCCGTATGTCAGACATAGGTGGTGGACCAACCATAAAGAAGAAGTTGAAATCATCTCCAGCTGCTTCAAAAAGTGGGGATTCTTGCGTATCTCCACCATAATTTGCAAGATTTCGACATCGCAAATTGGTTCTCACGTCACCAAGTACGGGTACTTGATTTGAACCAACCACATCACAGCGAACGCCGCGATAGTAAGGAGTCCTTATCTCGAAAGCATTTGAAACTTGCTGGTTTTGTTGGAAAATAGGCTGGCCATAAGATCTTGCAACTGGAGTGATAGTTTGGTTAGCTAGATTCTCGTCAAAAGACAGAAAAGAATCTGCTACCACTCCTGCTGTGTACGGTACAATCTTAAGCTGAGAAGAGCCATTGTAGAAACGATACAAGAAAGAAGCCATATACCAAGGTGTAGGCAACACAGGATCGCTTGAATTGAGTAAAGAGCATGTGCGTTTCCCACTAGTGGAATCCTCTGTCATGTGTCGTGTACGAAGACCAATGTAGTTTTCGTCCTGAGCAAGGTTAGCGAACCAACCAAATCTCTTGATAAGAGCTCGAAGAGACTTGAAGTATTCACCAGTAGTCTGTGCTGTTGCGTCTTGTGATGTGTGTGATGGCACCAAAAGATTTTCATCTTCAGGCACATAAACAGTACCAACGTCGGCTTGGGCATATCTCTGCTGATAACCAGGAGCTAAATTAGCAACTGGTCGAGCAATCTGATAGTCCTCACCGCCGCTGTGGGCAATGTAAAATGTGACAGAAGGTGAGACGGTGGGTGGATTTGAGAGATCAACCAATGAATAGATTGCTATGCAACCAGTCTTGGTATCCAGAGTTGTTGCATCTGGGCCAGGATTGGACTGGTTAGTTGATCGCTTATATGTTTCACGCCATACAGTGTTACTGATATAGGGCACTGAAATGCGGAAAGTTGTACGACCCATTTCGTCTTGTCTGTCTTTGAGATTACAAACCACGTTGTAATTCGTATTGAGAAGTTCTCCTAGTTCTTCGGGAACATCAGCCAAATTAGTCTCTGGTAAAAAGACCATAGCAAATCTTCCTTGATGATAGGGTGTCTTAATAAGCATGACATCATAATTGATAGTTCCACGCCAAAGAGTACCCATCATACTAGCATATGCGAAACTTCCCAAAAACATGGTCTGTGAATCTTCGCTGTTTCCGTACTGGTATTCGGATAGTGGTGAAACTTCCCAAGCAGTAATCTTTTTCCTTGCGGAGAAAAGAGTACTACTAGCGGTTTGTGCATGGAAGTAGTTTGGACGACCGAATATGTACTCAAAGCTCATTTCATCTTTATTTTCGGGAATAAAGGTTGAGCCATCAATGCCATTATCTTGGAGCAAGGCCAAGGTAGTTGCATCGTCATTGCCCTCAGTGTGTATGAGTGTGTGATTTGGTTTAAGCACAGATTTACACTGGGGTTGGATTGTTGTGGGTTTTGACCATCCAAAGGTTGCAGCAGTTTTGCCTACCGCTCGTGAGACCCAAGCTACTGAAGAAGCAACTTTACCAATAACAGGTATGCCCGCAAGAACATCCGCAATGGTTGTCACTCCGCTAGCTATTTTTGATACTGGACCTGGTGTTTCCACTTCACCAGTATCAGTAGCTGAAACGGGCTGTACATCAGCCTGGGCAACTCGATAACCTTTAGCTTCAAGACGTTTAATGTCATGAGTGTCACGCGCAGTTGAAATCACATCCTTCTGTGTAGGGACGAAGAAACGTGGGTTAACAAAGCGAGCAAACACAGTGTAATTAACTGTTTCAGAAGCATTAGGGCCAAGAAGAGATGAAAACACATAGAGAAAAGCAGAACCAAATTGATTCTGAGAATTACTAAGGTCAAACAGGTCATAAATATTAGCATAAGGACACGTTAACTTCAATGAATTCCCCTCCTCAATACTCGTTATTTTGTACGGGCATGAGGTTTGAGAAGCCAAAAAGCGAGTCCCTTTGCGTCTAAAATCACTTGTTTGATCATAGTAAGGGTTGTAGACAAGCATGAGAGCTCCCTGCAAGAAAGGTTGAGCATTGATCTTAACTTCAATTTCAATGTCGGCCTTCAGATATTGGTAGTTCTTAAGTTTGTCAACAACAATAGGAGATGCTGTAAAAATGTCCTGAGGGAAATTAAACTGCTTGAGGTAATTTTGAGTGTCAGCGTCATAATCAGTAGGGTTCAGTTGAATTGGAATGGTTGCGTCTGTAGTACTCCACTGAAACGTTCCGAGGTTCACTGGTCGCTCAAGTATACTCCTGACTTCGTGGAGAGTTGTGTCATTTAGAGCCATTTGAGTCGTTGTAGACATCATTGGTGTGGACTCTGCAGACATTTGAATGTCAGTGAGCAACTTTCCTCGAGTAGAGTCAACGTTCGTGTTTTGGTCATGGTCATACGAAACAGTACCATCTGATGTGTTGTTTGTGGTTGTAGCAGTCATGTGTTACGACAGGGGTAGATGACTATTCACCCTGAAGTCGGGAGCTGTATCACCAGAGCACAGCAACACTCTTGTGTGGCAAGGAAATAGCAGTAGATAGAAAAGTATCCCGTTTGTATTTTCAGTCCAAGATCACATTTCCGGGGCAAGGCCGTTGGAGTTTACCAGAGAGGAACATATTCTGTCCGAGCATACAGATCACGGTTGTATCTGTACGCCTCCATCTGCTCGAAGTAGGTGGGTACTGAAGTCTTCAACCCAACTGCTGCGAGTTCCTCTTGTATACGATTACTCCAAAACTCGTACACACTTTGCGGATGGAGAGAGAGTTCCATAATCGTTTGGTCACAGTTCTCGATGGTGGCGGATTTTGAAGCTTTCCCGCGAATCCAGTTCGTGATTTCAAGCACATTTTCCAGGTCCATAGGGGCCAAGAATGTGCCATCCTTTTGGATTGCGAATTTCCGTTTCAAGAAAGCAACATCTTCCAAGGGTTTGAAAGGAAGAATCCGTCCCGTCTTGGTCTCGTCTGTGTATGTCAGACCAAAGGAAGCCAATGCATCAGTCAAGGTGAGTTGATTAAACCAACTGAGTATATCAATACTCACTGATTTAATATCATCATCACCATAGATGATTTCGGCAACATGCTTCCTATAGTCGCACACAGCAGGCAAGCCTTGTTCCTTCTTAAGGATCATGTAGGCAATGCGCATAACAATGCCATTGAACAGCGAGTTGATGATGACGGTGAGGGGGTTCCCTGATGGTTGTGAGTGAGTCTTACGAATCACTTCACCACGCACCAAGATGTCAGCATTACAGATATGCTCCCAAAGAGCAGCTCTGATTAGCTGAGACTCCTCATCGTCACCATACCACTCGTTGATCTTTTCCATGATCTTAACAAGGACCTGCATCAAGAGTGAACCATCAAAGTTCGAGAAGTCGCCTGCAATCATATAGTTACCCATAGATTGAAGGCGATGGGCCAGTTTTGTCCATTCAAGAGAATACGGATTGATACCAACAGCAATGCCGTTATCAATTCGGTTTCTCATGACATGAGCAGCAAAGTCAAGGAAGTACTGTCGGATGGCAATCACAAGATGCTGTGGACAAGCTTCGAATACACGAGTCTTGCCAGCATCTGTCTTCGCATTTGGGCGCTTTTCGTCTTTTAGAGTAGCAATCGAAATTGCGCTACCACGAATGCCCTGTCGCGAATCATCCAGTAATCTTTTGACATCTTGTTTGAGTTCAGGATTGTCGACTATGTAGTCTTCATCTGTCCCCAACCAAGCTGTCTTTCCTTTGGTTTTGTTGTTCAAGTTGTATGGATATCCAGGAGAGGTTGTCCGATTAATGGGTCGCTTATAGGGATCATCTGCAACTCCAACGATGGCTTCCTCATAACTGTGCACTATACCCTTTCCAGTTTTTGGTTTACCCAAACACTGGAAAACGTCATTAGCGGCAGCTTCGAGGAGGTCAGGGTCGACAAAAGTCTGTCCTCCCATGATTTTCTTGATTCCTTTTTCCATAGGATCAACGATTCCCTCACCTTCCACAAACACAGGTTTGAGGTTGGCGGGCTTTGCGATGTGTTTTTGCACTTTATTGAAAATCATGGAGGGAGCGAGTTGTGTCTTCGTTGGGGCAGCAGGAGAGGGAGCAGCGCCTACATTCAAACAGTCACCAAGACCAAGCAATGAGACCTTACAAGTAGGGTCTACCCACGATTGAGAATATGGCAATCTTCCATCGATAAGATACGATTTTGGAATGCCAAACTTCTCCACGTGAGCTTTCAAAGCTTGTTCAAGGAACTGCCTGGTAGTCAAGGCTCCCAAAGCCAAAACGCCAGCGCCTCCGGCAACATGAAAACCAATGAGCTTGGTATGAATCAGCTTGTTGGATATGGAGAGCAAAGCTCCACACATCCCACTAGATGTTTCAAGATCATAGTCAATGTGGTTTCCAATCTTGATAGGACACTTGCATTGCATGTTGTCTTTAGGACAGGAAGCATTGTCGTGGAGAAAGTACTCCGTTGTCTTTGTAGAAACTGAGAAAGAAGCTGGGTACTTTTCCTGGACAATGGTCTTGCCCTTGATCTCGTAAAAGCCGGAGAATGTAAGGTCTCCTTCTTTTAAGAGATCAATGTCGTCAGAGCTGAGAAATTTGGAAAGAATACGAGGTCGATTGGGTACAACAGGAGGGAATGAAACAAGAGCTAAATCCACTGGAGATCCGTCTAATTGGAAAGTCTGAGAAATTTTGCATTCTGAAAGAGGAACTTTAATGGCAGCTTCAGTGGAGTAAGGGTTTCTAATAATGAGATACTCGACCGGGTCAATGTGAGGTGGGTTGAGAATGGTATGGGCAGTAGTAATCATGGTGCGTCCAACAAGGAAAACACCATTACTTCTGCATGCCAAACCATTGGCGTCAACAGCTTGAATCCAAACAGAATTGTTCAGGAGAACCTGTGTTGTCTGTTCAATTTGGACTCGATCACGCTGTGCATACTTACGTGCACCAATGTGCATTTCAGTCTTGCATTCCACCAAACCTTGAGCCAGTCGACGAGGAACTGGTACACGGGGATCTGTTTCGTAGATCTTCTGAGCAAAAGTGCGTTGACGTGGGACACCTGGTTGGGTGTCATACGTACGCTGTGCGTAAGTCTGATTGCGAGGTACATGAGGTTGATTGTCATAGACACGCTGAGCGAAAGTGTTGACAGATCGCGAATGTTTGAACCACACGTCACGAAGGGTTTCGATAACAAGAGTTTGGTCATCCATATCTATGTCATTGACTTCAATTTCGTCACAGACTTCGCAACCAGCGATACACAACGACTGCAACATTTGGCAAGCTTCGTCGTAGGTTTGGTCAGGATCAGAACGATTGGTGTAGAGCAATAGTGGACATTTGCGGCGAGAACGTCTCTGTGGGGCGTTACGACGCAACTGCTCACGTATGTCTTCCAAGCCTTCTCTATCAAGTCCGAGCGCAAGCAAATCATTGCGAACAGATTTGATTCCCGTGCGGTCCAGAAAGTGATCCAGCATGCAACCAGAGGTGGGGTACTCAAGGATAGAACACGCTTTACACTCTCCGCACGGAGAAGTAGCATTAGAAGGCGCGCGATTGAACTGACACCAACTGTCCAAACAGTCAGAGGGCTGGCTATGAAAGAGGCCAGTGTACCAAACGCCAAAGAGAGCTAGCACAGTTGAGCACAAGCCCGTGAGAATTTTGGAGGTTGGTACACTAGGAAGATAATCAATACATTTTTGGGCAACGGAGGAGAAGATGGAAAGAATGAATTGGGCAACTGAAAGAAGAGAATTTTTGGCTGCATCTACGCAAGCGCGCAGACCTTGCCACAGCGTTGTGAAGTGAGTGCGGCAAGCAGCTTTATGTTCATAGAAGAGTTCTTTAATTTTACCAAATCGTTTTCGTGAATTGAAGAAATGTGTAATAGTGCCAAATATTGGGTCTTCTTCGGCGTTGAAGTAGTCTTCGCCTATTAAGACTTCAAACTTTTCCTCTTCTGCAAGAGCTTCGACAAACTTTTCTGGATGGAAAATTTTGTCAAACTCATCGAGGATCTGTTGTTCAGAAGCTGGAGCCTGAGGGGCTTCAATTCCAGCTTCTCGACGGATAGCGTTAGCAAGTTCCGTACTCTCACTCTTTCTGCGTTCATTTTCCTCTACAAAGAAATCCCAGAAGTCGTCAAACTTCAGGCCATTCTTACCAGGAAGATAATGAATCTCGGCATTACCGGTTTGCTTGTTATGGCTAACTTTGTAGCAAGTAAACCGATAGTGTTCTACTGTGAGAGGAGGAACTTCACTAAGGGAAATACCCTTGCGCTTAGCAATGGTAGCTTTGTCAAAGGTGTAATATGCTACACCATGCTCGTCTTTTCCAATAGGAACACCATATGATGGGTCGATTGTGACATCAGCCCAAACGTGGAAACGACGATAGACAGCACCAGGGTCGACAAGTGACTTAATTTCGGGGAATTTCTGATTAGAAGATGCGATGATGTATTCAGAAGTGAAATTGGTGACACCTTTGGATTTTAGTTCAGCCATTTTGAGAGGGAACTGAGCAGTGTTTACCATGTACTCCAATTCTTCATATTCTTCTACAGGTTTCTGCTGTGAATCTTTCACATTTCCAAAATCGTCAAGAATTACAATGGGTTGACCAGTATAGCCTTCCCAGTACTCGTTCTTTGCACGTCTTGGAAATGCGCTAGATTCATATTTGATACCTTTGTCTTTCAAATAGCGTTTGAAGATGCGTGCTTTAAGCACTTCTGTAGCAACACTCTTTCCTACTCCGGGATGTCCGAAGAGATAGAGTGCAACAGGCTGTGTACGAATGGTATGACACCGAGCGGGACTGTGTGTAGCCCACTCAACCTGTTCTCTGATACGCTTTTGAAGACTAGTGACTAACTGAAGGTTGGATCGGGAGTTAAGTTTTGAAGCTTGATAATGGTACTCATTCAACTGATGGTTGACAGTCAAGGTTTGATTAGCAATAGCAGCAGATGAATCAATCAATGGTTTCTCAAACTTTTCAATAAGTTTGACAGCGGCATAGAGATTTTCTAACTGAGGAAAATTTTGCATGAATTTGTACTCTTCTGCACTGACTCCATAGACAGTAGTGTAGTAGATCTCGGAAAGATAGTCAAAGAGCCAATTGAACAAATCTTTCAAAGCTCGAAAGCCTTGGGCTGCTCGGCCGACATTACCAAAATGCTTGGTCATGTCTGCGGGTGTAGGAAGGGTGCCTGAACATAGAAGAGAGAATGCACCACAAAGAAAAGAGAGAAATCCAGCAAATGGCAAGAGCTCTGGAGCATTAGTAGCAGTTTTGAACATGTCAGTTACAAGTGACTGACTTACTGCAACTTTTGAAGTGAACTTCACTTTCAAATCAGCAAACGAAGGAACGAGACTCATCAAACTGTCCAAGGAAATTTTGAGCTGACGAGCAAGATTTGTGCAATGAAGAGTCAGCAAAAGCAACTGTTTTTCCTTAAGACAATTAGCAATAGAAGCAAAAGAAATCAAAATTCCTAACAAATCATAATCAGCAGGAATACTAAACAAATTTTTAAGTTCATTACTAGCAGTAGAGAGTGTTTGAAGAACAGATTGAACCATGTCAATAGTAGGGTTCAATTTGTCAACAGCTGCAGTTAATTTAGCTCCGTTGACGACAGCAGCAGCAGCAGTACCAACGCCTGGAAGGAAAGCATTAGCAGCTACATAGGCACTAGCTTTGGCTGTTTCAGCTAGAGAGGAAGGATTTGTACAAACGGACATCACATCATTCTTTATTTTTGATGCCGCTTCAGTCACAAGTGTCTGAGCATGGCGTTTTCTGTCGCTACCAAACTCGCGTTTCTTCTTGCGATCACGCTTCTCGAGCTCCAACTGGCGTTGCACAAAATTGTTGTGTTTTTCTTGTGCGCGTTTCAATTTCTCGATTTCGCGTTGCATTTCATTCAAACGCTTTTGTTGTTGTTGTTCGGTAGTAGGTTTTGAGAATGTGTTAGGTCCAGGGTTCTCTTCGACATCACCAGCAAGCATCAAACGCAATTTGTGATATGTGGTGTTGATGTAGTAGCGCACAGAATCAATGTCACGATACACCATCTTAAGGATGACAAAGTCCTTGAAGACAATGCGTGTTGTGTCAATGTCCGGTATGCTCACAAGCTTGTATGTCTGATGAGGGAAGGATGAAAGGTTATCAGGAGCTTTATTGGCATAATCAGTGACATGAGCAGGAAATCCAGAACAAGACATCAAACGCAAGAAACATTTGATTTGATCCCACTCTGGAGAGAGGTACATATTGTTCATAGCGTGCTTTCTGATAGTGAAGAGAGTTTGTACTGGAGTAGGTGCTTCAGGTGAAAGATCAAACTGTTTCAGATAGGTATAGAGAGCATAGGATTGAAGAGTGTGATGAGGAAAATCATCGAGAAAATGTCTAATACTAGTCAAAGCAGCTGTTGCAGCAAGAGAATGTATAACATACTCTTGTTTGTCATCATCATCTGCGAAGCTGTAGTCAGTATCCGGTTCAAAATCCAGGTCAAGTTGTTTCATCAGGTCGGTTAAGGTTTGATAATTGTCAGACTTGTCCATGATATATGGGTTGCGGCGTTCAGTTGGTGATAGCATTTTCCGGTGATTCCACCCTTAATGGGATTGACCTTCTACGGCGAGCGATTCTCTCAACTAATTTCTCTAAAGCACAGTGGACGAAATCTGTCATGCACTTCAAACTAAATTATCAGTTATCAGTCCAGTCACGAGGAGTTATTCAAAGCTACTTTGCTCGTGCCTAACTAAAGATAGAAAAGTTGAGTATCTACACACCGCCATGGGTTCTAGCCATGGTAGCCTACCTTCAAACAAGTGCTTGAAGTTCCAAATGAGTTACCTAAGGAGTGCGCCAACAGACGGGGTCGAATCCGCTGTGTTTTTCTTTAAGAGGAGATCGCATCCTACTGGAAATCCAGCAAAAAGTAAGAGGCAGAAATTCTTAATACTAATACAATTGGTCGGCACAAATATAAAGTATATATCAATCAACGCTTGCTTCTGATATATAGATTATAAAAGTTAGACTAAAGGTTAAATATTGCACAGATTGAAAAATCTT
>Ga0099817_1080388_pt1 | contig 9790 bp, 5 predicted proteins | sample SidCnscriptome_2_FD_81136 | JGI IMG/M metagenome (GOLD analysis project Ga0099817, IMG submission 81136) | Coral microbial communities from Puerto Morelos, Mexico - Siderastrea C B metatranscriptome (Eukaryote Community Metatranscriptome) | ecosystem: Host-associated > Invertebrates > Cnidaria >...
GAGCGCGAAGCATGAAGCGGAAAGTGGCTGATTAAAAAATTATTCCTTTCACTTGGGGAGTTAGGGCTGCGTGGCGCAACGCAACCTGACAAAGAATGGCTACAGTGAAAGACGAGAAATATTCACCTCAATCATTAGAGTGCCCAATCTGCAAGAACATTTTCAAAGACCCGAAGATCCTATCATGTCTTCACTCGTTTTGCCGCAAGTGCCTCGAGAGTTACGATGTGATAGGAGCAGGCACCAACTCGATTGTGTGTCCACTCTGTCGAAAGCTGACTCCTATTCCAGCGGTGGGAGTCCAGATTCTTCCCAGCAACTTTCTACTGACAAACGCGCTGGATCACTTGTCCGTAAAATCAAGCAAGGAGTACACTCTACACTGCACAAATTGCGAGGACGAAGCTCCGGCGACGTCGCGATGTCTCGAGTGCGCCGAGTTTCTGTGCTCGAACTGCGTTTTGGCTCACCGACGAATACGAGTCACCAAGGACCATCGCATCCTGTCGCTTGACACGCTGCAGGCTGATAAACAGACGCTGCATCGTCCGTCTTTTTGCCCGCAACACACAGACGAGATGTTCATGTTTTACTGTGCGCCCTGTGATCGCTTGATTTGCCGCGAATGCACTATTCTTGATCACCGCGGACACAAATATGCAGGTCTTAAAGAAGCTCTGGAAGAGCGGAAACTACTCATTGACGAACGCCTGAATTTTTGCATCGAAGAAAAGATTCCCCCAGTCCAGGATGCAGTGCACGAGGTCAAAGCCATGGCTGCTAAGCTGCGCGCACGCGCAGAGGCTGTTAAAAGTGAGATATGCGCCACTGCGGAAGAATGTGTGAAGCGAATTGTGAGCAGGAAAGAGGAAATGCTGGCTAGGATTGACGCTCTTGAGCAAGAGAAAGAGGCAGTGCTTCGCAATCAACAAAACCAACTTGAGAGAGAACTCTTCAAATACACAAGCTCACGTGACTTTGTCGAGAACGTGGTTCTACATGGAAACGAGGTCGAAATTATCCAGCTTCGTCAGTTGATGCTTGATCGTCTGGATGAACTAAATGCGATACAACTGGATTACAAGGAGCCAGAGGAAAATGATGTCATCGATTACATCCTCGACATGAAATCTGTGGGGAGCGTTGCGACTACAATGGGCCGCGTGACATCGAGTGTGACGTTCACTGCGTTGTGTAACGCTCGTGGCCTCGGAGTTAAGTCGGGTAAGGTCGGAGTCGAGTCGTGCTTCATAGTTGAATTGAAAGATCGCTTCGGTAATACTTCGGTTGAAGGCGATCACTCTTGCCCGGTACAAGTAAAGGTTCAAGCTCCAGAAGGGTTCTTCCTTGGCAACAAGGTCACGAACAATGGTGATGGCGCCATGAAAGTGCGTTACACTCCTGTCACGCACGGAAAGCATGTTCTGTACGTGGCCGTCCGTGGGCGTGAGATTGAAGGAAGCCCTTTTAACGTTAACGTGGTGGAGGGAATCGACTATCAAAAGGTGGGGCCTACTTTCATGAAGATTGGCTCCCAAGGGACGAAGAGTGGAGAGTTTAAACAACCCTGTTCCGTAATTACTGACAAAGAGGGGAATATCTACGTTACAGACTTTGTTAACTGTCGAGTTCAAAAGTTTGACGCGCTTGGAAAGCATCTTCAGGATTTCGGATCACGTGGAAACAAGGATGGCCAGTTCCAGAACCCGTGCGGTATCCTGGTGGATGCCAATGGGATAATTATCGTATCAGACTGGGATAATCATCGTGTCCAGCTGTTTAGCCCTGAGGGAAAGTTTATTGGCAAGTTTGGAGCTAAAGGATCCGAGGACGGGAAACTAAACCACCCCGCTGGCTTAGCTCTGACCAAGGAGGGAAACTTGTTGGTGGCCGATAAAGACAACCACAGAGTACAACTCTTCAAGATGGACGGCACACATATGATGACGATTGGTTCCCATGGCAGCGAAAACGGCCAGCTGAACAGCCCGAACCACGTGGCGGGAACCGAAGACAATGGTTGTCTGGTAACCGACACTGAAAACAACCGCATTGTGAAGTTTGACTGCGATGGCAAGTTCGAATTCAGTTTTGGCGGAAAAGGAAGCGGAAACGGGCAGCTTGACCGTCCCGGGGGGATTGCAATAGATCCCGAGGGATTTATTATTGTGGGTGATTTCCAGAACCATCGAATTCAGATCTTTCAGCCTGATGGGAAGTTTTACGCCGCGTTTGGCAGTGAGGGGGATGCAGACGGGCAATTTAAGTTCCCGGGTGGTGTGGCCTTGACGAATGATGGGCGGGTCATTGTTGCAGACAGGCATAACCACAGAGTGCAGGTCTTTTAAATATTTAGTTTCTAGGTAAACGAAAAAAGAGACAAGGCTTTACGTTGCTGCCAAATAATTTGACATTGCCTCAAATACTCCCCCTTCCAGTAGAAAGCTTGCAAACAAGAAACTGGACAAGATTGACAAATTTCGCTTTCAAGACATGAAACAAAGAGCACCACAGAAAAATACTGCTAAGAATGTTCCAAACTGAAAAAAGCGTTTTGAATGGTCATTCTAAAAGACTTCTTATTCCACAGACATTTAAAAGTAAGAACCACATAAATTGGCTCAATGTCTCTAAGTGAAAAAGTCAGTAAGGTTCCCAGAGGCTTCTTTCTTCCTCTTGAGGACCTAGGACGTTGTCTCGTGCTGCACCCTTGCCTCTCCAACCAGGTTTTTAAATGCATTATAGCGGACCTGTTTGGGTTAGTGGAGTGGGGTGATGGCGCTTATTGAAACCAGCATCTTATTCAAGGGGGAATAACTTTTGAGGTCACTTCATGCAATATAAACGGGCCTTAGCCATCGTAAGAGTAGGCCTTACCTTTCGGAAAGAAATTAAAAACACATCGCGTAACTGTCTTTAGTTACTGATATTTGACAGAAAGAAACCAAGTTAATTTATATACGTAACTTTTGCATGAAAGTAAAGCGCTTTAAATTTTATTTAAACATTGCACCATTATGTGTTTTGAAATCCCAAGCTACAAACAGTGGTCGAGTCCAGCCACATTGGCAAGGCTGGCTTTCCAAAATGGCGGCCATTTCCAAGGAACTTCCAAACAGGAAAGCCAGCTTATTGGTACCCACAATCTTTGCTTTGATTAAAATATATTTTTTTGCGTTTTCAGTCACCTACTATTGTTTTCTTTTAATTTACGATGAATACATTTTCTTTAGGGGCAAACATTATTTGCTCTTACCTTCAGTTCGAGAACTTTCGTAATAAGCTTTTGCGGTGACGTAATAAGCATGCGCATTGCGTTGCTTAGCTGTGGCGAGGCAAGAAAATGTTCGTAAGCATTCTTGAAAACATTAGGGGCTTGTGGGATTTCTTCGGATTTGTTAACGTACGCAAAGTTCATATAATGTTGGGAAATCTTTCGATGAAGCATTGTAGAGATCAGACAAGGCATAAACGTAAGCCATTTATTAACGTTGATAAATGATAGAAAATAGCTAAAATTATCAAACCCTTCAGTCGTCAAAGAATAAATATATCAACAAATTAAGTGGCGACTACTACCACTCAGTTTAATTATGTTAACTTAAATATTGACTCTTTGTATGTAGGCTCTAAGACTAGCTGTTAATATGTAAAATCGCACCAATGTATTTTAATGTAAAATATAAATGTATACATACAATAAAAGGTTCCGTCGTAAGACGGGGCGGAAGTTCATTGACGTGTCCATATATCTTAAGGCACAAGTCAGAAAGATACTTTCGACAGACGACAGCTGGGGAGGGAATCGTCGGGACTTTGGTAACCTGCTATCAGTCGTGCTTTTTTCCTCAGATCCCACCAGCGAGGGAAGTGTATAAATTAGGCAAATCGACCCGCGGCGAAGCCGCTCACGCAAACAAACAAACAAAAAAATTAGGAGGAGAAAGGGGCTGGTATCTTTTATCAAACAAAAGTGCTTGGAAGCGGGAGGGAGGGGGACGCCTAATCGAAGGTTACAACTTTGGCTGGTGGAGGGTGTACGGACCAGATCAAGAAACATATTTCATACTCTTGAGTCCAATATGGATAGGATCAGTGCCCTAACTCAGGCCAATATGGTCAAAAAAATACCTTAATTAAGACAAATTGCAAAAGAAGGCCTATTTCGGACCAATTGCTGCAATGATATCATACTTCAGACGACCAAAATTGCCAAAATTATGCTCAATTCAGACCAAAAGGGCTCAGAAGCGAAATTTGTACATTCTATAGAGCTTATATGAGGTAAACAGTTTCAGTTTGGACCAAAAACTTACTATTCGTTATAAGGTGCAACGCTCGTTTTAACAATAAATAAATTTGTTAAATAGATAAAAAGAGAAACTATAATAGCGTACTAGCATTACGAAGGTTCATTTTTAGTCCCTCCCAAACTGAAGGCAAATTCTGAGGCCGAATAAGCTCAAGTACACTCAGATACATAGTTCAGTTTGTTCGGGTGTGCTTGCACGTTTCTGGAAAAGAAAATGTCTGCACAATCCGTATATAAGGTTACCCTTTTAACTCTTGTAGCAAAGCTAACTAGTTTAAGCTGGAGCCCTGTGTTCATTTTCGTTTCCTTTTGGTTTTAGCTGACTGTTTAACCATCTTGCGCGCCATTAAGTGCTTGTTCAGTTCTTGTCTGCGAGCGAATTTCATGCCACGTAGCGAATCTTTTAAGGCATCTTTCCTTTTCTTTGTAGTTGGCTTCTTAACTTTTCCACGAGTCGCTGCGTGTTGGTTAAGCTTTTGCCTGCGGGTAATTGTTTCACGCGGCAAATCTTCAGAGGGATCCTTCCTTGTTCTTTTAGCTGGCGGTTCTTCAACTTTCTCGTGCTTTGTCAAGTGTTTGTTGCGTTTTTCGTGACACTGCGAATCTCCAGAGGAATTTTTCCTTTTCCTTTTAGCTGACTGTTGGACAGTTTTCCCGTGAGCCTTCAATTGTTTGTTTTGATCTTGACTGCGGGTGATTCTTTTTTCACACTGCGAATCTCCAGAGGCCTCTATACTATTCTTTTTTTCTGGTAGCCTAACATTCTCTGGAGTCAGCAAGTGCTTGTTCAGTTCCTGGTTGCGGGTGAATCTCTTTTTATACTGCAAATCTTTAGAGGAATCTTCCCCTTTCCGTTTGGCTTTCTGTTTATCTTCCTCGGGAATCGCCAAGCGCTTATTCAGTTCCTGGCTGCGGGTGAATCTCTTTTCACTCTGCGAATCTTTAGAGGATTCTTCTTTTTCTCCCTTAGCTTGCTGTTTACTTTTCTTGTTAGTCGTCAAGGGCTTCTTCAGTTCCTGGCAGCGAGTGATTCTCTTTTCACACTGCAAATCTCTAGACGAATCTTCCCTTTTCCGTTTGACTTTCCGTTTACCTTTCTCGTGAGTCGCCAAATGCTTGTTCAGTTCTTGCCTGCGGCTGAATTTCTTATCACACTCCGAGCACCCGTAGGGTTTTTCACCTGTGTGGGTTCTTTCGTGAAACAACCGCTGGCATCCTTGAGCAAAGCTTTTAGTGCAGTAGCTGCACTTGTAGGGCTTTTCTCCTGTATGTGTTCTCTTATGCCTGATAAGACTGTAGCTGTCAATAAACGCCTTGTCGCACTGATCACACGAATAGGGCTTTTCTCCAGTGTGGAGACGCATGTGAATTTTCAAGCGACTTGGCTGGCTATATTTCATGGGGCAGTAGTCACATTTGAATGGCCTCTCACCGGTATGCGTAACATAGTGTATATCCATGTTATACTTATGTACCGAGACATAAGAGCATTTGTCACATCGCAAAACTACATCCGAATGTAAATGTACCCTTCTGATATGAAGCCTCAATGATGCCGAGCTTTTAAAGGTCTTTGGGCAATGAGTGCAATGGTATCCTGCACCAACATTGTGGCTAATCTGTTCGTGCCTAAGGCGTTGCCAAGATCTAGCAAACGCCTTGTCACAGTACCGGCATTGATAAGGTCTCTCTCCAGTGTGAATCCTCACGTGTTCCTTCATTTTATCTTTACGCTTGAACGATTTCGAACAGTGTGAACACTGAAACGGCCTTTCGTTGTTATGGCTTTTCAGGTGATTCTTAAGAGAAACCAGAGTCTTGAAACCCTTTCCACATTGCTCGCATTTGAAGCACCTTTCCAAGGTAAGTCGTCTCATATGGATTCTTTGCTCGGATTTCGTTGCAAAATATCTGTCGCAGTGGTCACATGGAATTGTCTTTTCGCCCGTGTGACTCTGAATGTGCCTCTTCAGGATCTTGTTAGACTGTAATTCCTTTTGGCAAATCCAGCACACTTTTTTCTCCAGGACTTTTGATTTCATTCTGCACTTGTGAGAAGCAAGCCAGTGCTGCACTAAGCTCTTGACAGTGTCAAGCTCCTCTGGGCAATAACAGCAACGAAATTTTCCTGATTTAGAATCTTCAGCGGCGTTTTTCACAATCGATTCAGGCACCAAGTGACTTGGGTCTTCATCTTCGTGACTGCAAACCACATGATTCAGGAGTGGATAAATCGCCTTGAATCCCTCGCCGCAGAATGGACAATTCCGTTTTTTTTGGCAGCGCATCAGATGACTGGTCCATGTGGTATTATAAACTCTCTTTAAGACTTTTGGACAAAACGGGCAATGACGAGTGGCGACGCCTTGCTGCTCGTGGTCTCCAAGGCGAGCTTCTGTAGGACACCTGTCGTTGTTGTTCGCATCATGACCTGAACTATCTCTTCCTTCCACTTCGTATTGAAAATGTTTCTCTCTTACATGATTTTCAATCTCCTCCCGTTGTGTTGAAAATTTATCGCAATAAGTACTCTTGAAGGGATGTTTCTCGCGTATGTGAATTTCAATCTCCTTAAACTGTGCTGAAAATGTATCGCAATAAGCGCACTTGAAGGTTTCTTTCTCAGACTTGCTCCCAATCGGAGAATTTGTTGGCTGGTTTATGGGCATCTCAGGGCTTCTATTATCAGAAATGACAAGATGTGACATTGGAGTGCTTTGTTGAGTCTCAGAGCTTTCCATCGCGGGGATTCCGTTTCCCGCGAGTCTAGTTAATTCCTCAGAATTGCTCCCTGAATTACGTTCCTTGCCAGTGTTCACAGAACCTGTAGGGCTGTCACTAGCTGTTCCTATGTTGTGAGAATGTTTCTCGATGATGTGAATTTTAATCTCCTCACGCCGTGTTAAAAATGTATCACAATAAGCGCACTTGAAGGTTGCTCCCTTAGAATTGCTCCCAACTCCGGAATCTTTTGGCTGGTTTAAGGGCATCTCAGGGCTACTACTATCAGAAATGACGGGATGTGACGCGAGTGTGCTTTGTTGAGCCACAGAGCTTTCCATAGCGGGGATTTTATTTCCTGCCAGTCTGGTTAACTCTTCAGAATCGCACATTGTATTCTCAGACTTGCTCCCAACCCGGGAATCTGTGGGCTGGTTTATGGGCATCTCAGGGCTTCTATTATCAGAAATGACAGGATGTGACGAGGGAGTGCCTTGTTGAGCCGCAGAGCTTTCCATCGCGGGTATTCCATTTCCTGCTAGTCTGGTTAACTCCTCAGAGTCGCATACTGTTTTAAGATCCTTATTGTCCATATTCATAGCACCTACTGGGGTGTTACCAGCTGTTCCTATGCCTTGAGAATGTTTCTCGATGACGTGAATTTCAATCTCCTCACGCCGCGCTGAAAATGTATCGCAATAAGCGCACTTGAAGGAATGTTTCTCGCGTATGTGAATTTCAATCTCTTTACGCTGCGCTGAAAATGTATCGCAATAAGCGCACTTGAAGGTTTCTTTCGCAGACTTGCTCCCAACCCGGGAATCTGTAGGCTGGTTTAAGGGTCTCTCAGGGCTTCTGTTATCAGAAATGACAGGATGTGACGTGGGAGGGCTTTGTTGAGCCACAGAGCTTTCCATAGCGGGGATTTCATTTCCTACCAGTCTGGTTAACTCCTCAGAGTCGCACACTGTACTAAGATCCTTATTGTCCATATTCACTGCACCTACAGTAGAGTTACCAGCTGTTCCTATGCCTTGAGAATGTTTCTCGACGACGTGAATTTCGATCTCCTCACGCCGCGGTGAAAATGTATCGCAATAAGCGCACTTGAAGGAATGTTTCTCGCGTATGTGAATGTCAATGTCCTCACGCTGTGCTGAAAATGTATCGCAATAAGCGCACCTAAAGATCACTTCCTCAGAATTGCTCCCCACACCAGAATCTGTGGCCTGGTTTAAGGTTATTGAAGGGACGTTTTCATCAGAAATGACTTGATCTGACGTGGGTGTTTTTTGTTGAGCCGCACACATTTCCAACGCGGGAATTTCGTTTCCTGCGAGTCTGATTAATTCCTCGGAATTTCTTGCTCCATTGAGTTCCTTGTCCAGGCTCGTGGGAACTACAGGGCTGTTACTAGCTATTCCTATGTCGTGAGAATGTTTCTCTTGTATGTGAATTTCAATGCCCTTACGTCGTGCTGAAAATGTGTCACAGTAAGCGCACACGAAGATTTCTTCCTCAAACTTGTCATCCACGTCCTTGTTCTTTGGTACCGTAGAGCAGTTACCATTGACTTGATGAGCTATAGAGCTTTCCTTCAAATAAAGTTCACTCCCTCCGCGATTGATTACTTCTTCAGCATGACTCACTTCCTGCTGAGAAGGGCTCTTCAAGGTAGAAAGGCTTGTGTTCAAAACAACACCTGAACTCGCCACTCCTATATCCACAGCGGGTCTGCTACAATCAGAAGTGACTTGGCTTGACGGGAGTTCTGAACTTCGAGGATGAGCTGCACAGGTTTGCATGAGGTTTTCACTTTCTGAAGAGTTGGTTGCTACTACAGAGTTTCTTACTACATCAAGATAATTGCCCATGTTAACAGATTCAGCATTAACAGGAATTACTTCACTTGATGAGCGTTCGGTGAGTTGAAAAGCTTCAGGGCTCTTCATTACGTGGATTTCATTCCCTACGTGGCTGATTTCTTCCTCAGAATTGCTCATCGTACTAAGATGCGTAATGTTCCTGTTGAAATCATGATGCACAGGGCGACCAGATCCAGAAATAACTTGCTTTGACAAGGGTACAATGTTTGGATGAGGTGCAGAACAATTCATTCCACAAGGTTCATTTCCTACTTGACTGGTTGCTTTCTCAGAATCACCCATTACATCAAGATCCGTGACCATGTTTAAGCCGGGTCCAGAAGCGAGTGGCATGACCTGATTTGACTGGAGTGCTGTGTTTGAATGAAATGCTGGACAATCCAGTTCATATATTTCATTTCCTGAGTGGCAGGTTACTTTCTCAGAGTTACCTTTTACACCAAGATCCGCGACCATGCTTAGCGGTGCACCACCTCTACTTATGACTTGACTTGAAGCGAGTGATGGGCTTGAATGAGCCACTAGGCAATCCATTCCACGTATTTCATTTCCTACGTGGATGGTAGCTTTCTCGGTGTTCATTACACTAGGATCCGTGTCCACGTTCAAAAGTAGAGCATCTGCCCCAAATGCATATCATAAATGACTTGATTTGACGAGGGGTCTGTACTTTCATGAGCTAGATCGCTTTTTTTCCAATTCTTCGTTTTGCGTTGCAACCTTCAGAAGAGTCTCGTGTACGTGAGATTTATTCTTCGAAGACAAAACGTGACGCGGCTTGCATATTTGATAACATTTTTCCCCTTTGTTTTTTGTCCAATTCTTCGTTTTGCGTTGCAACCTTCAGAAGAGTCTCGTGTACGTGAGATTT
>Ga0099817_1087212_pt1 | contig 9746 bp, 3 predicted proteins | sample SidCnscriptome_2_FD_81136 | JGI IMG/M metagenome (GOLD analysis project Ga0099817, IMG submission 81136) | Coral microbial communities from Puerto Morelos, Mexico - Siderastrea C B metatranscriptome (Eukaryote Community Metatranscriptome) | ecosystem: Host-associated > Invertebrates > Cnidaria >...
CTCATTTGAGAAGTATTGGATCTGAAGCCTGTTTAGGTGGTAGCCAGCCTTCAGTAACGGCAGATAGTCAGCAGACTTTCCCTGCAGTCTCTCAAGCTCATTTGACAAGTGGTTTTGAAGGTCTTTCTGGTGCTCGCCAGTCTTCAGTAGTGGATCGCAGTCAGCCAGTTTTCCCTGCAGCCTCACAAGCTCATTTGCGAAGTGGATCTGAAGGTTTTTCTGGTGGTAGTCAGTCTTCAGTAGCGGATTGCAGTCAGCCAGTTTTCTCTGCAGTCTCACAAGCTCATTTGAGAAGTGGATCTGAAGCCTTTTTAGGTGGTAGACAGCCTTCAGTAGCGGCGTGCAGTCAGCAAACTTTCCCTGCAGTCTCTCAAGCTCATTTGACAAGTGGTTTGGAAGGTTTTTCTGGTGGTAGCCAACCTTCAGTGGCTTTCCCGGCAGCCTCTCAAGGTCATTTGAGAAGTAGATCTGAAGGTTTTTCTGGTGGTAGTCGGCCTTCAGTAGAGGATCACAGTCAGCCAGTTTTCCCTGCAGCCTCACAGTCTCATTTGAGAAGTGGATCTGACGGTTATGGTCTGGCTTTTGTTGTCCGTTTCCTCAAAAAAAGGTACAAAAACCGCGCCCTTTTGAAAGCATTACCTTGGCAGGACACATTCAAGTTACCGATTGAAGATGTCTACACTAGATTGAAAATCCTTTCAAGAAGAAAATCAGACTTCCGGCTAGAAAGCAACGAAGTGGATATGTATGGCGTCTTTGTTGCCCCAGACGATGTAACTGTTCTTGTTGAAGGAAGCCCTGGAATTGGAAAGACAACATTCTGTCTTAAAATTGCTCATGACTGGGCAAATGATAAAATTCCGAAAGATCGTTCCTTTCCTGAGCTTGAAATTGTGCTACTGCTGCAATGCCGGGACATTGATGGAGACATTCTGGAAGCCATCAGTGAACAACTTCTTCCTGAAGATGAAAAGATGAGGAAAGAGTTCATAGATTACATTAAAGAATTTCACTACCAGGAAAAAGTTTTAATTATTTTAGACGGTCTGGATGAGTTACCTAAAAAGTCCAAACACAATGTGGATAAGTTACTTCATAAAACGATCTTACCATTTTGCTACGTCTTGGCCACATCTCGCCAAGAAAGAGGAATTGTGGTGCGACAGACTGTTAACTTTGACATGCTTTTGCAAATCGAGGGATTTACAGACGAAGATGCGTTTGAGTACGTTAGAAAGTACTTTAGGCATTTTGGACCCGAGTATTTGTCACAGGCAGAGAGGCTCATCAAGGCAATTCAGGAAAATTCTTTTCTCCAGGGATTACCAAGCAATCCATTAAATTTGCTTCTTCTTTGTGTTGTTTTTGAGAACTTTGAGGGAGAACTTCCATCTCGTCGTACTGAGCTTTATCAAATTATTGTCCGATGTCTGTTACGAAGATTTTGTGCAAAGCATAAGTTGGAAGTTCCTAAGGACGACAAAGCTCTAGAGAAGCAATTTGAAAAGAGTTTACTAGCACTAGGAGAGCTGGCGTGGAGATGCCTGTTGGAATATCGTCATTTTTTCCGGGAAGAAGAACTGGAAACATTTGAAAGCAGGTATAAAGATCTGGTAGCTCGCAAAATAGGCCTTGTTTTCAAGGAAGCCAGTCTGCAAAAGATAATGCCACAGCATGAGTACCACTTCTTTCACAAAACTTTTCAAGAGTACTTGGCCGCATATTACCTTGCATTCAAGTTATTGAGAGAAGAAATCAATGTCTTGAGTGATTTTCCGTTAGACTTTGCTGAAGATATCACAGAAGAATACCGGCAAGTGTTTCTGTTTGTCTGTGGTATACTGGGTGATGAGGCAAGTATCCTTTTCAAACAGATTGGTGAGAAGCTTAAGAGTGAAGACTGGGACTGGAAACATTGTGGCGAGGAAGAGGCAACCTTTTTAACGGAGGGTTTCAGTGAAAGTGGAAATGCTGAGCAAATGGCAAAGGTCCTTCTTTCGTTCATTCCATTTCCACTGACTGTAGACGTTGACAAGGATGGGTTCTATTACAACGATGGGTTTTTAATCGTTTTAGAATATTGCAAGACCTTTTCACAATTACAACACCCTGTTCATCTTAATGTAAATTTTACGGTTGTTTTTGACGAAGCACCATTCGTTATAGTGAATGCTTTAGATTACGTGGCATCCTGCTCATCGTTAGAATCTTTTTCCTTTTCTGCAGCTACCTTATATGAAGAACTGGCTACGCCTTTGTTCAAAAGTCTGTCTGAAAACTCGTCGTTATTGTCATTTACTCTTAAAACACTGTGCAGTGTCTGCTCAGAAGCAGCTGATATTGTCGGTAACGGTTTGGCTGCAAGCAGTTCCTTAGAGACTGTAACATTTGAGCTGAATGATCTGACGTGCAAGGCCTTAGTCAGTGCTCTTCAGAAAGGACTGTCTGCAGGTAAACGTTTGAAGTCTGTAGTCCTCAAGATTCATGGTTTATTGCGTGATACTTCAATACAGGCTTTGAAGAGACTTTTAGATCACCGATATTTGACTTATTTTGCTGTCGTCATTTATGGAGATATGCAGGATTCCCTAGCGACTGCTGTTGGTTCAGGGCTTGCAGTACAAACCGTTTTAAAGTCCTTTACTTTGATTGTGTATAAGAAACTGAGTAAATCAAGCGTCAACTCCGTTGACAGAGGTGTTCTACAAAACAGCTCTTTGGAATCTTTGGAAGTGAAAGCCTTTGGAGAGCTCCCTAACAACTGGGCGACTTTTGTTAAGAGTAAAATTTCAGCAAAGAAGCCAAAACAGGCATTCACTTTCCATCCAAATATCAAAGGAAACATTACGGATGCTAAGGTAGCTTTTCTTTTTCCTGTTCCTCCAAATGCCAATTTAAATGTAGAACAATTAATAAACCTTTGGGGCGAGTTAAGTTCTACTGGGGCAGAAGCTCTAGGAAAGTACTTGAGGGACTCTCCACCTTCTCGACTCACCGTGAACTTTCATGGAACAGTAACTGATCATGTTGTAAGCATTCTCACGAGTTACCTGAAGTTTCACAAGACCATGACCTTCCTTACTTTCAACATTTGGGGAGAGATGACCACAGATGGGAAGGCTGCTATTGAACAGTTGTCAAGTAGCAACTACAATGATGGCTTGAACCTGAATATCCATGACTTGATGTCAGATTATGGTCCTGATAGCCTTGATTTCTGTATTGATGATCCTTCTTTACTGTGTTCAATCTTCAGCAAGGTGAAGGACTCTGGAACAGCTAAGTTAAGTATTACAATCGCTGGCATGAGTGAAGACTGGACGCGCAGTCTGAGTGACGGTTTAACAAGCAGCACTTCATTAACAACGCTTGATCTTACCGTCAGAAACTACAGTGGCAAGAGTAGTTTTTGGACGTATGGTCTGGGTGGCGGTTTGCCTATAAAGACATCGTTAACTACACTCGCTGTTACCTTCAGCAACTACAGTGACAACAGTGGAGACTGGTTACCGGATCTGGATGATGGTTTGGCGAACTTCATGTCGTTAACTACACTCACGTTGATATTCAACAACTACTGTGACAGGTGTGGAGGCTGGACGCTGACACTGAGTCATGGTTTATCAAGAAACACATCGTTAGCCACGCTTACTCTTGAATTTAACGACTACAGTGACAAGAGTGGAGACTGGATACTGGGACTGGATGATGGTTTGGCGAACAACAAGTCATTAACTACACTCACTCTCACATTCAACAACTACCGTGGTAAGAGTGGAGACTGGGTGCTTGGTCTAAGGGATGGTTTGGCGAACAACAGGTCATTAACTACGCTTACTCTCGTATACAACAACGTCACTGCTGTGAATGCAGGCTGGATGCTGAGTCTGGGTGATGGTTTGGCAAAAAACAAGTCATTAACCGCACTCACTCTGACAGTCAGCAACTACAATGACGTGAGTGCAGGCTGGATGCTGCATCTGGGTGCTGGTTTGGCGCGTAACACCTCATTAACTACACTCACTCTTACAATCAACAACTACAGTGACGTGAGTGGATTCTGGATGCAGGGTCTGGGTGATGGTTTGGCGCGTAACACGTCATTAACCTCGCTCACTCTTACAAGCAACAACTACAGTGACGTGAGTGGAGACTGGGTGCTGGGTGATGGTTTGGCGCGTAACACGTCATTAACCTCGCTCACTCTTTCATTCAACAACTACAGTGACGCGAGTGGAGACTGGGTGCTGGGTGACCTGGGTGATGGTTTGGCGCGTAACACGTCACTAACCTCGCTCACTCTTTCATTCAACAACTACGGTGACGCGAGTGGATATTGGAGCCTGGGTGGCCTGGGTGACCTGGGTGATGGTTTGGCGCGTAACACGTCATTAACCTCGCTCACTCTTACAATTAACAAATACAGTGACGTGTTTAAAGTCTGGATGCTGGGTGACCTGGGTGGAGACTGGATGCTGGGTGACCTGGGTGAGGGTTTGGCGCCTAACACGTCATTAACCACGCTCACTCTTACATTCAACAACTACGGCGAGACGAGTGAAGCCTGGATGCTGGATCTGGGTAAGAGTTTGGCGCGTAACACGTCATTAACCTCGCTCACTCTTACAGTCGACAACTGCAGTGACATGAGTGTAGGCTGGGTGCTGGGTAGGCTGAATGATGATCCGGCGCATAGCACGTCATTAACCACGCTCACTCTTACAATCAACAACTACGGTGACGTGAGTAGAGAGTGGATGCAGAATCTGGGCGACAGTTTGGCCAAAAGTAAGTCATTGACTACACTTATTCTTACAATTAACAGCTGCAGTGAAGTGAGGAAAGATCGCTTACTTGAACTGTGCCACTCTTTGGCAAAAAGTGAGTCATTAACAACTCTGAAATTGACAGTTAACGATCAAAGTGATATGAGTGGAGGCCTTGGATTTGACATCAGCAAAAGTTTTGAACACTGTAAGTCATTAACTCTGTTAAGCTTAACGGTAAACTTGTATGGAGAGGCAAATGTGTGCTGAGAACTACCACTCCGTGAGCAAAGTGAAAGTTTTAAATGTATAGTCTTCAATTTGTTTTGGTATATACCATGCAACTGAATAGTCTAGGAAAAGCGTTCTTAAGGCCCGTTTACACATGCGATTTTTGGTGCAATTTTTGTCGCGCTCTCCAATGCAACTTTTGTCGTGAGTGTAAACAAGAGAAAATAAGGGGACAGAGAGGGAATCTGAGGGCGTTGGCTGGGATATGTCAATTCCACGAAAGTTATTTATAGATTGGCTTTTGAACGGAGGTCTGTTTCCCGCAACGTCCGCATAAATACCATTTCCCTTGTTTCTCGACGTCGTTTTCATCAACAAAACGTAGCACCACTTGGTCCGCCATTACAAGTAAAAGTTTGAATGGTTCTTCAATCACCAGATCGAGGTTGCCTTTATGGAGACGTCCGGAAAACAGACTTCCGTTCCAAATGGCCATCTAAAAATAACTTTACCGAACTTGACATATCCCAAAGCCTGGACTGGCGGTGTCCCTCTCTGTCCCCTAATTTTCTCTTGGTGTAAACTAGCAGATTCCAGTGCGATGTTTGCTGCAATTTCTCCCAAATCGCCGCCAAGTTGCATCAGGTTTCGAACATGATCGAAACCTCTGCGATATCACGGCGACAAAACACACAGAAATCGCCGCTAGTTTACACTTGCAATTTTTTTAATGCGAGCTCGAGCGCGACAAAAATTGCACAAAAAGTCGCCATGTGTAAACGGGCCTTTATAGTCAAGGAAATTCGACCAATTGGAAGGGATTTTTCTAATCTTTGTGCAAAATTAGAGAAGCTCAAACCTGGACATAAATTCTTGGACCTTTTACCCCTTCCCTGCTTTAACAATGTTGGAAAAAGGGTGCGCGGTTGAAAGAAAAAAAACACAGGATTTTCAACATTATAAAGGGAAAGAGGGGGATGACATCAAGGTGTTGAAGGTTGTAGTTTTCAAATGGCTTTATTAACAGGTTCACGCGCTCTTTCAAGGAACATATATGGTATTAGGGACTGTGTGTCGAGGCGTTATGTATTGGTTTGCGCGTTTGTCGGTTTGTAGGAAGGTCGTGGATTTCAGGTTTTGCGTTCTTCTGTTTCCTTACGACGTCTTACAATAACGTGCAAACTCTCAAGTTCATGACCCAACCAACCTATGCGTTTTTCACTACAGACAATCGTTGTAGAGGAAGTCTATGGAAAACCGTAGTGGTTAAAAGTCGTTGGGAATTTTTTGGGCGAGTCGAGAATTTTTTGGCTACCAGTCGAGATTTTTTCTTTAGTCAAGATTGCTTTTCACCAGTCAGATGTTTTTACTAAACCAGTCGAGATTTTTGGGAAAATCAGAATCATTCTCAGAGAGAATCAAATAAATGATATATATTGTGACAGTAATAGATCGTAACCACTAAAATAAGTAAGGTTGAGGGTTGAAGATCTTGGATTTGAATCCCACTTTAAGTCGGAGCAGTACAAGTCATATCAAGATAGCAATAGTGAAAACAGTATTGTAGGGTTAGAAAACATAATCATAATTTCGCTTTCATTTTCAGTAGCAATCATTAAAATCTTCAGTGAAGAATCACGATAGGTTTTTTTTCTTCTCTTTTCTCTTGTTTTTCAACGTAGAATATCGTCTCCTTCTCTGATTTTACAACGCGAAAGAGTTTCCTATTCTCTGCCGATGAACAAGTAGAAAATGTGCTATGAGCTCTGCTGCAGCAAATTGTACAATGAAGGAAAACAAGGGTTGGGCTAACAGTTCTCATTGATAGGTTTGAATTCATGTTCGAGGAAATGTACTTCCTAATTCCTGTACATTTTGTGAGTTACGTGACGGTATTTGTCCAAGTGTTTGAGCAAGTAAAAGTGTGTTATGAGCGCACCTGCACCAAATTGTACAAAGAAGGAAACAGTAGTGGGCTAAACAGTCCTCATCAATAGGTTTCAAATGCCCATACAAGAAAATGTACTCTTTAATCCCTGTACATGAAGTGAGTTAAGTGACGACATTTGTCCTGGCTATTCCTTTGTGTGGTGTATAACAAAACAGTAAGTTGACATAGTGGAGGTGAACACTGAAGGGTATTAACCAGCAGTTCTATTAACTCTTAAAGCTCCAATAGGAATGTTTTGCATGTGCTAAGCGGACAGAGGCCAAGTGGCTGTTGAGGGAAAAGTTTGTTTTGTTTTGTCGGCTGGCATATTTGAATAACAAAATTGTTTCTGAACAGCTGTTATCGCTATTTCAACATGCAAATTCTCCCCACTGGTCTCCATATATTACTTATGGTGCTAGTTGGGAGAAGGAGTCTTTGAAGATCAAAGCAATTGATCTTTGATGATCGTTTCCGTATTCTCATTACCCGTTTGTTAATCGTGCAATGATAGAGAAATTAGATGCTGGTCACTATTGGGGCTTAAAGAATTAATGTTGCTGCTGTGTTAAAGTGTAATTCAGTGAATTGTCTTCGGTCTCGATCAAGCGGATTCCACATCTTCCAGCATTCTAGGATACAGCTTTGTTGTACGAATGTCTGATGGCGAACAATTTTGTTCAACACCTTTCAACATCACTCAACAACCTTTAGAATCATATAATAGCATTCAGTTGGTGCTTAAAAGTGATTAACTTGCTGAACTCAACTGTGTACAATGAAGGTAATCACAGTATGTTCAACACCTTTTAACAGCATTTAACATAGATCAGAATCATTTAACATCATTCAAAACGATGCACAAAAGCGTTTAACTTGCCAAACTCAACAATGTACAGTGAAGGTAATCACAGAATGTTCAACACCTTTTAACAGCATTTAACATACATCAGAATCATGTAACATCGCTTAAAAAGGTGCACAAAAGCGTTTAGCCTGCCAAACTCAACAATGTACAATGAAGCTAATCACAGTATGTTCAACACCCTTTAACAGCATTCAACATCTTTCAGAATCATTTAGCATCATATTCAAAAAGATGCGAAAAAGCATTTAACTTTGCTAACTCAACAATGATGAACAGTGTTGAATGGAAATGTTGATTCCGTTTTGCCCAGGCCTTAGACATTACTGATTATTAACAGCTCTGCTTCTGGTTTGTAGTTTTGCATTAGATCTCCTCCAAACTTAATTTTGCTCATTTAGCAAATGCGAAACGACATTTAAAGGTCACAGCTAAATGGAGCTTGCTGGACTGTTACACTGATGTATGAGTAAATGTTTTTGTTACACTTTGTGACATTTCATATGAACGAGATGTCAGTCTGAAGTCTGCAGAGGATGCTGCGATACCAAATACTCGGTACCATCGATACCAGGGAACGCTGAACACGTATCGATACTTTCGATGGCTTTGTTACACTCTGTTACATTTCATATGAACCGGTGTCTTAACGGTTGCAAAATTGATATGGAAAAAATGCCAAATATCGGTGAATATCGTAATGGTATCGATTTGAAAAAGTGGTGTCGTCCCATCCTTACATCAGGCTATCCAGAGTTCTTGTTGCTTAGGTGAGTCCGTTGTCGTGGTGATGAAGTGAATGGATGGGTCATTCCTCGTGATTCCTAAACGGATCAGGTTGTTGGATTATTTAAGCTTTCAACTGTAACTAATGTACATAACGAGAAAATCTCTCACGTCAGTGCCATGTTGTGTTCAGAAGCGGTTTAACATTTAATTACAAATCAAGTTTAAGTTTCAAGTTTATTCTACAACATTTAATGAAAATTACATGCAGAATTGCTCTACCCGCAAATAGCAAAGGCTGATCTAGGCGGGCCGGGGCATGGTGCGAGTTGCGTTTTTTAACTGTTAGGTTGAAAAAAAATGCTGCAATGTTCCATGTTTGCAAATGAGTCAGTGCTGCAAATAACAGGTGGACATTGGACAGTGGCGGAAACAAATTTGCCTATGTCCAAGGAAACCCACCAGTCGTCGGACATCAGTGCGGACAAATTGATTTCGATACCATTTACTATCATTTAACAAGTGACTACAAAGCCACCTTTGCACAAGTAAATTATCAATGTGCTGTCACTGTTTGTGCGCACTGTCGCGCTGACACAAAATAAAGTAAAATAGCTTAACATTATGTGGTATCCGAGCACATTTTTGTTTTGTCCGACCAAACTGGTGGAGTAATTGGAAATGTGTCCTTTCAAGAGGAAAAAATTTTTTCAGCCTGATGTCTGCATTTAGCATCTGAAATGTACATATACATCGGTGACCTAAACAGATTTTTTCCGTGTTAGTGCCATGTCATATTTAGAAGTGGTTTGACGTTTTATTTCAAACTCTAGAAAACCGAATACATGGTTGAAGTTGAGTGCTGTAATTAGGTGGATGAGAAGTGTTGTAATTACACACATTTGCAACTGGGTGCATGTAGCAGCTAAAATACATAAACTTTGTTGAGGGTCAACACCAGTGAGTGTTATCCTATTTTAGTCTTTTTATTACTAGAGGGCACAAAGTGAGGAGAGGTTTTTCTCTGTAACAGTTTTGCTGATGAATTTCCCATCACGCAATTACTTAGTGTAAATTATTTTGTATTATATATTTTGTAAATACCAAGTTGAGAGAGACTGAGGTTCTATGGATCCTTGGTAGTCACTGTGAAGTTGATATAGCTCGAGAAACAATTCGAAAGAAAATGTGATATCAGTATTTCAATTAAACCATTTTGAGATTTCAC
>Ga0099817_1196528_pt1 | contig 9403 bp, 1 predicted proteins | sample SidCnscriptome_2_FD_81136 | JGI IMG/M metagenome (GOLD analysis project Ga0099817, IMG submission 81136) | Coral microbial communities from Puerto Morelos, Mexico - Siderastrea C B metatranscriptome (Eukaryote Community Metatranscriptome) | ecosystem: Host-associated > Invertebrates > Cnidaria >...
CAGATGTTTCACTTGACATGGTGATGGCCGACATCTGTGATCAATCGAAGAAGCTAAGTAAAAGCCAGGAAGAGGACAAGGAACAGAAGCTTGGAAAATGGAAAAGCAATATCAGAGAAAGTACTGCAGCAAAATCTGATTGGCTCAATAAGAAAGGATCTACAGTGTCACCTACGGTGATGGATGGTGATGGCGTTGCCACAACCAAACAGATGGCGGTTGGTGCACTGGAGAGCTATTGGAGGAAACTATGGAAAGAACAAGACAAGTGGTCTGAGGATGTTCTAAGACAAAGAACAGCAGAAATAGCCGAACATCTGAGATCTCCTATGGGCAGAATGGTTGGCCGTGATGACGAACCAAGACCCTCATTGGAGCTTTTCAGGGAAAGAATGAAGCATATCAATGGATGCGCTGGAGCTGATACGTGGAGCAAAGACCAGATGAGGGTCATTGCTGACAATGATCATACTGCCAGCCTTGTTTGGAAGGCTATGCAGCTTTGGGAGGACACTGGGAGAATCCCCACAGCAATTCATTGCTGCAAGTTGGTATGTATACCCAAAAAGCAGAAGCGAATGCTGGCTCCGAATCAGTATAGACCGATCTGCGTCCTATCTACTTGGTGGAGGGCTTGGAGTTCTACATGGATTCACTCTTCCATCAACAGAGAATGGATTGCAAAATTGTTCCCGAAACAAGTAGCAGGTGGTATACCAGGCTCCAGCGGTGTAGAGGAGCTTTCTGCTGTTATTTCACATCAACTTGCATCTATGGGCTATGGCCTCAGTCTTGATCTGAGCCACGCTTTCGATACGGTTGACCTCGAAATGATGAAGAGAGTCTGTGAAGAGATCCTCCCTGTGGGTTGTATGTCTTGGTGCAGTCTTCTCTATAAGCAGTGGATTGGAATGAAGAGATGGATAGTTTTGGACAGTGCCGTCGCACAATGTCCAATTGTCACGACTCATGGGATTCCACAGGGTGATCCAGCTGGACCATTAATGATGAATCTTCTGATGCTTAGCCTCATGAGGAGAGTTGAGCATCAATTGGCGCTTCCAAGAGACAAATTTTTCCATGTGCTATACATGGATGACCGCGCTTTCATTGGTAGCTCTATGGAGATGATTGAGAAAGCCCAAATGGAATGGAAAGAAACCGCGGAAAGATTCAAGTTGAAGGAAAATGTTGACAAAGCACAGATAGTCAACACCAATGAGAAGAATAGCAGTTTTGAGGTATTGGGGACCATCATTGGCCTTCCCACGAATGAAGATTTGCAGAAAAGCAGAATGAATGGAAGATTGGAGAAAGCCAAAATCCTATACAGGAAAATTGGATTGCTGCCTATCAACATCGTGGACAAAGTAAAGGACGTTGGCACTTTCATCAAAGGGGTGCTTTCGTATGGATGGATCTCAAAAAATCCAACGGTGAAGATGAATAAGGCCTATGAGACAGTTTTCTGGAGATCTCTCGGGAAGACTATGTTCTCAAGTCCTTACCTGAGAAGAACATTGGTAGGGGCGAACACATCGCTCTTTATGACCGTTGGCCTCAAGCAACTGAGAACTTTGAGCAAAAGAAACCGCATTTTGCGGCAATTGGGAATTAGCAAGGAACAATGCCTGCTCGATGTACATGTTGCAAGCTTTTTGAAGGAGCTTCATTGGATACAGACTGATGAAGACACTTTCCAGAATGAATTTACTGAGGAGAAGTTCAAACTGGATGATTTATTGCAAGATGAGCTGAAGGGCAAGATCGAGCACTACGTTCGAGAGTCCTATCGCTTGAAAGCATACCAAAAGTTTTGCTCTGAGGACAGACATGAAATCCGAGGAGAAGAAATGCCTGTGTACAATGAATTCAGGAGGAAAGCAGTTGTCAGGTGGATTGGCAAAAATTCCACGGCTATGTTGGCAGCCATTGGAGGTATACAGAGCCCGCTCTTGAAATTCCAACTGAGAGGTATCAAGTCATGCTGTGGCCGATGCAAGACTGAAAACCCCAGTTGGGAGCATCTTTGGAAATGTGTGGTTGGGGAAGTACCGCAAGATGTGATGCTGAGAAGATTCCTTTGGCCAAGGAGTAAATCAGACTACAAACTCTGCGACTTGATGTTGGATGCTATTTGCATTTCGCAATAGATGAGGAAAGAGTGTCTGGTACTACGGGCCCAGCCACTAACAAAGAGGAACACAAAAGAGCAAGAAGAAGAAGTCCAGCGGCTGCTGCTAAGCCGGGTGCTTTCGCGCATCTGCAAAGGTGGGAGTCAATTGAGTTCCTTCGGCCAGACCGACTTTTTCCAGTTTTCATGGTTTTCAGGTTTTTACTTTTCACAAGAAAGGTCACAAATCTATCAAATGATTTCTGGGAGTACAGATCTCCAGGCTCGGTTTGGCCCTGATTCAGATTCTTGGACCCCGAGAAGGGGCTAATCATACCATATGGTGGCGGTGTTGCCCCCGGCTGAATGGGGGATGGCACAATTGGTGCCTTGTACCCTGTCCTCTCTGGACTGTTTGGGGCGAAAGATCTCAACGCCACCCCTTTTGCCAAATGATCCAACCTGTGTAACAGCTCAAAAATGCAGTTCTCAGATCCACTTGCAAGGAATGAGGAGAGAAACAGTTTGATTTTGAACAAGGCCAAACGAATCGTTTGGATGTACCGGCCACAGTCTCAAGATGTTTGGTTTGGATCGTAACTCTTTCACAAGTGTTGGAAAACCCTTGATAGGCCTTACATGTTTACAAATTCAGGTGAAATGCTAGACTTTTTGTTGAGGAGGAAGATGCATTTGATGCTTTCATCGTTTTTCTTGATCCACCAACACCCCACTGATCACAATGTGCTCTGGGTCTGAACTGCCTCAAAAAATGCTTTCGCGGAACTCGGACTGCCCGTACCGGGGGAAAAAATATCCGCGAGAGGTCTGAATCATGACTTATCTTGGTCACACACGTACAGAACATGAACTTGTGTGGTGCAATAACTATGGTTTTGGTTCCTTTTTCTGGCTCAATGAGCTGAAAGTGATTTGGCGGTCGTCGGGTTCTGGCTTTTCATTGCATAGCAGACGTTTCCGTTGAAGCAATGGCAGGTGTTGCGACTGAGCCTGTGCCAATCACAGATGCTGCCCCTGTGACCAGTGCAGTTCAGATGGGCACTGGCGTGCCCATCAGCACCTATCCTATGGAGCCTGTCGGTACGCCTCAGGTGGTCTACTCCTCCTCACCATACATGATGCCCGCTGCCGCCTCCGTCAGCGCCATGCCAATGACGAGCTACACCACTGGGCTGCCAATGGCCTACAGCAATTTGGACCACTCCCAGGGCAAGTGGTTTGCACCAGGCGAGGCTCTGCCTCCCGGATTCGTGGTGACCAGCCATCCTGAGGGCCACACAGCACCCCAGGAAGGCCACTTGATGACCGACAAGGCCCGTGAGAGCTTCGTGATCACCACCGGCACTGCTGGCTCTTCTCTCCCCACCAAGACCAAGAGCAAAAAGAGCAAGAAGAGGGCACCACGCTCTACCGCCAAGAGGTGTGCCCGGGCCTCATTTCAATATGGGGTGCGAATTGAGCAAGGAAATGATAGTGCTTTCACATGCACAAATGAGAATGATACTTTCGCTTCTGCCTGTCTGTCAGAGACTGAAGAGGTAACATTCGGTGACCTGATCCCTAGGGTCATGAGAGTCATCAAGGATAAGATGGTAGAAGACTGCCGAAGGTGCAACCTGAAAGAGCTCATGGGTAAGAAGTGGCAGGGTATGGTGATTGCTTGGTCACATGTGCTCTACACTATATGTGAGCAGATGCCTGAGTATGTGGAAAACAAGGAAGCCAAAGAAGGATGCCACGTAGCGCCTATGTTGGACGAGATTGTTGGATGCCTGTTGGGACAGGCGTGTGACATGGTTCGTTTGACAGCCTTTCTTGAAAAGAAAGGTATGGTATGCGAAGTTGAGCAAGAAGACATTGATGATGTGCAGCACATTGAAAAGTTGCATGGAATGTTTCGAGGAGGAATGATGAGCGAAGATTGGATCATCAACAAGAGATTCAAGACAATCGACGGTGGCTACATTGAGATTGAGGATGAAGGACTTGACTTTAGAGGAGGTAACTGGACATGTGATCAGCTGATACATGGCCAGAAACATGAAGAAGCGAAAACAGACAAGGAGGCTAACACTGAGCACACTAAGGCACTGGGCACTGCGGAGGTGGCATCCCGGGACCTTCTCGTGCTAAGTAATGGCCTGGAGAAAGTTGACATTCCGAGAGGTGGGGCAAAGAATCATCACCATATTGGAGATGGATGGATTGAAATAAAGAAGAAAGGAGGAAAACAAATGAAGAAGAGCTATTACCAAAATGTGAAGTGCAACATTGCAGCAGTTGGAAAAACAACGGTTTCATTGGAAAGTGGAAGCACTGAGAATGAAGATAGCATCGAGAACCAAAGTGAGACTGACATTGAAGACTTGGAGTTGCGTGGTGGTGCGGGTGGTTCCTCAGCGACAACTCGGAAAAGGCAGGTCTCAGATGCAGTCGAACAAATGCAAGAAATACTGAAAGGTCTTCAAACCCAACCTGACGGTGATGATGAGGTTGGAACTTTGATAAAGGACCTGAAGGAGACAGTGAAGAAGTGGGAGAACCACAAGCCCACTAAGGAGGAAGTAAAGGACAATTTGGCGAAGTTCATCGAGAAGATCAAGGGCAAAGCAGAAATGCCTACTCAGGAAACTGCTGAAAAGCCAAAAGGAGAGCCAAAGCAGTCCTTTTACAATGCTTTTCACAAGATGGCAAGCGAGAAACTTGAGGAAAAGACAAAAGAAAAAGGACAGAAAAGCAAAGCAAAAGGAAAAGGGAAGCCGCAAACCAAGGATGGAAAGGGCAGTGGGGTCCCCAAGTTTGATCTGAGGTTGGCCTTCCCGACGAAGAGCATCACAGCTTGGTCTTTGGTAATGCAATCCTATGAGCAAGGAAAGGAGGCTGAAGGGAGCATTGCTATATGTCCCAATTGTGAAAAGATTTCAGAGATACAGGCACTGGCTGCTTGTCATGGATTGACAAAGCCCATCACTTTGGTGGCAAAAGCGGATGATTCGAATGCAGATATCCAAGGTGCCCGGAAGGTCCTTCTTCCTTTCCTTGGTAATTTAGCATTGGTTGAAGCTACAATTGCAACATCTACAGGAGTCAAACCAGATTGGGAAGGTGAGAAGCCGATAGCTGCAAAAGCACTTGCAACCAAAGTGCCAAAGGAAAACCTTACTACCTTGAGGATACAGGTGGTGAAGGACATTTTGGATCAGAAAGACCTTGAGAAAATGAAGAAAAAGCCGGCATTTGCAATCAGCCTCTTGGGCGTGGACGAGACCATCACGGAGCTCCGCACTTCAGGGTGGACTGATCAACTGGAAGCAATCGTTGGCTATGTGGAGTTGCCAAAGAAAGATGAAGAGAAGATCAAGAATCTTTCAGGAAAAGGAGGAGTCTTTGTCTCTTCCCTGAGAAAACATGTGGTGTCGTGGCCTGCTGTTTCATGGAGGCACCCAGCAAAGGATGAAAGTATGAAGCAATACTTTGAGAGAATCTATGCAGCAGCAACCGAACTTGGTAAGCCACTGGCCTATCGACGTGGTGGTGGTGCGGCTATTGGAATAGTGGTAGACCAAGAAGATGATGGACAGGAGCATTCATGGACGGCCAGTGGGGTTCCACATGTGTGGGGGCCTGTCACTTTCCGTGAGTGGCTGGAGGCCCAAGGATGGACAATATTGGATTGCAGGGCACCAGCTTCGAAGTCTCAGCAGTGGTCTTTTAGAGGTCTGCTGAAAGGACAGAAGAGCAGAAGCTATTCCTATCAACTTGAAGGTGAAGATGATGCATACATCATGATCAAGAGATGGGAGAAGAGAAGGAAAGTTGAAGGTGATGTTGTACCCATCGGTGGCTCATCGTGGTGGCACAAGGATGCAACTTTCGACGATCCGATTGAGGTAGATGATGAGATTGAACCAACATTGCAATGGGAAGCTGAGATTGCAAAAACAGTGCCTGACACAGCAGACACCGAAATGCAAGGACAAGACGGAAGTGGCAAAGCTGAGAAAACCAAGATTGAGGACAGTGCTGGAAACTCTCCACCGAAGAAGAAAGCCAAAGGTGGAGCGGGAAAGAAGAAAGCAGAGGACATCGATCGAGTTCAAGGCGGCATGCCCGGTCCGGGCAAGAAAACAACCATCATTGATACTGGTGGATCAGGAGAACGCGGCTGGAGGGCTCTGAGTTTTTCAGTTGCGGCCCACAATGCATCAGGAGGAACAACAGACGAGGATTTGGTAGAAAGACTTGAAGTTCTTGCAAAGACTATGCAGGCCAAGGTCACATCTTATGTGATCAATCACAAAAAGACTTGGGCTGATTCTTGGTGTGTGGACCCAAACACCAACGAGCAGATGGAAGATGGGCCTGTGGCTCAGAATGTGGAGCAGTTTTGTGAATCCATCAGAAGAAAGAAAAGGTGGGTCTGTGGCTTGGTAATGGCAGGAGCTGCAATGGCACAGCGCATCAACATTGTGATCTGGACCAAAAAGGAGGGGGAATGGGTGAGAATTGCTATCCTCCGTTGTGGCAGCGATTGGCAACGATGCCCTGTTATTCCACTTATCCTTTCAAGAGGACACTACTTTGCACTGCGGATGCAGAAAGCGGCATGGCCTAAGGAATGGGCCCAAGATGCAGAGGATATTCAAAGCAGTCAAGAATTGAGGAACAACATTCAACTGAGGACCAACTTTGGCAGAGGTGGAATGGGTGATTTTGACACCCCAAAGAGAAGAAGGCAAAGCACGAAGAATGAGGATGAAGACCAAAATCTACTAAGGACATGCAGTTCCAAAGCAACCGAGAAGACAATTGATGATTTGTTGCGCGCCTGTTCTACAAGGCAATCCTGTAGACTGAGGGTTCAAAAACTCAGCAGCAGAGGTGTCATCAAAGATCAGAAGAACAAAAAGAAAGCAGAGGCTGACAATCTGTTGAGAACCTGCTCCACAGTGAAATCAGCAAAGAGCCGAAAAGATGAAAACATCCAAGATGAAATCAAATGGAAATGCCCGATTTGTGAAGAAGTCCTGACAAGCAGATCGAAGCCGATTGCTACACAGAAGATTGCAGGTCACATGGTAAGATTGCATTACCAGAAGTGGAGAGAAGGAATTGAAGCTAACAAGTGGTTTCACAAGAGGAAGAGTGGATTCAACTTGGGGGCGATTCTTCGTCCTGTCAGGTTCACCCAGATGGATGAAAAGGACAAGATGGAGAAAGCTGAGTTCCTATGCCCTTACTGTCCGTTTGTTCTCCCTCGTGTTCATCATGGACAGGTTGGATTGAGAGCACAGGCATTGATTCGTCGCAGTAAGAGGCTACATCTTAAGGAGTGCAAAGGTGCAAAGCACAATTCTTTGAGGAAATACTGGAAAGACTTTGTGAAGGTGCATTCAGAGTTTTACAAGAGAACGTCATCAGCAAGATGGTATAAAAGTGGGATCAAGCATGCTACAACAGCAGCAAGCAAAGCCGAACAAGCAGGACATGAACCGGTTGTCTTTCAATTCCCTTGGAAATGCACAAGGGACTATGGAAGGTTTGCGATCATCTGCAAGACTTGCAGAAGGCCATTTGGAAGACAGAATGCAAGGAATAAGAACCGAAAGTGCAAAGGATCGGATGACATCCCTAGCATTTTGCCGGGGGCAAGATTCTGGCAAACAGTCAATGAAGAAAACTTGCATGAATTGGTATGTGACAAGCTTGGTCTATCCAGAAAGGAAGCTGACGAATCGATCAAAGCTGCTGAAGGATGGAAGCCCCGTGTCATGGGGTTTTCAAAGAAGCAATGTTGAAAAATTGGCGCCTTGACCACTATGCTTCGTGGTGGCAAGGCGCAAGCTGAAGACGAAGCATCTTCTGACTTGCATGTGGCACAGGGCAATGCGGAGGTGGCAACCTTGGACCACATGCATTTCAGGGGTGGTGCAAAGAAGGGTAGAAGGAAATCACAACGCAGAGATGAGACCCATGTTTGCTGGTCCCTCAACTGCGGTGGGCTTGCTGGAACGTGGAGAATGATGCATCTATTGGAAAGCCTGGACAGTGTGTCTAGGCCCAAGATGGTGTTTCTGCAGGAAGTGTCGTGCAGCGATTCACAGTGGATCAACATCCAAGCCTTTGCGAAAAAGATCCACTACAAGGGCTTCTTTGTCGGTGGAAAAATGACTGGGGAAAAAGTTGGTGACTGGCATAGAGGAGTCATCACTCTCATGCATGAAAATTGTCATGCACGATGGGACCATGACTTCACTTGGGAAAATGGACAGGCGTTGGCTGTTGTCATCGATAACATCCTTGTCATTAACAGCTACGTAACACCCAACGAGGAAGCTATTCAGGAACATACTGCAAAGTTGGAAGAATACCTTGTTAAGACTGATTGGCAAGGTAGGTGGTTGTGGATTGGAGATTGGCGAAGAATACTATGGCAGTTGGATAGCAACGCTATCTGGCCTCTATGGTGGTTCTCAAGCCAATGTGGACCTGGTTTGCACTTCGAGATGGAATGGTAGTCGGGTCATTGACTATCCCATTTCCAACTTTGAAGTTGGAATTTGTTCCGCCAGGTTAGAGGCTATCAGTGATCACTGCATCATCGAATTTGATCTTTTGGAAAAGCTGGAAACTGACAGAGATCATTGCCGGTTCATCCCTGGGCCGAATTACACCAAGCCGAGGTGGATTACACCACAAAGATGGCAAGAGCTATTTGATTCTGCCTTTCACTATGAAGAAGGACTCTTGTGGCGAGAGGCGTGCTTTCTCACTGAGAACTTCAAAGAGTGGGATGCTGAACAAGATGAAGAACAGCTGATGGTTGACTATTGTTGGACATTTGTTTTAGCGCAGCTCTCATGCACATTCAGGATGGCATACTGGTTGGCGCTCCATGAGATACCTGATGAGTATGGAGAAATGGAAGAGGTGAAAAGAATCACTTCGATCATCAACAAGCATGTCATTGTCGGTGCTGAAGTTAAGAAGCAGACAAGGTCCTTACCAAAGAAAGGGGCTAAAGCAAGTGTGAAGATGGCGAAGATGAGCAAAAGGTTGGGAAGGCTACATGAGCTAGCCCGACGACTAAAGAGACAACAATGGGACACAGAGACCATTTCGATTGCCAAAAAGCTCTATGATTCCACAGATGTTTCACTTGACATGGTGATGGCCGACATCTGTGATCAATCGAAGAAGCTAAGTAAAAGCCAGGAAGAGGACAAGGAACAGAAGCTTGGAAAATGGAAAAGCAATATCAGAGAAAGT